>Ga0209917_1001149_pt1 | contig 10756 bp, 8 predicted proteins | sample SalPon2_C_H2O_MG_FD_185710 | JGI IMG/M metagenome (GOLD analysis project Ga0209917, IMG submission 185710) | Salt pond water microbial communities from South San Francisco under conditions of wetland restoration - Salt Pond MetaG R2_C_H2O_MG... | ecosystem: Environmental > Aquatic > Non-marine...
CCAGGGGTACCGACGGGCCGCGGAGAAGGCCAAGGAGATCCTCGAGGAGAACGCCATCGACGTCTCCGCGGACGACCGCGAGACGCTCGTGAAGATCGCCGCGACGGCGATGACGGGCAAGGGTGCCGAGAGCGCCAAAGATCAGCTCGCGGACCTGCTCGTCGACGCCGTCCTCGCCGTGCGCGACGACGACGGTGTCGACACGGACAACGTCTCGATCGAGAAGGTCGTCGGCGGCGCTATCGGCAACTCCGAGCTCATCGAGGGCGTCATCGTCGACAAGGAACGCGTCAGCGACAGCATGCCCTACGCGGTCGAGGACGCCAACATCGCGCTGATCGACGGCGCGCTCGAAGTCAAGGAGACCGAGATCGACGCCGAGGTCAACGTCACCGACCCCGACCAGCTCCAGCAGTTCCTCGATCAGGAGGAGAAGCAGCTGCGCGAGATGGTCGACCACCTCAAGGAGGTCGGCGCCGACGCCGTCTTCGTGGGTAGCGGCATCGACGACATGGCCCAGCACTACCTGGCCCAGGAGGGCATTCTCGCCGTCCGCCGCGCGAAGGACAGCGACCTCTCGCGACTCGCCCGCTCCACCGGCGGCACGGTCGTCGGCTCCGTCGACGACCTCACCGAGGACGACCTCGGCTTCGCCGGCTCCATCGCCCAGAAGGACATCGGCGGCGACGAGCGCATCTTCGTCGAGGACGTGGCCGAGGCCAAGTCCGTGACGCTCGTCCTCCGCGGCGGCACCGAACACGTCGTCGACGAGGTCGAACGCGCCGTCGAGGACTCCCTCGGCGTCGTCCGCACCACGCTGGAGGACGGCAAGGTCCTGCCCGGCGGCGGTGCCCCCGAGTCGGAACTCGCGCTCGGTCTGCGCGACTACGCCGACGACGTCGACGGCCGCGAGGCCCTCGCCGTCGAGGCGTTCGCCGAGGCCGTGGACATCATCCCGCGCACCCTCGCCGAGAACGCCGGTCTCGACCCCATCGACTCGCTGGTCGAACTCCGCGCCAGCCACAGTGAGGGCAACCTCTCCGCCGGCCTCGACGCCTACACCGGCGACGTGGTCGACATGGAGAAAGACGGTGTCGTCGAACCCCTCCGCGTCAAGACCCAGGCCATCGAGAGCGCCACCGAGGCGGCTGTCATGATCCTCCGCATCGACGACGTCATCGCGGCCGGCGACCTCAAGGGCGGCGGCCGCGACGACGGCGGCGACGAGGGCGGCCCCGGCGCCGGCGGCATGGGCGGCGGCATGGGCGGCATGGGCGGCATGGGTGGCATGGGCGGCGCGATGTAAGTTCGGCGCGCGCCCCATACCCCACGCCTGCGAGTCGACTCGCCCGCCGACCGAACCCCGAATTTTTATCGACGCTACGTGACGAGTGTCGACCGCGGTCAGCGCGCCGTGTACGCCGCGATAAGTTGGGGCGTCACGTCGTCGAACGGCACCGTCCGCCCCCCGTGCTCCTCGACGAACGCCCGCGCGTCCTCGGCCGCCGAGAACGGGTGTAGCTCCGGCCCCATCCCGCCGTGCACCTCGCTCTCCATCACGTACGTCATCGCCGTCGCGTCGCCGAACGTTCCGGCGGCGGTTGGTGCGGGCATGTACAGCCGTCCGTCCCGCTCCTGCAGTTCGTAGTCGACCAGCGAGTAGTCGGTGACGTAGATGGCCGTCGCCTCCCAGCCACGGCGCTCGTGGCGGAAGTAGTACCGAACGCGAGCGTGTGGAACCACGCCGGATTGTCGTGGCCCTCCGGACCGTTGGACCGACGCGGTTGAAAACCCACCCGGTACATCACCCGAACGCCGGCGCCCGGCTTAGAACGGCCGGTCCGCGTCGTTCCGGGCTATCTCCCGGAGCCGTTCCTCGTCCATCCCCTCGAGCACCGCGTCGGGCATCCCGTCCGGTAACTCGTCGCGCAGGTCGGCGGGAATCCCGCCGTCGGCCCGATGTCCGCCGTCCGCCGCCCGTGCGTTTCCACTCCTACTGGCGTCGGTGACGGCCGTCAGTTCGACCGCCTCGGTCGAGCCGAGTTCGTCGATGGCGTCGTCGATGACCGTGATCTGCCGGGACTGGGACCGGACGTTCTCGAGGGCTTCGGTCACTTCGTCGGCCACCTCGTCGGCACGGACGGCGATATCGTCGACCATGTTGGACAGTTCCGAACTCGACGCGGCCTGTTCGTCGGTGGCCGCCGCCACCTCCTCGATGCCCGTCGCTACCGATCCCACGGAGTCGACGATGCTCTCCAGTGCCGCCTGCGTCTCGTCGACGCGGGCCGCGCCGTGGTCGATGGCCTCGTCCGCCTCGTCGAGGCTATCGGCCGTGTCGTCGATGTGCTCCGTCACCTCGACGATGATGTCCTCGACGCGGCTCGCCTGCTCTTGAGTGTCCTCCGCGAGACTTTTGACCTCGTTGGCGACGACGGCGAAGCCGTCACCGGCCTCGCCCGCCCGCGCCGCCTCGATGGAGGCGTTCAAGGCAAGGATGTTCGTCTGGTTCGCGATGTCGTTGATCACCTCGACGATGCCTTCCACTTCGTCGATTGCGTCGACCAGTTCCTCCACGTCGTCGCCGATGTCGGTCTGTTTCGACTCGACACGCTCCATCGCCGCCATCGCCTCGGCGGCGGCGTCGTCACCCGTCGCGGCGACTTCGCGGGCCTCCTCGCTCGTGTCGGCTACGTCGTCCGTCGTCGCCGCAATCTCCTCGATAGTCGCACTCAGATCCGCGATTTCGCCCGACAGGTCGGTCGTCCCCTCCGACTGCTCGTCGACGAGCCGGTCGATTTTCGTCATTCGCTTGGTTGCATTCGCCGACTCGGTTTGTACCTCGTCGATGGAGTCGGCTATCTCCTCGCGCATCTCCCGCGACGCCTCGATCTCCTCGTGCAGGTCCTGGGAGTAAGAGTGCAGGTACGTGTCGTTGACCACCTGCATGTCGAGATTCATGCCACGAACCCCCGACTTCGCCGTCTCGAACCCCTCCTCGATGGCGTCGGCCACCGCGTCGCGATGTTCGGGGGGGAGGTCCGTCGTCGCGTCCTCCACCGTAACCGTCGCCAGTTCGTCGAGGACGGTGTTGATGAGATTGCCGAACATGCCGCCGAAGTAGTGCAGCGGCATGTCGAGGCGGTCGTGGAGGCTGCCGATCCGGGTGCGGTGTTTGAAATACTCCCGGTCGTACTGCCCCCCGGTGAGCATTCGGAGGTACCCGGAGACGATCTGCCTGAGGGCCGCCTCGTCCCGCGGGGATCGATCCAGAATCTCCTGTGTGCGGTCGTGTTCGTGGATGGGGTCGAGGAAGGCATCCACGAGGTCATCCTCGCGGGCGTCGACGACGCTCCGGAGCGATTCCAGTCGCTCCACGTCCTCGTCAGTGAATCCGAGGAAGTCCTTTCGCCACGCGATTTCCTCGCTCGTCAGCCCGATTTCGGTGGCGAGTTGTTCCGTGGAGTTGTCTCCGATCCCGATCGATTGCCCGTCGGCGAGTGAACTCATTACGTCACGATTCGAACGTCGGTTAATAACCGTGCGCCCCGACGTATCACCGGTGATAACCCGACGACCTACGCGAACAGGTCGCGGGCCTCGGCGAGCGCGTCGATCAACTGATCGATCTCCTCGCGCGTGTTGTAGATGTAGAAGGAGGCACGCGCGGAGGCGGCGGCGCCGAGTTTGTCGTGGAGCGGTTGCGTGCAGTGGTCGCCGGCACGGATCGCCACGCCGTACTCGTTGACGATACTGGAGAGGTCGTGGGCGTGGACGCCGTCGAGGTTGAACGCGACGAGGCCGCCGCGGTCGTTGCCCGGCGGGCCGTAAATCTCCACGCCCTCGAATTCGGTCAGGCGGTCGTAGGCGTATTCGGCCAGCAGTTCCTCGTGGGCCTGTACCGCGTCCATGCCGATGTCTTCGAGGTAGTCGACGGCGGCCGCGAAGGCGATGCCCTGGGCGATGGAGGGGGTGCCCGCCTCGAACTTCCAGGGGAGGTCCTCCCACGTCGCGTCGTCGTAGGTGACCCGACGGATCATGTCGCCGCCGTAGAGATACGGCTGCATCTCCTCCAAGATTCCTTCTTTGCCGTACAGCGCGCCGATTCCCGTCGGGCCACACATCTTGTGGCCGGAGAACGCGAAGAAGTCGGCGTCCATCGCCTCCACGTCGACCGGCCGCGTCGGCGCCGACTGGGCGCCGTCGACGAAGATGAGGGCGTCGTGGTCGTGGGCCACGTCGGCAAGTTCCGCCACCGGGTTCACCGTTCCCAGCGTGTTCGAGACGTGGACGACCGACACCATCGCCGTCGAGTCGTCGATCAGCTCCGCGGCGTGGTCCATATCGAGGTAGCCGTCGTCGTCCACCCGGATGTAGCGCACCTCCGCGCCGGTCTTCTTGGCGATCTGTTGCCACGTCACCAGCGACGCGTGGTGTTCCATCTCGGTCATCACGACCGAATCGTCGGGGCCGAGTTCGTTCAGCCCCCACGCGTAGGCGACGAGGTTTTCGCTCTCGGTGGTATTTTTGGTGAAGACGACCTCCTCACGCCCGCTCGCACCGATGAACTCGGCGACGGTGTCGTGAGCCTCCTCGTAGGCGACGGAAGCCTCCTGGCTCAACTGGTGGATGCCCCGGTGGACGTTCGCGTTGTACCCCCGGTAGTAGTCGCTGATCGCGTCGACCACCTGCTCCGGCGTGTGGCTCGTCGCGGCGTTGTCCAGATAACACAGCGGCGTGTCGTCGTCCGGCCCCTGACCGGGCGTCTCCACGTCGCCCCCGACCAGTCGCTCCAGGATGGGGAAATCGGCCCGGATGGCCTCCACGTCGATCGGATACGATTCCTGCACTCCCATTGGAACCGGTTAGGGTCCGGAGGGATAACACCCCTTCGGTGTCTCGACCGGGCGTGAACCGATTCCGGTTGCACGGCCGGCCGATTCGAACGGTCGGCAACTTATTTACCGTTACTCGCACGTAACCCGTCTATGGAACGTCGACATGTGCTGACAGCGTGCGGGACGGTTCTCACGGGGATGCTCGCCGGCTGTGGTGGCGGTGGCGGCGAGGCGACGGCGACGGAGACGGCGGAATCGACCGCGACGGCGACGGCGGAATCGACCGCGACGGCAACGGAGACGGCGGAGCCGACCGCGACGGCGACGGAGACGGCGGAGCCGACGACCACCGCGGCGGCCGGGCCGGACGGCCCGACCCACGACATCGGGGAGTCCTTTACCGTCGGCAGCGGCGACGAGGCCATCGGCTACCGGATCGCCGAACTCTTTCGAGCCGACCGGATCGGCAGCAGCGCCAACAACTCGACCGCCGACGGGACGTATCTGATCGTCATCCTCGAACTCTCGAACCCCCGGGACGAGGCCATCTCGTTCCCCAACAACAGTTTCTTGATCTGGAACGAGGAGCAGATCCGCTATCTCGACGACGAAGCGACCCCGAAGATCGGCGACGACGACCGACTCGACGTCACACCGATCGGAACCACGACGGTCCTCGCCGGGGACTCGAAGACCGGCGCCGTCGTTTACGACGTCGACCCAGACGAGTCGTACTGGCTCCGGATCAACCCGACCGGCGATTCGGGCGAGACACACTACGTGCCCGTCGGCACCGTCTCGGACGTGGAGGAACTGCGGAGTTCGTTCACTTAGAGCCAGAGCAGTTGGGCGTGGAGCGCCCCGTCGAGGTCGAGGACGCATTCCTCGTCGACGAGGCCGGCTTCGATGGCGACCGTGACACACCGCTCGCCGACGAGGTTGGCCACTGACGCCCGCGTCAGCGAATCGACCACTTCGTCTCGGTCGGCCTCCGTACCACCGTAAAACTCCTCGGTCACCGTCAGCGACACCTCCCCGTCGCCGTAGGTTTCGCCGAGACACTCCTCGTCGCAGACGGCGACCAGCAGTCCCTCGGGCGTGTCCCGCTCCCGGACGAGCATCTACCGGTCCTCGACCAGTTCGCGCTCGGCCTCCTCGCGCAACTCTTCGGCCTGCTGCTGGACGCGCTCGGCCTCCTCCGTCTGCCCGGATTCCTCCAACGCGATGGCTTTCTCCTCCAACACGCCAGCGGTGCGCATCCCGAGACGGATGGCGTTGTCGAAGCAGTTGACCGCCTCCTCGTGCAGGCCGCGCTCGGAGAGGAAGAAGCCACGGTTGTACCACGCCTGTCCGAACCGGGGGTCGACCTCGACCGCCCGCTCCGCGTGTTCGAGCGCCTGTTCCGTCCGTCCCCACTCCCAGAGCGCGTACGCGAGGTTCGTGTGTGCCTCGGCGGCGTGCTCGGAGTCCTCGTCGATGGCTAGCGCCTCCTCGTAGGCGCCGACCGCCGCGTCGAACTCCTCCAGTTGGGCGTGGGCCGCGCCCTTGTTCACCCACGCCTCCTGCTCGATGGCGTCGTCGTCGGCGAACTGCGCCGCCCGCTCGAACGTCTCCGTCGCCTCCTCGAAGCGGTTGATCCCCATGTAGGAGAGCCCCACGTCGACGAGGCGTTCGGCGTCGACCTGATCGCTGGCGACGTTGCGCTCGTCGAGCATGTCAGTCAACACCCGCGAGTCGACCGGATCGACCTGCGCCGGATCGACCGAAAGCTCCGGCGGGTCGAGCGAGAACTCCTCGTACTCCTCGTCGAACCCCTGCCCGTCCGAGAACTGGTGGGGTCGGTCCTCGTCCATACCCTCGCTTCGGCGTCGGATCGGTTAAGGCCTGCGTCACCGCCTCGTGCCCCCAGCGCAGGGCTTACGACCGCTCGCCGTCCACGTCGAGCCATGCGACTGTTCGTCAGCGCCGACCTCGACGGACTGGCCGAGGGGGTCGCCGACGTACAGGGTCACCTACCCGATGTGGGGAGCCTCCGCCCCGTCGACCCCGCGGACGCCCACGTCACGCTCAAGTTCCTGGGCGAGGTCGATCCCAACCGCCTCGACGACCTGGAGGCCGCCCTCGCCGCGGCCGTCGCCGACGCCGGCGTCGGCCGCTTCGCGATGACGGTCGGCGGCCTCGGCGTCTTTCCTTCGCTCGACTACATCAGCGTCGTCTGGGCCGGCGTCCGCGAGGGTGGCCCCGAACTCACCCGCCTCCACGACGCAGTCGAACGCGAGACGACGGCCATCGGCTTCGACCCCGCCGACCACGACTTCACGCCCCACGTCACGCTCGCCCGGATGGACGACGCCCGGGGCAAAGAGGCAGTGCAACGAGTCGTCCGGGAAGCCGATCCGACCGTCGGGCGCCTCGACGTGACCGAGATTCGGCTCACCGAGAGCCGACTGACCGACGACGGTCCCACGTACGAGACGGTGGCGCGGTTCCCGTTGGAGTGACGCGCCGGGTGTTTCGTATCGCAGGATACGATTTATGGAAACTACGAGGCTAAATCGAGGGCGCGGATGATGTCAACGACGGTTACGGGCGACTGTGAGTCGCCGTCACGCGCACGTCTCGACCCACGGAGCCTCCGATCCGACGACCGGCGAACGCACGCCGGCGTCCTCACGTCCCTCCGCCTCCGACCCATCTCGAATCCGAGTGACAGCTGGGCACTGCCCCGACGCCAACTGGAACTTCGGCGCTGAGTCCAGTCGTCCCGTTGCCCTCTCGCACACTCCGGCCGCCGTGGCGTTTCAATCTTCCCGCGCCGTCTCCCCGTTCGTTCTCGATATATCTTATGTCGCTATATCGAACCCGGCTCCGACTGGCTCGGTCGCCCTGCGAACGATTCACCCACGACGCGTCACCGTCAGCGTGCTCTCGCGGTCCAGTTCGTGAAAGAGCGTCTGTTCGGCCGTACGCACCGCCTCGTCCGTCGCTTCCCACGGACGCGTCGTCCCCGGATGCGGGTCGAACCGCGGTGCGTCGCTGCTCGCCACCTCTAGGCGGAGGCAGTCGCCCGCGGGCACGCGGTGGTGCACGTCCCACATGTCGACGGCGACACGCATCGGGCCGTCCGGAACCGGCATCTCGCGGTCCCGGCCCCGCCGGTAGCGTACCCGGCGCACTCCACTCGTGAGGTTGAACGCCGCGTCGTCTGTCCGGTGGACGAGCGTCGCCACCACGTCGGTGTCGGGCGCGTCGGTCGCAAGCGTCAGTTCGGCCCGAACCGGCCCGGCGAGATCAAGCGCCGACTCCAGCGGGGGCGTGGTGTACGTACATACGTCGTCGCGGCGTTCGATCGCCCGCCGATCGTACGGGCCGGCGGCCACGTCCCCACAGCAGAGCGGCCCCCCGCACGTCGGAACGGGGTCGGTCGGATCGTGGGTCCACCGATCCGGCGGCTCGAACTTCTCCGGTGGGTCGCGAGCGAGCCGGCCACCGTCCGTCGCCGCCGTCCCCGAACTCCGCAGGAACCACCGTGACTGTTCGGCGTCGGCCGGCGGCCAGCCGTCGTGGCGCTCCCAGCTGTCGTCCGCGCCCGTGCGAAACGTCTCGACGAGGCGGCCGCCGTCGAACGGCGCCCGTGGCCGGTCGCGAACGTAGGTGTCGAAGAATGCCAGATGTGTCTCCCAGACGCCGTAGGACTCGGCGCTCCCATCGTCGCCGACGGTCAGGTTGCCCGCTGTCCCCGACGTGTCGCTGTGGGTCCACGGCCCGACGACGAGATGCTGCGGCGCTGGCGAGCGGTCACGCAGGCCGCGGTAGGTAGCGAGCGTCCCCGACTGACAGAGCTCGTACCACCCGGTGACGTGGAGACCGGGCACGTCGATCCGGTCGTAGTCGGGTTCGGGGTCGAACGAGCGCCAGAAGTCGTCGTACGTGGGTCGAGAGCACCACGTTTCCCAGTGGGGAACGAGGTCCGCCGGTACCACGTCGGCCGGGAGCGTCACGTCCGCGAAGACGAACGCCGGGAGGTCGATCAGCGGCCGCGTCGTGGCCGTCTCCAGCAGGTCGTCGGTCGCCGACTCGATGGCGTCGTGGGCCGCCGCGGCGGTGTCGTCGTCGAGCCGTCCCGCGGCGTGGAGTCGGTCTACGGTGTCGGCGGCGACGGCGTCGAGCGACCACGTGAGGGTTGCCTGGGCGTTCATCGCCCCGTCCTGGAAGAAGTCGGCGCGATGGAGGTCGCTCGGCGCGAACATCGGCGCGATGGCGGCCAGTCCATCGGGTCGTTCGAGCGCGGCGAGCACCTGTACTTGGCCGGGTGAAGAGCCGCCGTGCATCCCCACCCGGCCCGTCGACCACGGACGGTCGGCCAGCCACTCGACCGTCGCGGCGCCGTCCGCCGCCTCGTGGATCCAGGGCTCGAACCCGCCCCCGCTGTCACCGCGCCCGCGCGTGTCCTCGTAGGCGACGGCGTATCCGGCGTCGAGGGCACGGGCGGCGACGCCGAGCCCGTCGGGCGTCTCGGGGCGGCCGTACGGCGTTCGCTGGAGCAGGGTCGGAACCGGCGGTTCCACGCCGGTTGGTCGGAAGATCCGGATCGCTAACGCCGTTCCGTCCGGCGATTCGTGCGTATAGTCGTCGGTTCGATACGCTCCCGTCGGCGCGTCGGGTGACATCCGTCGATCACTCTGGAAGTTGAGACTACAGGGGGTTTAGCGGGGCTGTGATGCGTAGTATCGGACGATTCAGTGAACGAGAACTGACTCAGATTGCTCTCCAAACGGCTAATCTTGTTGGGGTATCAACCATATGCGCGAATTTCGGCGACTTCCGGCAGCGTTGCCACTTAGACGCCGCGCTGCCACGGGGAGAGTCCCGTCACTATCCGATTCCGGTTTCCTTCTTCAGCAGCGTCAGCGTGTTGTCGGCCGTCACAATTGGCGAGTGTTCGTATTCACCAGTCAATTCGACCTGCACAAGCAGGTCCACCGCTCGCCAGATCGAGTACAGCAGACACGCGAACGCGAAGTAAAAGAACCGGAGACCGAAGTCTTTCGACGTCGTTGCGGCCATGAATCGCTTGATCGACTTGTATCCGCTCTCGATTTCCCACCGGTAGCCGTACTCGGTAAGGAACCCACTACTGCGATTCGTCATAAACACCGAGTACTGCCGGTGATCCTCGTGCTCAGTGTTCTCTTTCCGGTGGTAGATCAGCGTCGTCTCGTGCCATTCGTTCTTCCCGAGGTGGAGCTTCCGGTCGGTCTCGTATCGATCCCGATCTCGTTGGAGCAACCGCTTGGCCTGGGCTTTCTCGCTGGTCTGCATCCGCTTGGGCACGACATATGACAGCCCACGCTGGCTGAGCATCTCCAGGACCTGCTGGCTGTCGAATTCCCGGTCCATCAGAACGTTATCGACGTGAACCAACTCCTCGGCTGAATCCAAGAGGTCCTCGACGATTTCCAAGCGAGACTCACCTTTTCGAACTGGCCGTGCGTCTAGCACAATCGGCACTGCATTGCCAACTAACTGGACGGTGGCCCACTGGTAGGCGTACTCGTCGGTCTTCTCCTTCGTGCCGATGATTTCGTCTTCGTGGCCCGTTCTATCACCAGTGAAGGGGTCTGCTTCGGTGATATCGATGGCGATGATTCCGGCTCGGAAGAACTCCTCTGTCTCCGCGACTTCGCTCAGGAGCCTGTTGACGGCCTGTCGGTACATCTCGCGAATCTCTGATACCGAGAGATCGCGAATCTGCTCGCGATGGGCGTGCCCTAACGGTGTCCGCTCACGAGTCGACTCGTAGGTGAAGCTACGAGCGCCCTCGTTGGCCGCGAGGCGCTCACGAAGTCCGAGATACGTCTGTAAGTCCCAGTAGGCGTTCTCGTGAATCTCACAGCCGTCTCCACGATCCAGCGAGA
>Ga0209917_1001150_pt1 | contig 10738 bp, 9 predicted proteins | sample SalPon2_C_H2O_MG_FD_185710 | JGI IMG/M metagenome (GOLD analysis project Ga0209917, IMG submission 185710) | Salt pond water microbial communities from South San Francisco under conditions of wetland restoration - Salt Pond MetaG R2_C_H2O_MG... | ecosystem: Environmental > Aquatic > Non-marine...
CGCCGCCAGCAGGTCGGCGTCGAGCGCGCTCTCGACGAGGACGCCGAGGAGGACGGCAACCATCGCCCACGCGACGAGCGCGTTGTATCGCCCGTCGCGGACGAGCCGGGCAAGTCGGTCTTCGACCGCCTCCGGCTCGGCGGGTGGGTCGCTCGCGGGATCCTCCTCGACATCTTCGTCGACGCCGCGGCGTTCGCTCATACGGAGTATTGGAGGCCGGCGAGGGATATAGGGGTTGCTCCGTCGGACGGCTCGATCCACCGGCGGACGTCATCGGACGAACGCGCGCCCGAACGAACGGACGCGTTTTTATCCGCCACGCGCCTTTCCTCGCTATGAACTGCCGGCGGTGTGGGACCCCGCTGCAAAAGCCCGGAGACTACTGTCTCACCTGTAACACTGCCAACGCCGACGCCGTCGTCGCGGAGTTCGAAGCGGACCGCGCGCGGCTCACGGTGCTTGACGAAGACGCGGTCGTCGGCGAGACGACGGTGACGACGCGTCCCGAAAGCGCGGAGCGGCTGAGCGAGGTCCAGCTCCGCAACTTCGCCGGTCGCGTCGCCGACGAGATTCGTCGCAAGCGCCCCGAGACCGTCTACGCCGCCGGCGCGCGCGAGCCGCTTCGAGAGACCCGCGCGCAACTGCACCACGAGTTCTACCGCGTGCCGGACGCGAGCGCAGAGGGAGAGAGCGGTCGCGGTACCGACGCGACCGAGAGCGGCCGCGACGCCCGCGACGACCCCGACGTGGGCCCCGTCGTCGAGTGGGTGCTCGACCGTCGCGGCGACCGCGCGTTGGACGTGGTCGAGACGCCGCCGCGCGAGAAGATTGGCGGCTCGCACTCGACGCTCATCGGCGACCGCAAGGGGCGAAAGGCCGTCGGCACGGTCGCGGAGCACCCTCACGTCAAGAAGATCGTCCCGGGACCGATCGACGCCGGCGGCACGGGATCGCGGACGGGCCTCCGCGCGAAGGCAACTCGCGCCGGCACCAACGGGAACGTCCGGCTCCTCCTCCGCGACGGCTCCAGCGTGCAGGAAAACCGGATCGTCACCACCGCGATGGACCGCGAGACCGGCGAGCGCGTGCGGGCCGACCTCAACGAAGCCCTGCGAGACGCGGGACTCCAAGACGAGTGAGAACGAACTGACGAGGTGTGAGAACGCTGACGGACTCTCCCCCTTGTCCGGATCCGATCAGCGATGATCAGATCTCGTAGGTAGTGCTAGTAATTCGGCTATGTCTGTGCTTTCAGTGGCCTACACGCCCGATCTGCTTCGCGAGATTTTTCACGAAACCGAGCGTGTTCTCGGATGTGAACCTCCTCGTCACGCTCGGTGCCGGCGTCGTCTTCGGGCTGGCGCTCGCCGCGCCGCCCGGCCCGATGAACGCCGTGATCGCCGAGGAGTCGGTCCTCCGCGGCCGCGTAGCGGGAGTTCGCGCCGGCCTCGGTGCTGCCACCGCCGACGCCGTGTTCTTCCTGCTCGCGTACGTCGGCGTCGTCGCGGTCGTCGAATCGCTCCCGTTGTTGCGGGCCGTCATGATCGCGGTCGGCGGCGTTTTGATGCTGTACTTTGCCGTCGACGCGGCTCGCGGCGCGCGGGCGTCGTTCCGCCCCACGTCGGGCGACGAGCCGTCTATCGAGGCCGGCAAGGGGTTCCGTAAGGCGCTCGTGCTCGCGCTGACGAACCCCTATCAGGTACTGTTCTGGCTGACGGTCGGCGTCGGACTGCTCCGTCCCGGCGAACTCGACGTACTGGCGCGGCTGCCGGTGGTCGGCGCGGACCTGGCCGGAACCTTCGTCGTCGCCACCGGCTCGCCGGCGCTGATCGGCGGATTCTTCCTCGGCGTCGTGACGTGGATCGTGGGATTTCCGACCGGCCTCGTCGCGGCCGAACGGCGGATCGAGACGTTCGCCCCCGTCGTCGCCGTCGGCTCCGCGCTCGTGCTCGCCGGGTTCGGCGTCTACTTCCTGTACGACGCCGCGACGACGCTCGGGGCTACATCGATCGTCGACACCATCGGAACGCTCGTGACGGGGTAGCTGTCGGCACGGAACGACACGCGGTACGAAACGACACGCGGCAAGAAACGACGGCTTCGACGGGTGACGCGACGGCGGCCGGAACCGCTCGGAGCGAGGCGATTGAGCCCCGGTCGACTGTATACGTTGCTCGCGCGTACGGGCGTCAGTCGGCCGCTTCGGGCTCTTCGACGGCTTGGCTCTCGGCGGCCGCCTCGGCGGCCTCGGCCTTCTCCTCTTCTTCTTTTTTGGCTTTGATCTTCTTTAGCCGGAAGATCTCTTCGCGCTCCTGTTCTTCGAGCTTCTGTTCTATGTACTCCTGATTCTCGTACAGGCGGGGCAAGAGCGTGAACTCAAGGGCGTTCACGCGGCGCTTCGTGGTCTCGATCTCCGTGAGCATCTTCTTCATCGCCGTCTCGACCTCGGCGGCGAGAATGATGGATTCGAGCAGCTCCTCGTAGGCGTCTGCCGCCTCGTCGATGCGGGCGGAGGAGCCGAGCAGCCCGTAGCCCCGTTCGTCGAGGCTCTTTTTCACCTTCGAGGACTCGATCTGGGGTACGACGACCCCCATGATGTTCTTCGACTGCGTCGTGATCTCGGGATGCTCTTTCAGCGCCGCGGCTGCGCCCCGAACGGCGACGTCGCCCTCCATCGCTCGGGCCATGTCGATTTTCCGCTGGGCCGTCTCGTAGTTCGCTGAGACGTCCGACCGGACATCCTGTGCTTGGTCGAGGATGTCCATGAACTCCATGATGAGGCCGTCACGCTTCTGTTCGAGGGTGTCGTGACCGCGCTCGGAGAGTTCGATGCGGTCCTCGATCGCCATCAGATTCTTGCGTGTCGGTTTGACGTCCTTGGCCATCTATTGAGGAGAGATAACGAACCGAGCCTGTTAACCTTTTATTGTTTGGTGACGGGGCGTCGCTCGGTTCCTCGCGCCCGGCCCGTCACCGCCCGTCCGACCCGTCCGCCGCGTGATGTCAGTCGCCGCCGAGTTCGGCGGGCGTCCGGTCCGGATCGTCTGCCGGCCGTCGGTCGACGCCCGCCGTCTCCATCGCCCACCGAACCGTCACCAGCCGGTAGAGTATCAGGCCCTGTACGACGAACAGGTTCGTCACGAGGAAGAACGTCGCCTCTTCGATCGGGAGCCCTCCGATCGCGAGTCCCGTGGTGTACCGCTCTGAGAGCACCCAGATGCCGAACTCGATGGCGATCCGGTCTGCGAGACAGAGGTACAGCGTCGGGACGAGCGTCCCGAGCACGACGGTCCGACGCCGCGCCCAGAGCTGCGGCGCACCGACGAGCCACTGCAGCGCCAACACCGGTGCCGCCCACGCGAGAACCGCACCGAGGTAGAACGCGCCGTCCGTACCGAGAAACCGCCATCCGGCAAGTCCGATTCCGGCCGCGACTGCGAGCCCGCCGACCCGCCACGCGACGGGGTTTCCGCTCCGCTCCCATGCTCCACCGGACTCGAAGTGCGAGAGCCACAGCGCCGTTACCCACGGCTGCACGACGATGAACAGGTACTCTTCGAGCGGCGCGTGCCAGAGCCGAAGCAGGGTTCGCCCGTCACCGTACCACCACACGCCCCTGGCGATGAGGTAGTTGTCCCACGGCGTTGTGTACGCCAGCGCGACGATGGTGATGATCACCACGCCGGCCCAGTAGTGTCGCCAGCCGCGTAGCCGACGAACGTCGCTTCCTGCATCTGTAGACCGGCTCACGAAGCCGGTCGCGATGAGGAATAACACGGCTGGCACGAGGAACGCGAGGTGAAACTGGACGTAGGTGAACGGGACGATCATCGGTGGGTTCGAGTGACCGCACGGGTCGATTCGCGGGACGCGTCAGGCGGAGACGACGCGCCGCCGGAGGCAGTACCGGCGATGCTTCGGCGCGCGAGCGCGGATCGCGTTGCGCACGTCCTTCCGGTCAGTCGGCCGCTCCCGGCTCGGCGGCCGCCGAACCGGCGGCGTCGAGCACCTCACGACTCGACAGCAGGATGAAGCCGAAGCCGACCTTCGCGACCAGATCGAGCACCATGAACCCGGCCGTCTCGATGTTGAGGGAGACGATCTGGAGCCCCTCGGTTCCGAGGAGCCACCACACCGGGTACACCAGCCAGACGACGACGATCAGCGTCCGGAGCGTGCTGAACGTCGACGCGGCCTGCCCGGAGAGCCGGGAGGCCTTCTCGTCGAGCGAACCGTACAGCATGTACAGGAGTACGAGCAGGAAGCCGGTGGAGACGCCCCACCAGACGAGCCGCGTCCCGCCCGCAGAAAGCACGGCCGCGCTCGTCGACAGCGTCGCGATCGCGCCGGTGCCGATCATCAGCACGTCGAGCCCGACGAGCGAGGCGAGCTGGTTCCGCGTCGCCCCGGCGAGAAGGCCGAGGTCGATGAGCAGCAACGGCGTGGTGAACAGCCAGTCGGTGTACCGCGCCCAGTAGATGGGCAGCTCCTCGCCGCCGAGCGTCACCGTCGTCAGCCCGAATCCGAGCGCCATCGCGAGGTAGTTGACGAACGCGATGGCGGTGATGAATATCGTGACGATATAGAACTCCTGTCTCCGCCTGTCGGTCTCTCCCCAGCCCCGAGCGATGAAGTACAGCATCCCGAGGAACATGCCTAGCGTCCCGATCCAAAGCCAAATCCCTTCGCTACCGGGTTGTGCCATCATGGCGCATATGTCAGTACGGCGCGAACTCTACTAAGCGGCGTACACAACCAGTGTGGTGTGAACCGAACCTCGGCGGACTCGGTGTGTGTGTCCGTTCCACGCGTTCAGCGCGAGTCTACCGCTCGAAGATCGCTGCGGCGATCTTGCGCTGTGCCGCGCGCAGGTGCTGGTGGAACGTTGATCGGGTGACGCCCATCGAGTCGGCGATCTCGTCGCCGTTCGTCTCGTGTGGCCACTCGAAGTACCCGCTCGTGTGCGCGCGTACCAGCGCGGCCCGTTGTCGCGGCGTCAACCGCGACTCGACCTCGTCGACGAACTCGCGACGGGTCTCGTGCGCCTGTTCCCGCCGCCGATAGCTGCGAAGGTCCGCGCCGGGAAGGCGATCTAACGCGTCGGCCGCGAGCGAGCGTGCCAGCGCCTCTCGTCCGACCTCGATCGTCGCAACCGCGACGCCCTCGGACACGTCCCACCTGCACAGTTCGCCGCTGTATTCCCGTATCAACTCCGCGAGCGGCGTCTCGTCGAACGACAGTTCGACCACTGGCGTGTCCGTCTCCGCGGCGAGGATCGAATGCACGGCGATGTCCGCCGCCTCGGCCGCGGCGTGAACCGCCTCGGTGTCCACGTCCGCCGCGCCGTCCAGTTCGAACAGCAACGACCGCTCGCCGCGATCACCGACGGTGCCGGTGTGGCGGAGCGGACACGCCAACGTCTCATTGAACGAACCGAGCGGGTGAGACGCGAGCGCCAGTTGGAACTTGACGACGCTGTCTCCGCGGAGCGTCCGCTGGCTCTCCAGCGCGTTGATGCCGATCGCGACGGTCCGTCCGAGCGCCGTCAGCACGTCCCGTTCGTGGCGGCGGAACTCTTCGGTCTGCGCGTAGACGACGAGGACGCCGTAGGTCGCCTCGCCGAAGTGGAGCGGCACGCCCGCGACCGCGGCCGCCTCGGTCGACTCCTCCGGACCGATCGATTCGAGCCGTACCTGACGGTCGGCCACCGCCGCCGCGACGGCAGTTTCAACTGACCGATCCCCGTCGTCGCGGGCCGCAACCGAGACCGACTCGATCGCCGCTCCGACCGCTCCCTCCGAAGCGTGCGGTTCGACCGCTTCTGTCGCCGGGTCGTACGTCCCGATCCACGCGCCGGAGTACGTGTCCGCGATGCTCCGGACGACCGCCTGACGCAGTTCGTCCCGTGACGACGCCAGTGTCACCGCTTCGGTGACCTCGGCGACGATGCCGTCCAGCCGTTCCAAGAGCTGTGCCTGTGCGGTCCGCTCCTGTTCGATCCGCGCCGCCCGGTCCGAAGCGGCCTGTTCTGCTCGTTTCCGTCGCGTGACGTCCTGTTGGAAGCCGACGTAGTACGCGATCGCTCCCGACTCGTCCCGAAGCGGCGCGAGCGTCACCTCGTTCCAGAACAGCTTACCGCTCCGACGATAGTTGCGGAGTTCGACCGTCATGGCCTCACCGTTCTCGATTGCGGCACGCATCTGACGCACCGGCTTCTCCCGAGTTTCTTCCCCCTGAAGGAACCGGCAGTTACGACCGACCGCGTACGACGGCGAGTACCCGGTCATCCGTTCGAACGCCGCGTTCACGTAGATAAGCGGCATATCCGACCGGTTCGCGTCCGCGATCGTGATCCCGACCGGTGCCTCGTCCATCGTCCGCGTCTTCAACGCCTCGTCGACGGCGTCGGTGCTCGCCGACCGCGTCGACTCGGACGCGTGTACCGACCGTGTCGATCCCGGATCGACGTCCGGTGGCTCCGGTCGCGTCATGCACGAGCATAGCGTCGAACGGCCAAAACGTCCGGGGTCGGGCGAACCCGGATCGCGGCGCGGTGCCACCGCTCGTGAGCGGTCGAAAACGAAAGGAAAGCCGCGTCAGTCCGCTACTTCGACGATTTTGCGCTCGGAATCGTCCTCGCGGTAGTGCTCCTCGATGAACTCCTCGTCGATCCGGTTGAGGGCGTCCTTCGGGAGCATCGAGAGCAGATCCCAGCCGATGGAGAGCGTCTCCTCGATGGTGCGGTTCGTCTCGAAGCCCTGGTCGACGAACTCCGACTCGAAGGCGTCCGCGAAGTCGAGGTACTTGTTGTCGAGTTCGGAAAGCGCCTCGCGGCCGACGATGTTCACGAGGTCACGGAGGTCCTCGCCCTCCGCGTACGCCGCGAACATCTGGTCTTTCACGTCGGCGTGGTCCTCGCGGGTGAGCCCCTCACCGATCCCGTCGTCCATCAGCCGCGACAGGCTCGGGAGGACGTTGATCGGCGGCTGCAGGCCTTGGCTGTTCAGGTCGGGGTCGACGTAGATCTGCCCCTCCGTGATGTACCCGGTCAGGTCCGGGATCGGGTGGGTGTCGTCGTCGCCCGGCATCGTGAGGATCGGGATCTGGGTCACGGAGCCGTCACGGCCCTGAATCCGTCCGGCGCGCTCGTACAGCTGCGCCAGGTCGGTGTACATGTATCCGGGGTAGCCACGGCGACCGGGGACCTCCTCGCGGGCCGCACCGATCTCGCGGAGCGCCTCGCAGTAGTTGGTCATATCCGTCAGGATGACGAGGACGTGGTAGTCCTTCTCGAAGGCGAGGTACTCGGCCGTCGTGAGGACCATCCGCGGGGTGACCGTCCGCTCGACGGCGGGGTCGTCCGCGAGGTTCATGAAGACGACGGAGCGTTCCAGCGCGCCGGTGCGCTCGAAGTCCTCCATGAACTCGTTGGCCTCCTCCTGGGTGATCCCCATCGCGCCGAAGATGACGGCGAACTCGGAGCTCTCCTCGTCGTCGCCCTCTTCTTCTTCGGGCACGCTGGCCTGCCGCGCGATCTGCATCGCCAGTTCGCTGTGCGGCTGGCCGGAGCTGGAGAAGATCGGGAGCTTCTGGCCCCGAACGAGGGTGTTCATGCCGTCGATCGCGGAGACGCCCGTCTCGATGAACTCCTCCGGATACTCCCGGGAGTAGGGGTTGATCGCCGCGCCGACGATGTCTTGGCGCTCCTCGGGGACGATCTCGGGACCGTCGTCGATCGGACGGCCCGACCCGTCGAGGACCCGTCCGAGCAGGTCCTCGGTGACGGGCATCTTCATCGTCTCGCCCAGGAAGCGGACGGACGCGTTCTGGTCGATACCGGAGGTGCCCTCGAACACCTGAATGGCGACGACGCCATCCGAGGATTCGAGCACCTGTCCGCGCAGCGTCTCCCCCTGTGCCGTCTCGATCTCGACGATCTCGTCGTAGCCGATGGCCTCGTCGACCTCGGCGTACACCAGCGGGCCGCTGATCTCGGTGATGGTTTGGTACTCTTTCATTGTCAGTAGAGGCTCCGGAGCTCCTCTTTCATCTCCGCTTTGAGGTCTTCGACGTACTCCTCGTAGTCCTCTTGGACGCCGATCCGGTTGATCCGGGGGGCGGAGTCGGTGTCGATAATATCTTCGACCGGCACGCCCGCTTCGAGGGCGTCGAACGCCTCGTCGTTGAACGTCTCGATCGTCGTCAACATGAGATACGTCTTCTCCGGCGGACAGTAGGTGTCGACCGGGTGGAACGCGTTCTGCTGGAGGTACGCCTCGCGCAGGTAGCGAGCGACCTCAAGCGTGAGCTGCTGGTCGTCGGGCAGCGCGTCCTTCCCGACGAGCTGGACGATCTCTTGGAGCTCTGTCTCCTCGTCGAGCACGTCGACCGCCCACTGGCGCTTTTCGGCCCAGTCGTCGGCGACCTCCTCGGCGAACCACGGGTCGAGCTGGTCTTTGTACAGCGAGTACGACTCGTTCCAGTTGATCGACGGGAAGTGGCGGCGCTCCGCCAAGTCCGCGTCGAGCGCCCAGAACGTCTTCACGATGCGCAGCGTGTTCTGGGTGACCGGCTCCGAGAAGTCGCCGCCGGGCGGGCTCACCGCGCCGATCGCGGAGACGGATCCCTCCGTCCCGTTGACGTTCTCGAAGTAGCCGGCGCGCTCGTAGAACTGCGCCAGGCGAGCGGCGAGGTACGCGGGATACCCCTCCTCGCCGGGCATCTCCTCCAGCCGGGAGGAGATCTCGCGCATCGCCTCCGCCCACCGTGAGGTGGAGTCGGCCATGAGCGCCACGTCGTACCCCATGTCGCGGTAGTACTCGGCGATCGTGATCCCGGTGTAAATGCAGGACTCACGCGCCGCGACGGGCATGTTCGACGTGTTCGCGATGAGCGAGGTCCGGGCCATGAGCGGGTTGCCGTTGGCCGGGTCCTCGAGCTCGGGGAAGTCCTCGATGACTTCGGTCATCTCGTTGCCCCGCTCGCCGCAGCCGACGTACACGATGATATCGGCGTCGGCGTACTTCGCGAGTTGGTGCTGGGTGACCGTCTTCCCGGAGCCGAACGGCCCCGGAATCGCGGCCGTCCCGCCCTTCGCGATCGGGAAGAGCCCGTCGAGGATGCGCTGCCCGGACACGAGCGGCGTCCGGGGCGTCTTCTTGTTCGCGGAGGGGCGCGCCTCGCGGACGGGCCACTCCTGATGCATCGAGACGTCCGTCCCGTTGGCGAGTTCGGCCACCGTCTCGGTGACGTCGAACGAACCCGACTCGATCGCGGTGACCTCCGTGGTCTCGCCCTCGTCGAGGGCGTCCGGCGGCACCATCACCTTGTGGTCGATGGTCACCGTCTCCTCGACGACGCCCACGACGTCGCCGCGGCCGACCTCGTCACCGACCTCGACGGTGGGTTCGAACTCCCACTCCTCTTCGAGATCGATACCGGGCGCGTCGACCCCGCGATCGAGGTACGGACTGCCCATCTTGCCCTCCAGCACGTCCAGGGGACGCTGGACGCCGTCGTAGATGGCGTCCAGCATTCCCGGACCAAGGTCGACCGACAGCGGCTCGCCCGTGTTCTCGACGGGCTCGCCGGGGGCGACCCCGGAGGTCTCCTCGTACACCTGAACGGTCGTGATGTCGCCTTCGATCTCGATCACTTCCCCCATGAGGCCTTCGTCGCCGACGTAGACGACGTCGTTCATGCGGGCGTCGAGATCGCGGGCGCTCACGACCGGACCGCTCACGCTCTGGATAACACCGGTTTCGGTTGTGGTGGTCTCCGTGGATTCTGCTTTACTCATGTTAGTCGTCCTCCTCCATCAGGTCGATCCCGATGGCTCGTTTGATCTGGTCGCGCAGCCCGCCGCTGCCTGCGCCGGACCCGCCGAGCGTCACGAGCACTGGCTCGATGCTCCCCTCGACCGACTCGCGGGTCCCCCGCGAGAGGTGGTCGAGGTCGTCGTCGTGCATCACGATGATGCCGGTTTCCTCGTCGTCGAGGGTCCGTTCGACGGCGTCGTCGAGCCGCTCGTCCTTCTCGTCGTCCGGTACGTTCTCGAACTTCCGCACGCCCGCGAGCCGGAATCCGGTCGTGAACTCCGGGCTGCCGACGACGGCTATCTCCTGGCTCATGTTATCACCAGCTCCGATTCGATCTCGTCGGCCGACAGGCCGGCCTCCTTCCCGCGGGCGATGGCCCGAATGTTCTCCACCTCGCGCTCCTTCGCGAGGATGTAGGAGATAACCGGGGTGATAGACACCGGATGGATCGTGCCGAGGCGGTCGCCGTACGCCAACAGCGCGGCGTCCGTCGCGTGCTCGAACGCGATGAGGCTGTCCGCCTCCTCCAGCTCGCGCAACGCCGGACCCAGCTCGTCGCCGTACTGGCTGTCCGCGATGTATTCCACGAGCTCGTCGAGGTTCCGGGCGAGCCGCGCGAGCGACCCCCGGGTGAACAGCTCTCCGCCCTCGATGAAGTACGCCGCCGGATCGATGTCCGCGCCGGACCGGGCGAGCCGGAGGGCGTTCGTCGCGTTCCGGAAGTCGACCTCGGCTTTGAGGAACGCCTCGTACTGCCGGGTCGGCTCGCCGCCGCCGAGCCCGGACAGGAGCCGCTCGTAGAACGCGCGGTCGACGGCGTTTTCGAGCGGCACCAGCACGTCCGTCTCCTCGTACTCGGCGTACGCCGCCTGGAGCGGATCGCCGTAGATGGTGTCTTCGAGCACCTCGACGACCGACGG
>Ga0209917_1001152_pt1 | contig 10737 bp, 9 predicted proteins | sample SalPon2_C_H2O_MG_FD_185710 | JGI IMG/M metagenome (GOLD analysis project Ga0209917, IMG submission 185710) | Salt pond water microbial communities from South San Francisco under conditions of wetland restoration - Salt Pond MetaG R2_C_H2O_MG... | ecosystem: Environmental > Aquatic > Non-marine...
TGCGGTTCGCGTCCCGGCGGTCGTCGTCGATCATCGGTCGGACTCCTGCGGTTCGCTCGAACCGCCTTGCGCAACCGATCCCGTTCCGCCGTAAATACCGTTCGGGTCGATTCGCTCGCCGTATCGCTTCCTCGGCCCGCGAGCGACTGCCGGCGGTCGCCGTGCCGGCGTCCCGGCCGCTCCGACACGAAAAAGACCCGCCCCCCACAAACGGGGGTATGCGCATCGCCGTACCCAACAAGGGCCGTCTCCACGAGCCGGCGCTCGAACTGCTCGAACGCGCCGGCCTCCACGTACAGGACGGTGCCGACCGGAAGCTCTACGCGGACACCGTCGACCCCGACGTCTCGGTGCTGTTCGCCCGCGCGGCCGACATCCCCGAGTACGTCTCCGACGGGGCGGCGGCGCTGGGGATCACCGGTCTCGATCAGGCCCGCGAGTCCGAGGTCGACCTCGTCGACCTGCTCGACCTCGAGTTCGGGACCTGCCGGCTCGTGCTCGCCTCGCCCGAGGAAGGCGGCGTCACCTCCCCCGAGGAGCTCTCCGGCGGGACCGTCGCCACAGAGTTCCCACAGATCACCCGCCGATACTTCGAGGACATCGGCGTCTCGCCCGACATCGTCGAGGTCTCGGGCGCGACCGAACTGACGCCGCACGTCGACATCGCCGACGCCATCGTCGACATCACCTCCACCGGGACGACCCTGCGGATGAACCGCCTCTCCGTGATCGACGAGGTGCTCGAGTCCTCGGTCCGGCTCTTCGCCGACCCGGCCGTGGCCGAGGACCCGAAGATCGAACAGATCAGGACGGCGTTTCGGTCGGTGCTCGACGCCGACGGCAAGCGCTACGTGATGATGAACGTCCCCGAGGACGCCCTCGAGGACGTGAAAGACCGGATCCCCGGCATGGGCGGGCCGACGGTGATGGACATCGCCGGCGACGAAAAGCTCGCCGTCCACGTCGTCGTCGACGAGCGGGAGGTCTTCGAGGTGATCCCCGAACTGAAGGCCGCCGGGGCCAGCGACGTCCTCGTGACGGAGATCGAACGGCTGGTGCCCTGACAGGGTCGTCGAGAGCAACGACGGGAATCGACGACGACAGCGCCGAGTTCAGCGCCGGAAAACCCTCAAAGCTCCCGCTCGTGTTTGAGCGCCTCGCGGCCGACGTCGGTAACGTCGTCGTACCCCGCAAGCCCCATCGTCAGATCGAGTTCGGAGAGCGTGTTTTCGAGCACCCACTCGACACCGTCTTGACCGGCCATCGCGAGGCCGTATGCGAAGGGTCGACCCAGCATGACGGTGTCGGCCCCGAGGCCGAGCGCTTTGAACGCGTCCGACCCCCGCCGAACGCCGCTGTCGAACAGCACCGGCACCTCGTCACCGACGGCCTCGGCGACAGCTGGAAGCGCCTCAACGGCGCTGATCGATCCGTCGACCTGTCGGCCGCCGTGGGTCGAGACCTGCACTGCATCGGCGCCATGCTGGAGCGCCAATCGCGCGTCCTCGGGGTGGAGCACACCCTTGAGCACGATCGGGAGGTCGGTGTTCTCCTGCAGAAAGCTCAGATCCGCCCACGTGAGCGACTCGTCCCCGAAGATCTCGAGGAACCGATCGACGGCTGCCTTCGGATCCGCTTCCGGTGAAGCCTCGAGCGACTCCCGAAACGCCGGATCCGAGAAGTAGTTCGCGACGCCCTCGCCCTCGAGGAACGGGTAGTACCCCCGTTCCAACAGTCGGTCGCGCCACCCCAGCGTGGGCGCATCGACCGTGAGGACGATGGCATCGTAGCCGGACGCCTCCGCCCGGTCGAGGAAGCTCCGTGCGACCGCTCGGTCGGAGCTCCAGTAGAACTGGAACCACTTCGTGGTGTCGCCGAGGGTTTCCGCGACGTCCTCCATCGGCGTCGAGGACAGCGAACTCAGCGTGAACGGAATGTCGAGGTCGGCGCACGCGCGGGCGGTGGCTGACTCCGCCTCGTCGTGCAGCAACGACTGCACCCCGAGTGGAGTGATCATCAACGGGAACTCGTGGGTGTTGCCGAACAACTCGACCGAGAGGCTCCTGTCCTCGACGCCACGCAGCATCCGCGGGATGATCCGGTACGCGGAAAAGTCCCGGTTCCGTTCGAACGTCTCCTCGGTTCCGGAGCCACCGTGGACGTACGCACGCCCCGTATCGTCCATGTTCTCCCAGGCGGCCTCACGGAGGTCCTCGTAGGCGACCGGATACGCCGGCGTCTCGTCGTCGTACATTCCCTCGCGGTAGATCTCCCGAACGCGCTGGTTGCCGAACCCGGGGCTCGGCTCCTCTGAATCGCTCATGGACAATAGTCGTGGTTGTCCGTACTAAACGTCACGCTACCGGACCCCCGATGCGGCGGGTATTACCGGCTCTGTGGGCCGAATCAGTGTGTGAACAGGAGCCACCGTTCGGCCGGCAGAATGGAGTGAACCCCCCGACAGACTGGGGGTACCCGGACCCGTATCACGGCGGCGAGCCGAACGAAGCAAACGGGAACACGACGGCGAGGCCAATCCAACCGGATCGAATCGCGGCGGGAAAACGAGCGAGGAAACGGCCGATCCTCCCGAACAGTCCCGAACGGTCCCGGCCAGGGGCCTTCGGTTCGCGCTGTGTCGTGGCCGGACGCGAACACGACGCGTTTCGATACGGACGATAGCGGCTCCAGTCGACAGCTTCAGCCGTCGAGCAGGCCGAGTTCCTCGAGCCGGGAGACGATCTTGTCGACCGCCTTCTTGGCGTCGTCGGGCTCCTTGCCGCCGGTGATGACGAGCTTCCCCGAGCCGAAGAGCAGCGCGACCACGTCGGGGTCGTCGAGGCGGTAGACGAGCCCCGGGAACTGCTCGGGCTCGTACTCGATGTTCTCCAACCCGAGGCCGATCGCGATGGCGTTGAGGTTGAGGTTGCGGCCCAGGTCCGCGGAGGTGACGATGTTCTGGACGACGATCTCGGGGTCCTCGTCCACCTGGATCTCCAGGTCGCGGAGCTTGTCGAAGACGATCCGCAGCGACTCGTGGACGTCGTCGGTGGACTTCGCCCCGGTACAGACGATCTTGCCGGAACGGAAGATGAGAGCGGCGGATTTGGGTTCCTGCGTCCGGTAGACGAGCCCCGGGAACTGCTCGGGGTCGTAGTCAGCGCCTTCGAGATCCATCGCGACGCTCTGTAGGTCGAGCTCCTGACCGATACCCGTCGAGGCGACGACGTTCTCGATATTTATGGTCTCCTTTGGGTCCTGCATGACTCGACTTAAAACACGTATTTAAGGTTTATAAATGTGGGTGGTCGTTCGGCCGCCGGTCGCCCGGACGGGCGTCCCGACGGCCCACCGGCCGGCCTCGGCCCCGCCTTCGGCCCCCCGTTCCGACCGAACCTGTTTTGCCGTCGGCTCCGGAACGTCCGGTGTGAACGCAGTCGAGGCGTGGGAACAAACCCTCGAGGCGGCCGGCGAACTCACGAGCGAGGCCGCCGACGCGATCATCGACGCCCACGGCGACCGGGGCGTCACCGCCATCGAGGCCGTCGGCGAACGGCGGGTGAAACAGTACCGCGACTTCACCGTCGTCGTCGGCCACTCCGAGGAGTACGTCGTCGAGGGCGACGCCTGCCGGTGTGCGGACAGCCGGTACAACCTCGACCCCGACGACCCCGAACAGCTCTGTTGGCACGTCGTCGCGGCGAAGGTCGCCCGGCGGATCGACGCCGTCGACCACCACGACATGTGGTACTCCGAGGTGCGGGAGTTCTTGTAGGCGGGCGCCGTACCCGAACGCGATGGACCACGACCGCCTCCACGCCCGAGAGCCCACACACGACGTCGAGCGGTGGTCGGAGGGCATCGTCGAGTCGGTCGGGACGCGCGACGGCCACCGCGTCGTCACGGTTCGAACCGAGAGCGGCGGAACGACCGACCTCGTGGTCACGTTCGCCGTGTACGACCTGTTCGTCGGTCGCCTGGACGTCGAGGCGGGGGCCTCGCCGGTCGGCGAACGGGTCTGGTACCGAACGCGCGGCGAATGATACTGATGGACGAAATCAAATGACACCGACGCACGAGTGATCCGCCGTTCGCTCCATCGAACGGCTTGCTCCTCGTGCGTCGTGTTTACATTCTTTTGTCCGTCAGTATGAGACCCGCCCGGAGCCGGATCGACCGGGACGGGTCGGTCGCTCTCGTCGGCCGATCGCGGCTGTCCCGGACGATCTCCGGCCGCTGCCGGCAGCAGTATTAACTGACTATACTCCATATGCAGTATCGTTCGGGTCTACATCATGAGCAAGACTACACAGCCGGGGTCGGACCAGCCGGCGGATCCCGCCGACGACCCGCGGAGCAACTACGACTACCGGAGTTCGGAGATCGAGGAGCCGGAACTCGTCGACGACTTAGAGGCCATCGTCGAGGGGGAGGTCCGCTTCGACACCTACAGCCGGAACCTCTACGCGACGGACGCGAGCGCCTACCACCAACTGCCGATCGGGGTCGTCGTCCCGACGTCCGTCGAGGACGTCCAGGCGGTCATGGAGTACTGCGCCGAGCACTCGATTCCGGTGCTCCCCCGCGGCGGCGGGACGAGTCTGGCGGGCCAGACGGTCAACGAGGCGGTCGTGTTGGACTTCAAAAAGGAGTTCGACGACGTGCTCGACGTCGACCCCGAGGCCGAAACGGTCACGGCACAGCCGGGGATCACGCTCGCGCGGCTGAACAACCGCCTCTCCGAGCACGGCCTCAAGTACGCCCCCGACCCCGCCTGGGGCGACAAGAGCGTGTTGGGCGGCTGCATCGGCAACAACACGACCGGCGCGCACTCCCTGAAATACGAGAAGGCCGACGGCTACGTCGAGGAGGTCGAGGTCGTCCTCGCCGACGGGACGGTGACGACGTTCGGCTGGATGGACGTCGAGGAGCTCCACGACCGGGCCGACGCGGCCGACGAGGATTCGGGGATCGAGGCGCGCGTCTACGCGGTCGTCTCGGACATCCTCCGGAACAAGACCGACGAGATCGAGGCGCGATACCCCGATCTGACGCGCAACGTCTCCGGCTACAACTTCGACAAACTGCTCCAGGACGTCGAGGCCCGCGGCGAGGTCAACGTCGGCCGGCTGTTGGCCGGCAGCGAGGGCACTCTCGGGATCATCACCGAGGCGACCGTCTCCCTGGAGCCGATCCCCGAGGAGACGTCGGTGGTGTTGCTCACCTACGACGACGTCATCTCCGCGATGCGCGACGTCGCCCCCATCCTCGAACACGACCCGGCGGCCGTCGAGGTGATGGACGACGTCCTCCTCGACCTCGCCCGCGACACCGCGGAGTTCTCGAAACTGGTCGGGACGCTCCCGGAGGGGACCGACTCGACGCTCCTGGTCGAGTTCTACGCCGACTCGGTCGAGGAGGGCAAACGGAAGGTCGCGGACCTCCTGGCCGACCGGCTGCCGGGCTACGAGGCGGCCGGCGAGCCCTCAGAGGACGGCCCCCGAACCGACGACGCGATCCAGGCCGTCGACGCCCTCGAGGCCTACGACGACGACCGGAAGGCGAAGTTCTGGAAGATGCGCAAATCGGGCCTCCCGATCCTCCTGTCGCGGACCGGCGACGAGAAACACTGGCCGTTCGTCGAGGACACGGCCGTCCCCGCCGAGAACCTCCCCGAGTACGTCGCCGACATCCAGGAGCTCTTCGACGAGTACGACACCTTCGCCTCCTACTACGCCCACGCCGGCCCGGGCGTGTTGCACATCCGACCGCTGTTGAACCTCAAGGCCGACGACGGCGTCGAGCGGATGCTCGAGATATCCGACGCGATCACCGACCTCGTCATCGAGTACGGCGGCTCCGTCTCGGGCGAACACGGCGACGGGCGGGCGCGGACGACGTGGAACAAGAAACTCTACGGCGAGGAGATCTGGGAGTCCTTCGAGGATCTCAAGGCCGCCTTCGACCCGCAGGGACTCTTGAACCCCGGCAACGTCAGCGGCGACTTCGACCCGACGGAGAACCTCCGGTACGACGCCGACTACGAGTTCGACGCCGGCTTTACCCCCGAGATGAACTGGGACAACGAGAACGGCTTCCAGGGGATGGCCGAACTCTGTCACGGCTGTGCCGGCTGTACGGGCCACCAGGACACCACCGGCTCCGTGATGTGTCCGACCTACCGGGCGACCGAGAACGAGGAGATCACGGCGACCCGCGGCCGGGCGAACATGCTCCGGCGGGCGATGAGCGGCGACCTCCCGGAGGACGTCTTCTCCGAGGAGTTCATCCACGAGGTAATGGACCTCTGTGTCGGCTGTAAGGGCTGCAAGCGCGACTGCCCGAGCGGCGTCGACATGGCGAAGCTCAAAACCGAGATCAAACACGAGTACCACCAACGGGAGGGCATCCCCTTCCGCGACAGGCTCTTCGCGAACGTCGAGACGCTGTATCGCCTCGGCAGCACGTTCGCGCCGCTGTCGAACGCGGCGATGAAGCTGCCCGGGACGGGGCTGTTGATGGAGAAGACGATGGGGATCGCCCGCGAGCGCGACCTCCCGACGTTCAAGCGCAACACGCTGAAAAAGTGGGACGCGAACCGGACGCCCGCGGTCTCCGAGCGCGAGGCCGACCGGAAGGCGCTCGTCGTCGCCGACCCCTACACCAACTACACCCAACCCGAGGTCGGCAAGGCGGCCGTCCGGAGCCTCGAGGCCGCCGGCGTCCACGTCGAGATCCCCGACGACGTGACCGACAGCGGCCGTCCGGCCCACTCGAAGTGCATGCTCGACGAGTCGCGCGCGACCGCGCGGGAAAACGTCGACGCGTTGGCCCCCCGGGTCGAGGACGGCTGGGACGTGGTCAGCGTCGAGCCCTCCGATTCGGTGATGTACCAGAACGACTACCTCGATCTGCTCTCCGGCCCCGACGTCGAGGCGGTCGCCGAAAACGCCTACAGCGTGATGCAGTACATCGACACGTTCCGGCTCGACGAGGCCCTCGAGACGGCGGCCGACGAGGCCATCTCGTATCACGGCCACTGCCACCAGACGGCGTCGAGCCGCGACCACCACGCCGTCGGCGTGCTCCGGCGGGCGGGCTACGACGTCGACGTCCTCGATACGACCTGCTGTGGGATGGCCGGCTCCTTCGGCTACGAGGCCGAACACTACTCGATGAGCCAGGCGATCGGCCGGCTGCTGTTCGACGCGGTCGAGGAGTCCCCGGCCGAGGAAGTCACCGCGCCCGGCACCTCCTGTCGCTCCCAACTCGGGGGCACAGACCGGATCGACGGCAAGCCACCGCACCCGATCGAGAAGCTCGAAGCGGCGCTGCGGTAGCCGTCTCCGTGGGACCCCGGATCGCGAGCGTCTCTGCGAGAAAAAACGAGACCGGTCGGTCGCTACGACTCCGGCGAGAGATTCGAGAGCATCCCCGCGATGGCGGCGAGTTGTGCGCTCGTCTCCCCGACGCTGTCCTCGTTGTCGAGGTGGTACACCGGCAGGTTGCCCTGCAGCGAGTAGCTGAAGGCGGCCGCGTTCTGGAGTTGCTTGTGGAACGCCACCGACTCGCTGAAGTGCTCGTAGCCGCGCTCGCTCCGTTCGCGGCGCTCCCGGATGGTCTCGTTGGCGGCGTCGACGACGACGAGCGCCGAGGGGTCGATCTCCGCGAGCATCTCGCCGGTCATTCCCGGAACGTACCCCAGCGGCGTCTCCACGACGAGGTGGGTGTTGATCAACAGCGACCCGGAGTCGGACTCGCGGCCGATGTGCTCGGCCGCCCGCCGCTGGAGCGCCCGCTGGTCGCGTATTCGGAGGCGAGAGAGCTCCTCGCGGCTGCTCGCGAGCCCGTGTTCGAGCGCCTCCTGCAGCATGATGTCCCCGACGTTCAGAAGCGTATACGTCCCGTCGAGTTCGCGCCGAGCCTCCTCACACACCCGCGAGGCACCGACGCCCGGCACCCCGCTCACGAGGACGTTCTCGGACATCAGAAGGACACCTCGTCGACGTCGAGGCCGGCGTTCGATCCCCGGTCGTCGTAGAACCGACGACCGACGTACCCGCTGCCGATCGACCCGATGATCGTATCGTAGAGGTCGTCGGCCGAGTGGAACTCCTCGGAGGTCGTCCGGTCCAACACGTCCCCGACCGTCTCCGGATCGTCGGTCAGCCCGTCTATCTCGACGTCCCCGATGGTCTCGAGCACCGTCTCGCGCTCGACCGGGAACGTGAACTCGCTAACGAAGCGATCCCTGGCGTCTGATAGTCTCATGGTTTGTCTGGATGGATGCTGGCGACGGCCGACAGACGGCGTTCCCCGTGGAAGCTGCCGCTGGTCGCCCGACGACCATTCGATCGCGTGTGGGTGCGCATCACCCCTCACACGAGATGTAGTGTTTGTAATGATCAATAATGCTGTCGGTTCCCCCCGGGTTTTGCGCGTCGGTGGCCCGCCGCCGTGCGCTTCGACGCGTTCGCCCCGCGATGGCCGGCCCGCCCGGGACGGATCGCTCCGGAAACGCCCCCGAGAGCTATCAGTCCGGAGGCCGACATCGGCGTATGAACGCACGCGGACGGCTCTATCTGGCCGGGGGGATCGGCGCCTCGATATCCTACATCTTCAACGTGTTGGCGTTTACCGGGTCCTTCGACGCGATCCGGTGGGGGGTGTTCGTGGCGCTGTTTTTCGTCGTCCTCTTCGGCTTCGAGAAACTCATCGCGTGGACGGAACCGCCGGATGCGGATTGAGACGGGACCCGGACGCTGACCGGTGGAGGGGGTCGTCGATGCGGATCGAAACGGGCCGTCGGCACAGAGCCCTCCCCGCCCGTCTTACTGCGGGACGACCGAGATCGTCCGCCCGTGGTCGATCGCGTCCTCCAGTTCCTCGGCGATGGCCGACCCCCGCGAGACCTGGATCTCCCCGCCGCGGGAGACCGTCGCGGTGAAGAGGTACTCGTCGTCCGATCTGATCTCGACGGTCTCGCCGTGGCGGTCCCCCAGCGGGATGACGACGTGGCGGTTCGTGATCTCGGGGGTGACGATCTCGCCCGCCGTCGCGGCGCCGCCGCTCCCGCCGCTCGCCGAGCCGTGTCCGTCCGGCCGCTCGGAGAGGCTCCGCACGTCGATGTCGATGCCGAGTCGGTCCTCGATCCCGCTGATCCGGCCGCCGCCCTTGCCGATCACGTAGGAGATGTCGTCGTCGTCGACCCAGACGACCGCGGTGTTGGATCCCTGGAGTTCGACCTCGACGTGGCCGTGGGCCACCGACCGGATCTCGCGTTCGATCTCCTGTTTGGCGACGCGCTCGACGCCGGTCTCGCCGCCGTCCTCCGCGCCGTCGAGGGGGACGGTGACGACCTGGCGGTTGAACGTGTAGATCTCGTAGGCCGGCGTCCCCGTCTCGAAGTCCTCGATGACGATGACCGGGCGGGCCAGGTCCTCCTCGACGAGGCCGTGTGGCACCTTCACCTCGGTCGTCACGTCGTAGACGGTGTCGACCTCGCCGGCCTCGATGTAGACGACGGTGTCGACGATCTGCGGGATCATCCCCAACTCGACGCGGCCGACGAGCCGCTGGAGGGCGTCGATGGCCCGCGTCGCGTGGACGACGCCGATCATCCCGACGCCCGCGAGCCGCATGTCGGCGAACGTCTCGAAGTCCGAGGTCTTCCTGACCTCGTCGTAGATCGTGTAGTCGGGCCGGACCATCAGCAGCGAGTCGGCGGTGTTCTCCATCGAGCCGTCCAACTCGGTGTACTGGGTGATCTCGGGGCCGACCTGGAGGTCACGCGGCTTCTCCATCGTCTTGACGACGTAGCCCGAGCCGTCGAGGAACTCCGCGACGGCCTGGGCGAACGTCGACTTGCCCGCGCCCGGCGCGCCCGAGATGAGGACGCCCCGCTGTCGCTCGGTGAATCGCTCGCGGAGGGCGTCGGCCTTCTCGTAGTCGTCGAGGTCGGTCTTGACGATCGGCCGGACGACCGTCACCTCGATGCCGTCGGCGAAGGGCGGTTCGGCGACGGCGATCCGCATGTCCCGTATCTGGACGATCGTCATCCCGTCGCCCGACAGCTCGACGAACCCGTCCGTCGCCGAACGGGCGGTGTTGACGACGTTCTCGGCGATTGCGCGCATCTCCGACTCGGTCAGGACGTCCTCGCCGATCGGCTCGTAGGCCATCTCGCCGATCGTGCCGCGCTTGGCCATCGGCCGGACGCCGGTCTTGAGGTGGACCGACATCGTTCCCTCCTCGAGGTACGTCTCGACGGCGAGGTCGGGCGTCTCCTCGACCCGCGGTTCGACGTACTCGACGGCGACGCCTTTGGCCTTCGCGACCTCGCTTTGGACGACGTCGCTCGTCAGCAGCGTCGCGTCGTGGCGCTCGGCCAGATCGCGGATCAGCGCGTCGATCTCGCCCTCCCCGGCGTCGCGCTTTTCGATGGCGTCGGGGCGGCGACCGACGTACTCGACCGCGAGCCGCCCCTCGTCGGCGAGTTCGGCCAGCCGCTGGAGCTCCTCCAGCCCGGCCCACCCGCTGTCGCGGCCGTCGTTGGCCTGGGCCTCGAGTTCCCCGACGACCGCCTCGGGAACGTACACCGTCTCGAGGTCGCCGTCTCCGGCGCGTTCGGACACGCGGCCGTCGATGACCGCGCTCGTGTCCGGCAGAATATCCATACCGCGGATCGGGTCCGAACGGGTATAAATACCGTGATGCGGCGGCTCCGACGGGGTGGCG
>Ga0209917_1001153_pt1 | contig 10729 bp, 10 predicted proteins | sample SalPon2_C_H2O_MG_FD_185710 | JGI IMG/M metagenome (GOLD analysis project Ga0209917, IMG submission 185710) | Salt pond water microbial communities from South San Francisco under conditions of wetland restoration - Salt Pond MetaG R2_C_H2O_MG... | ecosystem: Environmental > Aquatic > Non-marine...
AGCTTTCTCGATCTCCTCGTTCAAAGACATCTGGTGCTCCGTCTTGAACTTTCTCAAGGCAGAGACGACTTCCATAGCGTTCTCTCCGGCCTCTTTATCTGCCTCCATTCCTGAGGCCTCTGGCCAGTCACTCCTGTGAATACTCGTATTTTCGTACAGTTCGTTCCAGATCTCCTCTGTAGTATGTGAGAGCATAGGAGCGAAAAGTTTCAAGAACTTTCTATGAGCCTGAATCAGCGTGTACTGTGTAGATTTGCTCTTCTCATCGTCAAGCCTCTGCTTTGCGATCTCTAGATAATCACTGCAGAACATGTTGAAGAAACGCTCCCGTAAACGATCACGAGCCAGTGAGAACTCGTAGTTCTCGAATTTTTCCGTTGTGAATTCGATCAATTCATCCATCTCTGCCAGGAGCCAGCGATCAATCTCATCCAAGTCCTCCTCATCGACTTCGATATCCTTATGAGGAGTCAGATCATCGATGAGCTTGGAGGCGTTCCACATCTTCCTCATCAGTTTTTCTCCTTCAACTAGATCTTTCTCCTTGAGTGCGAGATCGTCGCCGACCTTTGAGCGTGCTCCCCAGTAACGAGCTGCATCTACAGGGAACTCCTCTAAGACTTCTGCAGGAGTCGTAACGTTTCCAACACTCTTACTCATTTTTTCCCTGTTTTCATCAAGGACGAATCCATGGATCATGACTTCGTCGAAAGGAACTTCGCCAGTATGTTCGACGCATTTAACAACTGTGTGGAAAAGCCAGAAACTGATGATGTCATGGCCTTGAGGCCTCAAGTTCGAAGGATAAAGTTCAGGCCTCTCCATCTCGTATTCTTCGCTCTCTGAGTTCCAGTCCCAGTGAGCATTGATCAGAGGAGTCAATGAACTTGTTGCCCATGTATCCAGGACATCCTCCTCGGCCTCGAACTCGGAGGCCTCACACTCAGGGCACTCTTTGACAGGAGGCTCATCTTGGATTGGATTGACTGGAAGATCTTCTTTATCTGCTATTATTTCTTCACCACATTCGTTACAGTACCAGACAGGGATCGGGATGCCACTATCTCTCTGACGACTGATGCACCAGTCCCATTGGAGGCCTTCGATCCAGTGTTCGTAGCGTGTGAACATTTTCTCTGGATGCCAGTCCATCTTCTTTCCGGCCTCTAAATACTTCTCCTTGTGATCCAGTAGTTCGATATACCACTGTTTTGTGACCAGGAATTCTATTGGCTCGTCACATCTCTCGTGGACCTGTACAGTGTGCTCGATCTCCCAGCGATCCATCAGGAATCCGTTTTCGTCAAGTTCTTCGACTATCTCTCCACGAGCCTCTGTCCTGTCAAGGCCTTCAAATTTTTCAGCTAACTCTGTCATCTTTCCGGATTCATCCATGGCAACTCTTAAGTCCAAGTCATGGGCCTGGTACCATTCAATGTCGTTCTGATCTCCGAATGTACAGCACATGACTACTCCTGTACCTGTCTCCATGTCAACTCGCTCGTCTTCAATTATAGGGACTTCGTAGTCAAACAATGGAACTTCTGCTTTTTCACCGACAAGATTGTTATTCGCCTCGTCTTCCGGATGAACGATTATAGCTACACAGGCTGGAAGCAGTTCAGGTCTCGTAGTCGAGATCATGACTGATCCGTTGCCTGTCGCCAGTGGGAACTCTATATCGTTGAAATGACTTTTTTCTTCCATATCCTCGGTCTCTACCTGTGAGATGGCTGTCTCACATTCAGGACACCAGATCGCGGGAGCTTTCTGTCTATATTCTCTTCCTTTCTCGTAAAGATCAATGAATGAAAGCTGACTTGTTCTCTGTACTCTTGGCTCGATAGTCTTGTAAGTATTGTTCCAGTCCATTGAGAAGGCGAACTCCTGCATGGCCTCTGTGAAGTCTTTCTCGTATTTTTCACAGACCTCTCTGACTTTCTCCTGGAACTCTCCACGTGTAAAGTTCTGATGCCTTATATCCAGCTCTCTTTCTGTCAGTCTTTCGCTTGCGATCCCGTTGTCGTCGTATCCGAACGGAAAGTACACGTCTTTTCCGTTCATGCGCTGGAAACGCGCCATGAAATCAGTCAAAGTATTTCCATAAGTATGTCCGAAATGAAGGCTTCCCGAGACAGTCGGAGGTGGTGTATCAACTGCGAACACTTCTTTATCTTCATCCTCCTGATAGTCGTAAGTCCCGTTCCTAACCCATTTTTCACTCCATTTTTCTTCAAATTCTTCCGGCGTATAATCTCCTAACATAGTATAATTTCAGGCCTCCTGAAAAGAAGTTCCCAAGGAACTGTTAAAATGATTTTCAGAAATATAGCTAAGTCTAGTCAGGATTAATCTTTGCATAATTGAATCACATCTCAAGAAATCGATATACTGGGGACTAACTTGAATGATCGAAAACATTCTCGGCGGATACAAAACATCCACCCTTAATTGAAGCAAGCCCCATACTATACGTTTTAGAGGCCTTTAGATTTAAAAATTGTTTGAATGTCTCAAGAGCTCTGACTATGAGATGGACAAAGATATAAAAAAGTGTTGTCACTATATAGTAAATATAACTATGACAATTGATTCAATTAACACTCGAAAAGACGTTGCGGATGATCTTTCCAGAACTCTTGGAACAGAAGTTGCTCCTGCTATCGATGCAGATCCAGAGTATGGAGATACAGTCCTATATGTTGAAAACGATGGAGAGGTACAGGCCTATGTCGCTGAAGGCTCTGTTCAGAGGCCTGACGTAGGAAATATTGATTATGATGTCGAAAACTGGGGGTCTCTTCAGGAAAGCTCAAATGTAGCTGCTTCAGGAAATCAGTATCCTGGTGAAGTTGCAGATAAAGAAGCTGATTCTCTGGGATCCGACACAGCTTTCATGGGTACAGAAACTCAGGGAAGGAATGAGACAACTGATGTTTCTCTGGAGCCTGGCGAAAGAAAAGCAGGAGCAGGATTCATCAGGAGAGCTCTAAGTCAGGATCAGGAAGTATAGTTACTTTCTTTTCTTTCTGTATTTCTCCAAATTTCTTAACTGTTTAAATCTCTAAGTTCAAATTTTCACTTATGAAGATTCTTGTAGTAGGAGATTGTCATGGAAAAGTACCTAATATGGATGAAGAGGCCTCTGAAGCTGATTTTATAATAGCTACAGGAGATATCTGTGGAGATTCTGATGAGATGCGAGAGGCCATGTTCAAGTCGATAGATTCTGAAAGAGAATGGTACGATATCCTTGGCCGTGAAAAATCACGTAAATATATACAGACGTCTCTTGAAGAAGGTGAAAACGTACTTAATTATCTCAATGATTTCGGAAAGCCTGTTTTACTTATCCCTGGAAACTGGGACTGGATAGGAGGAAATGACTGGGAAGTACTTGAAGAGAACCGTTTCCAGCAACTTGTGGATGAGTTTGAAAACATTCACAATATCAACAGAACAAGTCTGGAGCTTGAAGAACTTAGTTTTATCGGATACGGCCCGTGTTCAGGCCCTGAAGTCCCTCAGTATGAAGATGAAAAGCCTGACGATCCTGGAGAACTCGAAGAAATGAGGGAAGAATACAATGAGAACAGAAAGGAGATAAGCGAACTTTTCAAGGCTTCTAAGAGGCCTGTAGTGTTTTTATCTCACAATGTTCCTCACAATACGTCCCTTGATATGATAGATAATCCAGATTCTCCAGCCGATGGAAGACACTATGGATCACTAGTCGTTAGAGATATGATTGAAGAGTATTCTCCTTTACTCAGTATTGGAGGCCATATTCATGAAGGAGCAGGAAACGAAAAAGTAGAAGGAATAACTTGTATTAATGGAGGCCTGCATTCTCAAGCTGAGATCAAATTAAATGAGGATACAGTAAAACAGATCAAGGAGCTTTAATAATTCTAAAAGGCGTCAAGCGTTCTGTTGCCTGGGAACTTTATTCCGTCTTCTGCCAATATTACTTTCTGATCTATTTCCTCTTCAAGCCATTCTTTCTGTTCTTCTACTCCTTCATCAAGCAGTTTGTATCCGAAATGAGTTAAAATGACTGTATCTGCTTCAGAGGCCTCTACTATATCCGGTACTTCATCCACAGCTGTATGAGAGTTCGTAGGAGCATCTTTTGGCCTTGAACAATAAATAACAAGAGTATCACAGTCGCTGTAAAAATCAACTAGTTCGTCCGAATATTCTGTGTCTGTCCAGAATCCGATCTTCTTTTTATCGTTTTCAAAAGTAAATCCAACAGTCCTAGGATCGCTGTGGAACATCTCCTGGCATTCAATAGTTAGATCCTCTACTTCATGAGTTGAGCCTTCCTTCATTGTATCTATACGTCCACAGAGGCCCTGATGATGATCTGATATAGATTTCTCGATGTCTCCGAATCCTTCAAGTACAGTCCTGTTTGCAAGAAGTATCCCTGCGTTGTTGTATGCTTCTACCATCATTTCAATGATCGCTTGAGCATCGTTGAAATGATCCATATGTGCATGGCTTACAAGCACAGCCTCAGTCTCTTCAGAATTTTCAAGCATCTCGTGACTGTTCACTAGAGCTCCAGGCCCGGGATCAACATGTATTTGCGTCTCGTCTGTTTTGATGATTATTCCTCCTGTCTTTCTCTTCTGCATGCCTGTGACGTATCTTCCTCCGCCAGTCCCCAGAAAATGTAACTCCATAAAACAAGTAGAGGCCTAAAGAACTATAAAACACGGAAGGCTTGAAGGAGATCCTTAGTTCGGCCGACATTTCGATTTATCGAAGCCTTGATATAACTTACTTTTAGTAACTTACTTAGGTGATTTAATTAATGGAAGAAATAAGAGAAAACGTTAGAGGGAAAAGAAAGCCAAATCACGATATAGATCCAATTTTCGTCAACAGGTATTCTCCAAGGGCTTTGGAGAGAGACATGAGCGATGAGGATCTGAATGCAATGTTTGAAGCTGCTAGATGGGCACCAAGCAGTTACAATAATCAGAGCTGGAGATTCATGTACGCCACTCATGAAGACAGTGAATGGGATGTATTTGAGAATCTAATGAATGACTTTAATGCTTCATGGGCCTCCAGAGGATACGCGCTTGTTGTTGTGGCTTCAAAAACTACTTTTGATCACAACGGAGAGGACTCAGTGACACACAGCTTTGATACAGGAGCTGCATGGGAGAATTTTGCATTAGAGGCTGCGAGAAGAGGACTTGTAGCACACGGGATGCAGGGATTCGACTACGAGAAAGCCAAAGAAGAACTGGATATCCCTGAAGGATTTGAAGTAGAAGCCATGATCGCAGTAGGAAGTGAAGGAGACGAATCAGAGCTTGATGAAGACATGCAAGTTCATCCGAACGGAAGAAAAGACATGGATGAGATAGTCACGAAAGGAAGCTTCGACTTCTAAGAAAGATTCTTTAGAGGCCTGAAAAAGCCTCACAAACTTTTTTCTTTATTTTTTCTCTGCGAGCACCCATAGATGGTGTTCGTCTTCATTTTCTTCTTCGTAAGTCTCAACTACGTTAAATCCGGCATTCTCGATTAACTCCAGATTCTTCTCTTGGCTGTAAGAGCTCCACACCATCTCGGAATCAGCCCAGTCCTCAGTCTTGTGCTCATCCATCTCACTGGCTCCTACAGTCACAAGAATAACGCCGTCGTCTCTCAGTAAATCATTGATATGCTCGAAGAGATCGGAATGTTCCTCTCTCGGAAGATGGAAAATTGCATAGAAACTGACAACTGCATCGAACTTTCCTTTCTCAGGCTTAACATCGAAGAAATCTCCTTGAAAGAAGTGGGCTTCTGGAACGTGCTCTCTCGCCGAGTATATATGTTTTTCAACGATATCAACACCTGTCACATCGAAACCTTGATCAACAAGAAATCTGTCGAAAGGCTCACCTGTCCCGCATCCAAGATCCAGTATTTCTCCGTTCTCCGGCATCATCTCAAACAGTTTATCGAATAATTCTTCCTCCTCATGCCTTATACCTCTATTGTTTCTGTACTGTCCTTCGTAATCTCCTGCCTCATAGCCCTGACGCACTTTCTCTCTCATAAATTTTTCAATACCTCTTATAAACAGTATTTGGAACATTAATTTCAAATAAACAACAGAAAAACAGACCTCTAATGGAAATTTGAGGGTAAAAAGCCGGGTCAGGGATTTGCACCCTGGTAGGCGGCTTTGCAGGCCGCTGCATAACTACTCTGCCAACCCGGCGTTGATGTATTACTGTGTTTTTTCAGTAGTTTTTAAATCAGGTCTTGATTTTGGTGTATGATTTGTTTTTTATTATTAGCTTTCTGTAGTTCTAATTGTTCAAGGAGGTATCAAATTTCTACTATGAAAGTTGAGGTACTGGGAAACGTACAGGATGGAGGCGTCCCTCACCTAGGATGTAACTGTGATAAATGCAGTGAGGCCCGTGAAAACCCTGAGGAACAGCATTTTGTCTCTTCTATAATGTTGAAGCAGAATGATAATGAGAATTCTGCAAGATACTTGATAGAGGCCTCTCCGGATATCAGGATGCAGTTGAAGGGTGGAGAGTATATCGACGGTGTGTTCCTTCCATTGGCAACACTTGGGCACGTGACAGGACTACAGTTCTTCGGGCCTGAAGGCCCTGATGCATCGGATTTGAGCGTTTATTGTTGTGAAGAAGTCAAGGATTACATGATGAAGAACGATCCTTACAGACTGTTGATTGACAGGGATAACTTGGAGATGCATGATTTCACTGACGGAGACGTGATAGATATTCAAGGTGGAAGAGTTGAGTCTCATCAGTTCTATCATCAGCACGTCAACTACAATACGACAGGATACATGGTTCACGGAGAAAACAAGAAATTGTTTTACCTGGCTGATATTACGGAGTTCACTGATGAGATAGAGGCCTGTGTAAAAGAGGCGGATATAGCATTGATCGATGGAACTTTCTGGAGTGAAGAAGAACTAGGCAGATATGAAGAAGTCCCTCATCCTCCGATTAGGAGAAGCCTGGATCAGTTCGATGATCTTGATACGAAGATTTACTTCACACACATGAATCACACAAATCCTGTTTTGAGGGATGATTCAGAGGAAAGAAAGGAATTAAATGAGAGAGGATTCAGTGTAGCGAAACAGGGACACGAATTCCAGCTGTAAAAAACAAATTCCTACCCACATATTTTTATCTTTCTCTTAATTTTTGCTTTTTCCTCTCTACAAAAGGCCCTTTGATCCTTTTAGGCGAATAAATTAAATAACATCTTTCACAATTAAGTTGTATGCCAACAGACAGAATGAGATCCGCAGCTAAAGGACTACAGACAATCGAAGACGAGACAGGAGTAGAACTTGGAGAACTTGAAGAAGCAATTGAAGAAGTACAGGAAATCCATAATGAACACATGCAGGAGATGAAACTTGATCAAGAGTTCATCAACGACCTGAAAAGACTTTTCAAAGAGATAAAAGCCATCAGACAGATAGATCACCACATGCTCCAGGAAATCCAGCACTACGAAAACGGAGACATGTCCAAAGAAGAATTCAGAGAGGCCTACATACAGGACGAACAAAGACTAGAGGAAATCGTCGGAGAAGTCCGAACAGAACTGGAGGAAACAGTCAGAATCCTATCCAACGAAGAAAGACTGACAAACAAAGACCTAAACATCGAAGACGCAACACAGAACCTCGTCAGAGAACTCAACAACGAAGAACAAAAACTCGAACAGGCCCACAACAGAGTCAACGAACTAATCACAGGCCAATAAGAAACTTTATTTGGGGCCTTGAAATAGAGGCCTCTGAGAATTACTTTTTCTTTCTTAATTAGAGAAATTATAAATGACAATTGGGTCTGGAGGGATGCTTATTCATTAAATAATTCTCATAAATAGTTATCGCTAAAATAACTTATGCATTGGACGTCTTATTATAATAAACCGAATATATAGATTTTTAAAGCCTAATTTCAGTTGTAAACCTAGAATGACCATCAAATTTGCTAAGAAATATGTGAGACAATCGCGTCTACTCCCGAATAATTATGAGTCATTTCTAATATTGTTTCTGATAGGTATGATAACTGTTTTTTTCGCACCTCAGGTTGTAGACTCGGTAAAAACGGCTCAACCTATTCTCTCAGAGGATTTTGATTTCACACTTGAAATCGATCATGCGCTCAGCGGTGCGACTCCTTCTGGAATAGATAAGCTTGGCAGTAATTATACTCAAGAAGGTGAGAGTATGCTCAACATTACTTGTAAAGGCATATACTATTTTGTAAGGGATACAAGATTGTATGAATGTGTCGCTGAGGGTGAACAAATTTCCCTTGATCCAGAAATTGCTGATGATGTCGATCAGCCGATACTCCGCATGAATTGGAGTGGTGTAGAAGGTTCTGGAGGGGAAGATGTACTTCTACAACTGGATGACTTAGATGATATTCCCGAGGAGTTTGATATAGATAGTCCAGAGGTAACTGGTAGGTATAATTTAGAGTTTGAGGGATTTGAAGGGAGTAATCTGACTTCTGGATATGGTGTTGAGTCGATTTTAATTGAAGAAATTGAATCTGATGATTATGGAGAGCCAGATATTGAGCAAAATTTCATAACAAGAAAAGATCTAAATGATAATTTGGTGACTGCTTCTACTGTCTATTTTAACTTATTACTGGTTCTTTCTATATGGTTTGCAGGATTTTCTGTAATTATGAAGTTAAATAAAGAGCACAAAGAAGATAAATTTTCAAAAAAATCTACACAGAAGGAACTTTATGTCAAAACATTGTCGGCAATCCTAATATTAGGTATTGTTCTAGAAGTGGCAGTTTTGGTTTTTCTCATTTCTTGACCATCTGACTTTTAACGTTTCGAGATTGTTTGTTTTTTGGGTAGGCTGGGCGGTTCGGGGCCGTCTGTAACTCTGAAATCCTCGTTATGCAGTTGAGCCGAAAACCAGTGGAAGGTGTTTCTTTCAATGGTTTGGCCCAGTGATGTATTGTTGACGATCCGTCCTCCGGGATGTCGCAGGCTGTGAACCGGGTCAGGCCTTGACGGGAGCAGCCCTAAGCAGTCCGTGGCATGTTCGGAGGGTGGCGGATCCGAGGTACGTCGCTGGATTCACCGGCTGTTGAAAGGCATCGACCACTGGGAACCCGCTGTTTTTACTTTTAGGCCTCTAAAAATTCTAAGAAGTCTTCTTTGAAGTTACTTGTTGGCCTCTTTTCGAAGTATTGTACAGGTACTGGATCTCACTTTGTGTTAGAGGCCTGTTATATAGTCTTACTTCACTCAGTTTTCCTGTGTACCAGTGCTCTAATCTTTCTTCTTCAACTCCAAGGAACATCTTTGCATTCTGTATGTTGAAATTAAAGTTGAATGGACTATTTGGTGCTTCTTTTCCATCTATGTAATATCTTAGTGTAGAGCCGTTATACGTTGCTACGATGTGATGCCATTGATTATCGGGAGTAATTCCAGAGCTAAAGTCGGCATCACTCCAGCCGTGAAGCCCCCATTCATCATTTCCTGTTATCGCAAGAGCGAAGTGATTGCCTGCGTTTTGGCCAATATGGAATCCTGCTAACATCTGCCATCCTGTAGAACTATTTGCTTTTGCCCAAGCAGAAATTGTAACTGGATCAGAGCCTGATATTCCACAATTCCTCGCAGATTCTACATAACTATTTGACTCCCCGAAACTGTAAGATTTCTGTTTCAAAGGCCCCGCTACTCCTTTTGTAACTCCATCATTTAAGCTTCCGTGATTCTCGTTGCCTGAGTGATCATAAGCAGTATCTCCAGAATTTTCATTTAGAGGCCAGTATCCTATCAGCATTTTTAATCATCTATGAAGTTTTCTTTGAAGTTGTGTTTTGACCTCTTTTTGAGGTGTTGTATAAGTATTGTATTTCGCTTGGAGTTATAGGCCTCTGATATATTCTGACTTCTGATATTTTTCCATTCCATTCGTATCCTGAGGTGGTATTCCATCCTATGTATACGAATTTCGTTAGGTCTACGTTTTCATAGTCTCCACTTGCCTGATCTACTTGTTTGCCATCCCAGTACATCTTTAGTTTTATAGTGCTACTGTCTATCCTTCTCTGGGTTACAACAACGTGGTGCCAGCCGTCTGAAATGTTCTGAACTCTCATCACTCTTCCCGTTGCATCGCCTCTGTAATGTGCGAACTGGTAAGGGTCATCTCTATCCCAGTTTAGAGGTTTACTGGATCTATTCTCGCCAGTTGCAAAAGCGCCTTCACGCCCGTTTCCACTCCAGTCGTCGTGTTTGACCCATAGAGAAGCTGTAAAATCAGAATACTGTCCTGTAGAGTAATCAATATTCACATAGTCGTTGTTTCCATCAAAACTGTATGCGTTTTGGCCTAATACTCCGTTGGCTCCTGGAACTGTTGAGTCCCCGCCGTCGTTGATTGTCCCATGATTCTCATTTCCGGAGTGATCATAAGCAGTATTTCCGGAGTCTTCGTTGAGAGGCCAGTATCCGATTAGAGTCATTTCCTGTAGTATTTTTTGTTGAGAGGCCTTTTGTTGTTTTTCTGTCTTTTATTCTGAATACTGTTTTAAGATTCGTATCGTAGGCTAATATACAATGATCAGGGTGTATGGAACTTCCCATGTTTCTCAGGATTCTATAGAGTTAATTGATGATGTTATGGATCAGGATCCTGATATCGTTGCTCTGGAGC
>Ga0209917_1001154_pt1 | contig 10726 bp, 8 predicted proteins | sample SalPon2_C_H2O_MG_FD_185710 | JGI IMG/M metagenome (GOLD analysis project Ga0209917, IMG submission 185710) | Salt pond water microbial communities from South San Francisco under conditions of wetland restoration - Salt Pond MetaG R2_C_H2O_MG... | ecosystem: Environmental > Aquatic > Non-marine...
GCTCGCCTGCGCATCGGCGGCTTCAAACCCACAAGGGTTCGTCTGAAACCCGCCCTGATTTGGACGAGTACAGTGTTGTACTGGCTGAATTCTAATCAATATTATCGTCGACCCTCAATACCCAGAACCCCCTAGGGGGTTGATGATAAGACTGCCAATTAAGCAATCTGAAGAGAGAATACAGCTACGTGAACCGACTTCCAGGTTCGTCCGCATCGCCAAAAGTCGAGAACTCGAACGCGGTTGGGTTTGAGGATTCGAATACGATGATTGAATCGTCAGTCTCTAGATTCTCTTCGATATCGTTCTTCATCGCTGTAACCTGTCCTTGGGTGAGTTCCCCGTAGAAGACGGAGTACTGTATGTGCTCTAATCGACGGCGGAGCAGTTTTCGGTACACGTGCGTCCTGTCCGCGGGGACATCGTAGATAACGATGACCTGCATCTCACCACCACCGTTCAGTTGCGTGGTATTCCTCACCAGTCAAGATGTGCTTCTTCAAGCTGAGAACGTCTGTGTGAACAAGCGTCTTGTAACTCACGTTCCGCTTGAGTCGTGGGTGTGCCACCGTCTCATCCAAGAGTTTCTCGAACTCTTCAAGCACTGTCAGCCGACCGCTTTCTGTGAGAAGACAGCCATCAAGTTCCGATTCAAAATCGTCGGTCGTGATCTGTTGTCGATTGACCAGTCGAAAAATAAGTCGGTCAGCCAGAATCGGTTTGAAAATGTCGGCGATATCCAGAGAGAGTGTAAAGCGACGCTCACCTGGTTCGTGTACAAATCCTACTGTCGGATCAAGTGCCGTTTTCCGGATCGCAGATACGCAGGTTGTGTACGTCATTCCGTTCAGGAACGAAACAATAGCGTTGGCCTCGTTGGTAGGTGGATTGTAGTCACGCTTCGTTAGCTCAAACGGCTCTCGTAGGATCCGGTCAAAGCAGCGGTAGTACGCTTTTCTTGCGTTCCCCTCAACCGCCCGGAGTTCGTTGATAGTATCTACCGAAGTCACCCGATCCTTCTCATCTGCTAGGTCATCAACCGTGTCGGCGAAGTCTCTAGTGCGTCCGTCGTAATATCGAAGATTGCTTCGCATATTATGTATACTCGCTTGGGTGATCCGTTGTGCGATGGGGAGGCGGCGGTCATCATCGTAAGCCCGGACCTGTTCCACAACGGTATTTCCGGACGTCTGACCTCTTTTAGGAAGGTATGATCCCTTGTAGTAGTCTTTCCAGCCAAACACGTGCGCAGGTACGCCGTGATCGTTTAGTAGCCCCAGCGCACGAGTGTTGAAGTCGATCTGTCCGTGGAGATACAGCGAGTCGATTGATTCAACCGGCAAATACTCTGTCTCACCGTCCAACGTGTCGATGCGCAACGTCTCCTCGTTGCGAGAGAGCTCACCGTCAGCAAAGACGTGATGATTTGGTTTTGTCATTGATTACATCCAACAAATATCTTGGTACAGGCAACTATCACAGTACGCTTTCTTTTCCAATTCTGGAGGCGTATCAGCAGCAACCGTATCTAGGATTCCTTCGATCGTCTCCTCAACTTGCGCCGTGGTCTCTGGATTCAGCTTGACGGGTTCGCGGGTCCGTTCGGTTGGATATGCGAGCACCCCATCTTTTTCAACATCATGGATCTCTCGTAGATACCAAAGATAAAACAGAAGCTGCATGCGGGCTGGCTTCTCAAGCGCCGAAGAAACTTTCACTTCCATTACCGCACCGGAGTTGAGTAGATCGAGCTGGATGCGCCCGTCTATCTGGAAGGATTTTCGCGAATCCCGGTAGCTGGTTTCATCTACGTGGGTCCCACGCTGAATATTTATTGTTTCTCTGTCAATATCGATATCGCGCGACATAAACCAGAGTTCGCGCCGACAGACGTGGTAGTACTGAATCATAAGCCCGGTAATACGCGTTTCAGGCTCGTGTGCAGGATCACGTTCTGCGGCGACGTACTCCTTCACGTCGGTAGAGGTAGGGTCAGCCATCACTCCTCGATTCAGGATAGCTCCTTGTCATGTATATGCAAATAGTAATAATCAATATAAATCTGTGGCAGACCAGAATTCACTCAGAAACTTGTAAAGCGTCCGGAGACCCCATCTGTTTTCTGAAGTCCACCACCTGCAAAATCGTAGGAGAGGCTGCCACTGCCAGTGTACCAGAACACCTGTGCGCCGTCCTCAGACGCTTCTTTACCGTCGATACGCGTGATTCCAGCGCTATCTTCGATGACACTACCGGGAACGGAGACGCGAATATTGGAACAGGCGTCGAGCATGTTATATCCCTGACGTGGACGATGGGAGAATCTCTCTCGAATCTCATTCAGCCGCTGGTTTTCGGAGGAAGTCACGCCGACCAACACGTCAAAGGTCTCCTGGCCTTCAATGAGCGACCGCCTCGCGAGACTCGGGGCATCGGCCTTGTCAATGTATTCCCGAAGTTGTCCGCTCGAGAGTTGCTTCCCGCTCAGACGATCAAAGTAGTCGTCAACCGCTTCTTTTGAGACGTCGACATCACGGGCGTCCGATGGACTTGGAACTTCGTTGAGAATCTCCCCGATGAGTTCAAGATGGGCTGGTAGCTGAAGTTCTTCCCCGTGACGTTCGTACACATAGTGGGCTACGGGTGGGCCACTAGGGTTCTGCGGGGTATCCTCGTCGATTTGGGCTAGTGTCCAGACAGTAACCTGTCCGCCGTTCTTGCCCCACTCGTATGACCGATTACAGCGGCCGGCTGCCTGTACGATACTGTCCGGTGGCGCAACGTCTCGAAACACATTCTCGAAACTCAGGTCGACTCCTGCCTCAATCGCCTGCGTCGAAACGAGAATGAACGAGATATCGCTCGTTGAGAGCCACGTCGCGAGTTGTATTAGGATCTGCCGGTCAAACGGACGATATCGTGAGTTGAGCGTTAAGAGGTAAGCGTCGACATCGTCGTCCGGGTGCGTTGTTGGATCGAATTCTTCGGCGGTGGTGGGGTTCTCGAAGCCGACTTTTTCTAGTATAGCGGCCGCGATTGAGGTAACCGACTGAGTGGAAGTAGCGTCTATATCCTGCCGATTCAGAACCGCTTTAATTGATTCTCCGAGGTGAACTGCTTTCGATCGGTCCTGAATCGCGTCTGTCAACGTTATGGAACTTTGAATCGTGTTACAAATAGCCAGACAAGAACCGCGTTGACCGACAGCTTCGAGAATCCGATCTGCGGCCACTTCGTGGCTCAGATACTGCTTTTCCGGGGCACTTTTCGATGGGTCGAGCGAGCGCGTAGTCGTGTCGATCGTATACCGGACACGTTCTGCCTCTTCGAAGTATCGGTCTTCCGGGGCTGGGGGCAGGTGAGCCGAATACGTCGGCCCATCTTGACACCATCTACAAGACCCAGGATCGTGAGCCACACCGGCGCGAAGTAGCGATATCGTGTGCCGATCGCGAAGTAGTGTCGGTTGCGTCGCCGTCATCGCAATGACCTGAGCGTTGTACTCGTCGGTAAGCAGAGACAGTAGTCGCTGGATACCGTCCCACCAACCTTTCGGCAGCGCCTGTGGTTCGTCGAGAATAATGAGTCCGTTGTCTAATGTGGAGAGTTTCAACCCTTGACGGTTAGTGGGGCCAGCCAAACTCTCGAAGAGTTGGACGAAGGTTGTGAGGATGGTGCCGTCGCGCCAAGCCTCACCGAGAAGCGCGGCTTCCTCCTTGGCATCTGTGTCGTCGGCGTCATCCGTTCCGGAATCGCGGTAGACTACAGTTTCACTTAGGTAGTGGTGGACAGTAAGTGCCGATTTCGTTGGGTCAGCACCCCAGAGGTCGTCATCTTCGAAGAGTGCACGAGTCTGTTCGATGATACTCGTGTACGGTAGTGCGTAGACGATCGGCCGCGGGTCAGATCGCTGTTCTGTCTCGTTGAGTAAGTCCCGAGCTTCGAACGCCGCCGAGAGGCCGGTGAATGTTTTACCGAGTCCCGTAGGTAACGAAAGAGTTGCCACCGCAGAGTCGTCGCTGTCCAACCACTCGTGTACACCACGCCTCGACTGCCGGCGCGCCCGCTCGCGATCATCGTTGAGTTCAGCGGTGAGTTCGTTCTCTGGTGGTGAACTACGAATATCAGCAATGTACTCCTCGATCGCATCCTTATCGAGCGTGTCAAGATCAAAAATGGCCTCCTCATCGAGGGGGATCGCGTGGCTCTTGTCCGCGAGCGTGGTGGCAGCCCAGTAGTGGAGGAGCCGGTCGTAGAGCTTCGGTGGGAGCTTCTCGGATTCAGGTTCGACGCCGCCAAATAGTTCTTCAGCGCTGTGTTCTCGCAATTCGTCCGCCGCAGAGCCGGCGCGAGCCCATGTGTAGAACTCTCCCCACGAACACTCAGAACCTGCCTGTGCGAACAGTTCCGTGATTGCTGCTGGCCAAGAAGAGTCAATCGCGTCGAGCTGTGCTTGGAGTACATCTGAACCTGATTCGAGGGCGTCGGCCAACGTTTCTGCGGTGTAGGTTACCGCCTTCGGAAGCGCTTGATGATGACGTGCAATTGCGAGTGTGCCAGCAAGTCGGTCCCGAGGAGGCGCATCCAGTTCCCCGAGTACGAACCAAGTTGCGAGCGCTCCGAACCGGGCATGGGCTTTCTCTTCGGGTGGCCCATCGTATCTGCCCCGGACGTACGCCTGGAACTGTGGGGTTGCTTTCCCGATATCGTGTAGGGTTGCCATGGCTCTGAGATAGTCTGCTCGCTCATCCGATGGGCCGAACAGGTGACAAGCGCGGTCCCCGACGACCGCGTTGTGTGCCACCAGCCGAAGGTCTCCGTCCGGTGTCAGGCTTTTTTGATTGTACTTGCCCTGAACACGTGGGCTATCAATTGGATGAGATATGAGTGGCTGCGTCATTGGCTGTAGAAGATACGGTTCGGTTGTTCTATCGGAACACGACAGTCCGGTCACCGACCTGGACGGGCGTCACATCAGGTCCGTCTGCGACTTTCACTCGTTCGTCGCTGCGGTTGGTGAAGACGTAGTCATCGAAGCGTGTCGTCTGTCGACCACCACTGTCGGCCTCCATAACCGCTGGCGACCGTTCCACACCGTAGGACACGCCGGGTTGCGGTATTGTTTCCGATAGCGATACCGGTGCGACTGAATCGATAGTGTCGTTATGTGGATCGCGAGCCGGAGTGACATCAATTGTGACATCTTCGATACGTGCCAAGTATTCGGACTTTCCGAGGCTGGGTGGGTAAACAGAAGTCCCATCGTTGAGGTGATCACGTAGAGACGTATAGAACGATGAGTCCTCAACTGCGACATCGATCCGGTACGCGGGCTCAGTGACCACCTCGTAGGAATGGAGTTGCCGGTCCTTCGTCGTGTCTTGGTAGGTTAGCTGGTACGAGCGCCAGTGGCCGCTCGTTGGGGCGACATCTTGTTTCGGATCGGTTCCGACCCCAGTAGTCGGAATATTAATCGTCCGGAGATCTGAGAGCGCCGTAATGGCGATCGCCGAGTTGTCATCCTGGAACACCTCGTAATAGGAATCCCGGTCTGAACCAACGATAGCAGCTAGTAACCCCGCAACTGTCGTTCGTGGGGGGATCCGGTACGTCTGTTTTGTAACACTTCGCCCGACTCGTTTGAAATGCCCCCAAGTGGACCTGATGGTGAATGAAAGGCAACGGTCTGGGACACCATCATCGGCAATGTCTGGGGTCATTGTGCTCTGGTAATCGTCAACACTAGTTTGCGAGGTCACGCTCTTCAATGACGTCGATTTCGTGAACATCATGGCCTGCTTCCGAGAGCACTTCTCCGAAGTTGTCGGCAGAGACCGTCTCTGACCCGGTATTGACGGTAAGACGTCGATCGCCGAGAACGTGGACGGTCTCAATATTGTTAGAAACTTCCGAAAGTATCTCTAGGAAGTCAGATGCGTTAACGACGATATCGGAGACAGAGCGGAGTGGCTGCTCGCTCTCATCACCAAGGTCGAGTAGGTTCTGGAAACCGCCGACGTGAAAATCCTTCTCAGAATACTCTACTCGCACGTAGAGTCGTGGCTCCTGACCGAGCTTGGACCGCGAAGTCGTCTGATTCTTTAGAGCGCGCCAACACAGCGTGTCGAGGCGCTGAACGTCGTCTTCGGACAGGTTCGTTGCCGCGGCATTGTTATTGTCAACAAGCCCCCAGAAGGGAAATATTCCGTATTTGATGCGTTTATCATCGAGGTCGAATCCACCTTGGCGGTTCTCCTCACCGGTCGAGATAACACTCGTCAGTGAGTCGTACTCTTCGTTTTCTTCTACCTCGTTCAGCGACTTTGCGGGGAGGAACTGAACCGGTCCCTGGTAGTTATTCGGGAAGGAGTCGCCGAGGGCCTGGCGGAATGCCTCATCTTCTTCATTGTCGCTTGATTCGAAGCTAAGAGTCGCTCCGAAGTAGCGAACGTCCGTCGCAGCGTCAAGGAATCTCTCACCGAGGTTGGCGACATCTTCGATATCGTCGGCATCGTTGATGTCTTCTAAGACATCTTTTACTAGGGTCGTCCGGGTCCGGGATTCCCCGTCGAGTTTCTTCACGTAGATGTCGAAGCCGTCGTCAAGGAGTTGATCCCGGAGGTACCGCTTCAGACGCACGTCGGTGATAATTCCTTGTCCCGTGTCCGGGTCGCGGCGGGGGCGATTGTCGCCGATGGGGTTGCCATTGGGGTTGCAGTCCTGAGCGTCGTACACGAAGAGGATCTCTGAGCGGTTGGGTGTCGTCATTGGTATGGTGGTGATAGGTTAGTCGGCGGACTGTTCTTCGGCCGTATCGGCTTGGGTGCCATCTTCTCTGAGATCAAATGCGACAGGCATCGACCTGCGTCCGTGAGCGTGACCAAGCACGTAACAGAATCGAAGTTCACGCTTATGGATATCCCATTTAGTGGGCATCTCCTCGGTCGTTTCAAGCAGTTCATCAACGGTTTCTGGGAAGAGAACATTGCGCTCGTACTCCGAGTCGTGTGCGTAAACTTTGGCTTTTTCAAGCGCAGAGGTGAGGGCATTTTCGAGCCCGTTTGCCGTGAGCTCATCACCTCCTGTTTTCGAATCCAACGGACGGCCAATCCCGCGTTGGTTTTCTTGATACCAGCTTACCTGCCCAACAAGTATACCTGAGACGGCTGCTGCACGGCGAGCTGTTGAGTCGAACAGTGGCCGTTCCAAGAACGATTTGAGGCGCTGGTTACGAATTTGCGATACGTCAGTCATGTCGGTGTCACTCTGTGTTATTGAGGTCATATCTTGGTCTGGTTTGATGGGAACATCAAGGCCATTCAGAAGCCCAGCTCGCGAGAGAGCCTCCAGCTGGACAAGTTGCTGCGCGATTAGTGGTGCTGGCGGGGGCTCACCGTCCTCACTGGCATCCTCATATCGATTGAGGTACTCTTGGAAGAGTACTGACGCCTCAATCGGGGTGCCAGCGATGAGACGGTGGTCAACGATACGGCGGAAGTCATCTCCCTCCTCGTCGCGGTACGCGAAGGTGCTATTCGTGAATTCGTGACCAGCAATCAGTCCATACGCAACTTTCCGGCCTTGGTCTCGATCTGCCGGAAAGCTCAGTAGCGGCCATCCATCAAACGGGGTAAAGCCGCCGCGTCCCGGATCGAGAGTTGGTCCTTGTCTGGTGTCTACTAGAGCATCGGCAAGCGTAGTTAACCAGTACGTGTTGGCAGCCGGTTCCTCAGCGACAATATTCTTGTCGTCGCTAATCGGCATAGTAATCATATAGAACCGGAGTTCGGTTTCGGCCAGTTCACGAATTGCTTCATCATCGCTGTCTCGGAGCCGATACGTGACGCGGGCCATCGGTGGAGTCCCTGTCTCGTCGTCGTCAGGATTACGCAGAGCATCGATCGCGCGGGAGAGCAACTGTGCTTTCTCGGGCGTGAGCTCCCCGGCAAAGTAGGGCAGCGCGTACGTTTCCATCCCACCGTTGCGATGGACGCAAGCTTCGATCAGGTCTTGTCCCTTCGAGAAGAGCATTGCGACATCTTCGTTAACGGGGTAGTTTCGCCACGACTCCTGTTTTCGCAGAGCTGGTTGAGCGTCCGGGTGCTTGACCGAGAATACTCCTAAGGGACTCTCGGCCGTCCCAACAACGTGTCCCTCGCTACCAGTAACAACTCCGATGGCGTCACCTTCTGACGTACCAGAATTGATGTTTTTGTCGGCAGCGTTGCCAGTTGCGTACCGGCGCATCGCGACATTGAGGATATCGATATCAGCCGGATAAACCCAATCTATGCCGCGATCATTCGGCCCTTCAATTTCGTCGGTATCAACACGGAACCTGAACGTCAGGACCGTAGGGATGGATTCATCAGCTGGAAGCCGTGAAGCAATATCCGTCTTGAGAGATTCGATGGAGTCAGAATCCTTCTCAAAGAGATCCTCAAGCGTATCGATAATCCAGCCATCCGGGTGGCCATCATCATCGGTTACGCTCTGGACTCGATCCTGTCCCGTCCAGGAGCGAACACGAGGGAGGATCGTGCCGGCGACCCCATCAGCATCGTTCCCGTTCTTTGAACCAATTTGTGTGAGGCTGTACTTTGCTCCGCGCCCGGAAGACTTGTGTGAGTATGCCAGATCATGAATGTCACTCTCTCGGAGTGGCTTGCGATCAAATCCATCTATCACGGGAGTATCTCTCGTTACATCCACGTCGACGGTGATGAGGCGACCGTCGTCAACAAATGGATCAAGCTTACTCGAGGTCGTATAGAGTTCACCTCCGCTTTCGGCGACAGCCAAAACGCCGTACAGAGCCATCACGTCCTCAAAGCTCGCTGGCGGGCGGTCGTGCCAGTATTGCTTAATCGCTTCCTGTAGAGCTTCTTTTGTGACAGAACTCACGGTTGAGCCACCCCGTACCAGCCTGTGATCATCGAGAACTCTCTTGAGCTTGGATCGGCTCTCTGGGACTGACCTTCGATCCCTCCTTAATATTGATGAATCCCAACCCCAGAGCGTTCCGTTCACCGAGTCCGGCGTCAAGTGCCAGATTCAGGTGGCGACGGTGGTGTTCATCTCGAACTTCGTATTCAAATCGCCATTTCGAGAGTACTACTGTCCGCTCTTCGCCCTGTGTCACCTCTAGCGGGAGTGCGAAGGTTTTGATCAACTCGTATTCACTGAATAGGCCTCCGTTACGGTTGGTTGGACCCGGAAGATCTTCTGGGCAGAACAGATTGTGTTTTTTATCTAGGTTCTGCTGGAGCTGTGTCTGAAGTGGCTCCATGGAGTGTTCCGGTCGCCAGAATACGGCACCGTCACCGTCTGGATCAATTCCATAATCATCAATTTTCCAGGGCGGGATGCGAATGAGGAGACCGGTGCCACTCTCAATCGTACCTTGAGTGCCTGGTTCCCCAACATCGGGAGAGAGTGACGTGACGTCAAGTACTTTGAATGGCATCTCACCGACGTTGAACTCTGAGTCCCGCGCGAGCCCTGCGGAGATAGCGCGTAGCAAATCTGGATCTGCTGCCGAAACGAGTACGTTTCGCTGTTCACCCTCAGTAATATTACCCCATGGGAAGATATTGGAGAAACACAAGCCAATTGGACGCTCTGCGTCATGGAGGTTGGTGAAGTCAGTACCGTCAAGTGCGCGCCAGATTCGCCCCCGAAGCTGGTGATGAGCGGCGTGATCATACACCGCGTTCGCCTGAGCTTCGAGTCGGATCAGCAGTCTCATAAACTGACACACTGATGTCCTATTTTGGAGAGCATATCAGTTAGACGTAACTATCCTTTGGATAATAAACGTTTGTGCGCGTTTGGTAGGGGTAACAATTGGTGATCAGCTCTGCGCGCTGAGGTAGGGGCGTGACGTAGACGGTGGCAAGGACGGATGATACCGATTACAGAGCTTAACTAACTCGTGCCTGATGCAGCACCGGTGATGTTGATTGAACTCGTCTGTGGAGTCATTACTGACGTGCCAGATGACCCCTGTCAGTAACAGGCATGTTAGTCGACGTCCGACTGTCTGTGTTCGTGGAGCACGTTCTGTTCGCACTCCGGCGTAGCGTGTCTCTCACACCTCTCGTGAACGGTGTCGGAAGTGTACCTGACCGCTCCCACGATGGCCAGTGCTTCGTGACTCCTGCGAGAGACTACAGATTTTGATGGGAATGCACGGACCAAGATCCCGTGACTACTGATCTGAGAAATTAACCAACAGAGTAGGGATTCTGTACCCCACTGTTGGTTAATCACAGAGACCATCGTGCCACGTACGCCCGCATCCTTTTGACTTGCAGTACTGAATCACCAGTATGTCGTTTCGCGTGACGTGGGACACCCTCCTCGAGAACGTAGAGGCGCTTCCATCAGACGCCACACTACTCACCCCCCTCTCGCAGAACCCCTTTCACATCACCGACGTCCAGCAACAGCGCATCCTCATTGAGCACCAAGCTGACAGCGAGACCATCCCGCTCCAGCGAGAGCAGTTTGAAACGCTGTCCCGGCGCGTCGAGGATACGACTGGCGCATTCGATCTTGATCGCCTCCCACCGCGGGCGGAACCGTATGCAACCGTGCTGAGCCTGCATCCACGGTTTACGCTCGACGATCGTGAGGGCACCCTTGCTGAAAGCGAGACGCCGACTCCGTCCCCCCTCGTTGACGCACACACCGTCGAACAGAATGACACCTCACGCGAAGAGCC
>Ga0209917_1001156_pt1 | contig 10721 bp, 5 predicted proteins | sample SalPon2_C_H2O_MG_FD_185710 | JGI IMG/M metagenome (GOLD analysis project Ga0209917, IMG submission 185710) | Salt pond water microbial communities from South San Francisco under conditions of wetland restoration - Salt Pond MetaG R2_C_H2O_MG... | ecosystem: Environmental > Aquatic > Non-marine...
ATTGAGTCGCTCGAAGAGCGCGGAAAACTCGACAAGAAGATCGTCGCGCCTCGCGCAATGGAGCGACACCCCGAGTTCCAAATCCGCGACGAGAAAGTTACCCAGATTATGACCGTCACGGGGTTCCCACGGAAGGTCAATCTCGGGTGGCTCGTGCCGCTGACGATCGCCGACGTCGATCTCCGACTGTCGTTCCACATTACGCCGCGTAACCCCGCGAAGACTCGCCAGCGACTCCAGCGACGCTACACGCAGGCGACGACGTCGCTGGCGCTCAAGAATCGGAAAGGGCGAACGGACACCCATCAGGACGAACTCGAGCGCGAGGACCTCCTACGTATCCTTCAAGACGTGGTCCGGGGGACGACGAAGGTGTACGATATCGCCATCTATCTGGAGTTAATCGCGGATTCTCACGAGGAACTCGAGGAGATGCGCGAGCGCGTCGACACCATCCTCGCCGAACAGGACGTCGAGACGACAGCGCTTCGCCACCAGCAAATCGAGGGGAACGGGACGATTGTCCCGTTCGCGACAGACACGATCAAGAACGTCCACCCGATTCAGTTAGAGGCCTTAGCGACACTGTTCAACCTCGTCGAGCCGCCAATCTACGACGAGGACGGTATCATGATGGGCTTCGACGACACGAGTCGGCCAGTCATCATCGACCGCTACGCACACTCCGGGTACGGGATGGTCATCTCGGGGAAGACGGGATCGGGAAAGTCCTACGCTCGGAAAATCGAGATTTACCGCCGCTTGCTGGCCGATCCGACCGTACAGTGTGTACTGTTCGACCCAGCGGGTGACGACTACCCGTTCTTCGCGGAGAAGTTGGGTGGAGAAGTCATCCGCTTCGGTGGTGCACAGAAGGTAAATCCAATGGATATCGAACCGCCGTCGGGCGACCTCGGTGCGGCCGAGGACACCTACCCGCTCACGGTTCGGTCGGTCGTGGAGATGCTGAATACGCACTATGAAGACCGGGGCGGCCTCCCCGCTGCGGAAGAGGGAATGCTGATTCAGGCGGTCCACTACGCATATCTCTCGAAGGGGATTGTCCTCGGCGAGTACGAGACGTACGCGAAAGAGTCACCCATCATCGACGATCTCATCCAAGGCGTCCAAGTCATCACTCACGGTGGCTATGAGGCGGCGCTCAAGGAGGGTCTCGTCGAGGAAGCCGAGTTTGAGCACTTCTGCGAGATGGGCGTGCTCTCTGAGGAGGGCGAACCGATTATGGACGCAGAGATTTCGGTCCCGATGGCGGTGTTCATGCCCTCGGAAAAGCACCAGGAGGTCGCGAAGTCCTTGGAACCGAAGTTTGAGTCGTTCAAGCCAGGTGGTATCAATTACAACCTAAATGGGACGACAAATCTTGAATTGAACTCACGGCTAGTCGTGATGGACATGAGTTCCTTCGCGGACACGGGCGAGATGCCGCTCATCCTTCACGCGATGTTGCAGTGGGCGTACCTGGAGGCCAAGCGGTCGCCGAATCGCTTCGACGTGACGTTTGACGAGGCCCACTACCTGTTGGGCCGGGAGTCGACACGAGATCTGATTAACCTCTTCATCCGCCACGCCAGGCACTACGATGCCGGACTGACGCTGATGAGTCAGACGGCACACGAGTTCCTGCGGACGGAGGAGCGCCGCGAGATTTACGAGAACTGTGACATCAAGATGCTGTTCTATGCACAGTCGGTCTCGGACGCGACAAAGGAGTACTTCGACCTCTCCCCGGCTGAAGTGAAGTACTTACAGTCGGCCCCTCGTGGGCAGGAATCCGGGTACTCTGGCTGTCTGTTGTCGACGACGAAGCACGGTCGTCGCCGACTCGAGGTTCACTCCGGTGACTTTGAGCACCATATGATCGACAACAACCTCGATCCGTGGACGTACATCGAGGAGCGTGAGGAAACGCGCCGTCCCAAAGATGCTGGGTCGGTCGAGTCCGAGCTGGACCTGACTGATATGCCGGACATCACGAACCGCGAGCTGGATATACAACTCACAGGTGAGTTCGCACAGGACCGGGCCGCGCCAGAGCCGTCGCCGGGGTCGGACTCCGTCGATGGTTCTGTGTCGGATGTCTCGACGTCTGGAGAACGCTGATGGACCCCACGCTGCTGGTGCTGATGGTTCCACAGCTCGCGGTTGGTTCGTTGGTGCCGCTCCAGTTGCTAGGCCCAGATTCGGTCGCAGAGGCAATCTGGGGATGGCTTATTGATACGCTTAATACGGCAGCGTCGGAGATGTCGACGGCGCTCACTGACGAGCTCCTGAAGGGTCTGCTGAAAGTCCCGAACCCACACGGTTCGACGGCGGCGAACGGGGCGTGGACTGGGATATTTGAGATTTCCCTGGTCTTGCTCCCGATTATGATCGCGCTGGCGCTCATCGCGTGGCCATTCAGCGAGGACCGTGAGTCCGGGTTGATGGACCTCCTGGTCCGGACGGTAATGGTCCTGTTGTTAATCGGGGTTTCCCAGCCCGCCTGGGGATTCGCAATTGACGCGACAAATGCCATCACGATAGCGATTCTGAACCTTGACCCCGACCCAAGGGTGGCGAACTATGGGTACGGGAACGGTCTCGTCGGCGCACCCAGGACGTTCGGCACGTGGACGATGAAGTTCATCGTCTCGATAGTCGCCGCAATTCTTGCGGTGCTGTCGCTCCTACTGGCGTTGTTCTTCCTGCTGCTGCGCTGGTTCATGATTTGGATGGCCTACATCGGGACGCCGTTTTTCGCGGTCGTCTGGTTCGTGGGTCGCGGCCCCTTCAAGTCGGTGGGGAGCGTCGGAGCGACGTTCATGCGGATGGGCGTCTTCGCGCTGTTAGCCGGCCCGATTATCGCCATCATTGTGTTGGCATTCCAAGTCATCGAACACGGTGGGATTCTCCAGGCAACGGGCGGGAGCGCCGATAGCGCTGGTGCGATGATACAGAATACTGTTGGAGAAGTTGGCCTGATCTTCGCCGAACTGGCGTTGATGCTGCTCTTCCCAGTTGTGCTCATCGTGGCGATCTGGAAACTCATCTCGTGGGCGGGCCAGCCCATCGGGGTTGGTGAGGCGGCAACAGTCGCGACGATGGCTGTCACGGCCGCTGTCGGCGGCGCCGTCGCTGGCGCGGCCGGTGGTGCGGCTGCTGGTGGGTCCGGCGGTGCGGCCTCCGGTAGCGCATCGGGCGGTAGCGCCGCTGGTGGTTCGAGTGCGGCGGCCTCGAGCTCGGGAGCAAGCGCGGGGAGTGCCGGAAGTGCGAACGTCGGGGCCGGCGGGTCCGGCCTCTCGAGTCGCATGACGGCGCGTGCGAAAGGCACTGTCAACAGCGTCAAGCAGGGCGCACACCAGCAGGCGACGAAGCGTATCGGCCACTATGGAACGTCGGGAAAGTTGGACTCAGCACAGGCCTCGTTGTCTGAGGCTCAAACCGACCACAAAACTGCGTCGTCGCAAGCGAAGTTCATCCAGAACGCGATGGCAAACGAGGAGATGGACATGGCTGAGGCCAAGAAACAGGGCTTCCTCGACGCTGATCCAATGGAGAGCCAAGAGCCGAAGTTCAAGACCGATCCCGACACGCTCGACCGGAAGATGTCGTATATGGGGACAGATGGAGCGAGGCGGTCGGTCAACCTCACGCAGAAGTTCCGGGCGGCCAAAGCCGACCAGCAGGATGCCAGCGAGCGCATCACGACCGCCGAGAGCGACATCACAACGAACTCTACACGGAACCGCCGTGTGGAGACCGGCAAGAAGGGCGTGAGAACCGGGAAGAAAGCAGGAACGTTCACGGCGAAGACTGGCGCGGCCGCGATGATTGGTGGGGTCGGTGGCAACACCTACCTCGCGTATTCCGCGGGTCGCCGATCTGGTAAGCCAATGATCGGCTCGAATAGCCCGCAGGAGACGTCAAATCCGAATCGCCGGCTTTCAGAATTCGGGCAGGTGAGCGCTGGTCAGTCTCAAGCTGCGAAGAGCGGCGACATCGGCTCGGAAAGCTCGAGCAGAGGTCAATTATAGAGTCGTCTCGGCTGGTTAGTATTCGGAATCGTTCCGTAGCAACCTCGAAACGCGACCTGAACGTTCATCAAACACGCTATGGTGGCTCTGCTGCGGGCCGGTGTGGAGTTTAAATACAAATACCGGTCTAAGGGTGGTGAGATACCCGGCTAGGCGTCTCGCTACCCCTGGCGCGTAACCAGCGGGTTGTACGGGCAATCGCTCGCAGGCCCCCCGAACCCAACCAACGACATCATAGAAAACAACCCATGTCACTCAACATCCTCACCCCCTCCGGTGCAGACATCGGAACGATTCTTGGAGCGATACTAATCGTTGACCTCGCATACGCAGTCCTCCGGTCCAGAAAGCGGTTTCCGAACTACGGTTGGAAGGGTAGAGCCATCGAAGCGGTTCTCATCACGGCGCCCGTCACCTGGTGGTTCCTAAGTATTGGTTTGGTAGTCGGAAACCAAATTGAAAACTACCAGACTGCGATTATATTAGGCTTCGTCGCGATACCACTCGCATTCGTTCTAACCGTCATTACCGACCGAGAGCTATACCCACCGATTGCGGCAGGATGGCTATTCACGATTCCTGCATTATTCATACTATTGGCCATCGGGTGGATCATCGAAGTGGTCGCCCCGGGACTGGATGCAGGTTTAGCCGATTACATCGGCGGCGCTGTGTGGGAGTTGGCGATGGCTGTTGGCGCAGCCATAGCACTCGGCTTCATCGACAGGTGCCGCGAGGAAGATGAAGCCGAGTCCGACTCTGACCCCTTGAATCCGCAGTGGGACAAACCACTCCCTGCAAAATCAGCGTCGAGTCCCAGCTCGAATACTCGTCGCCCAAACACTCCTCACGGCGAACAGACCACGTATGGGCACGGAGCATCCAGCGGACAGAATTTGGATTCTCAGACCCACAGGTCTCGACAGCAACTCGCAGACTTGACGTACGATTGGAGAGATTCAGAGACGTCGTTCAGCGATATTGGCGGCTACTACGATCTGAAGAATGCCCTCCGTGAAGACGTGCTCGAGCCACTGCGAGCCGAACAGACGGGGGATAATCGCTACTCGAGATTCGGTATCGAACCGGAGCGAGGCATCCTCCTCTACGGGCCACCAGGGACTGGAAAGACGATGTTCGCGAGGGCGCTCGCTGGAGAACTGGACATTCCGTTCGTGGAGCTGTCGCCGGCAGACGTGACGAGTATGTGGATCAACGAAAGTAGCGACCGGATCAAGGCGCTGTTCAACGAGGCCAACGATATCGGACAATGTGTCGTCTTCCTCGACGAGGCCGAACATCTCTTCGGCGCCCGCGATACCGGCAAACGCGCTCACGCCGAGGACCAGAAGGTCACGAGTGAGTTCCTCGCACAGCTCACGCGGGATGACCGCGAGGCGATTGTGGTTTCGGCGACGAATCTACCGGGTGAAATCGACCGGGCGATTCTCCGACCGGGTCGCCTCACGGCACACTTCGAGGTTGGACTCCCCGACGAAGAGGCCCGCCACGCGATTCTCAAGACCCATCTCAAGGACATACCCTCGGCAGTGTCGGGTGATGAGTTCGCGGCGCTGGCCCGTCACACGGGAGGGCTGACTGGTGCTGATCTCGCGAATCTCGTCGGGCAGGCCCGGCGGAGTGCGGCACACCGGAACGCGAGAGCGGTCACCCGCGACGACTTCCCCTCGAAGGACGCTCTCGAGGAGCTGTCGGCGGAGTTAGCGGCGGCGAACGAGACGGGCGAACTCCTAGCCGACGACGACTCGGATACTGGGACCACTGACTCGCCGGAAGCGAAGGCGGGCGTGCGAGCAGATGACGAGAGAGATTCCGGGCCCAACGGCCCTACTCGCGGCTATCAGTAGGGAAGACGCTCTCACAGGGTCGGGGGATTCGGAATGGCGGTGACGGGATTTCTGTGGCGTAGCAGCGCGAGAACGGCCGGGCGGTCAGTCCTACGCAACAGCTAAACCGACTTCCGACTTCACTCTGTTGCGTAGGAATCGCCGGCTCGCTTCTTCCGGGCCAGCGGCTCTGTTCGCGACATCGGGGCTCTCGAGGTTCATACACCCCCCACTATCCGCTGTGCCACGGTCTGTAGCAGTACGGTACTCCGGCATGGCTGGCAACAAGGCCACGTATCGCGATGTCTTGATCTCGTCGTTGAGGTCACTTCGATAGAGGGGGGTGTGTCCGCATTCGTGGCCCGTGACGCTCAGTGGAAATCTGCGGGATTGCGGGGAATAGCGACGAAAATCGCCCGATAGCAGCCTATTTTTCTGGCCCAGTTTATACCGAGATAGAGCGTATATTTGAGTGGACATGAACACCCTCCGAGAAGATGCCCAACTCCTCCACGAGCAGGTGACCCCCCACCTGTCGGACGACCAAGTAGATGACTACGACGTCGACGCCCTCGAGACGTTATCCTACGTGAACACGTATCGAGTGCCGAGGAACGCGGCCTTCGGCAGCGTCCGTAACTATATCCTCAAAGAGGCGGGTGTGGACACGGAAGCGTTCTGGGCCTCACTTCGGGGCGGCGACCAGGGAACGACCGAGGAACCACTCCCACTCGCTGAATGCACCAGTGACGGCGTGTGGGTGACGGTGCGAGCGAAAATCGTCGAACTCTGGGAACCCCGTGAAGACTCGATCCACCAAGTTGGCCTCGTCGGTGACGAGAGCGGCCGGATGAAGTTCGTCGCGTGGGCGAAGTCGAATCCCCCGGTCCTCGAGGAAGAAATGACGTACACGTTCAAAGACGTCGTCGTCGACGAGTACGACGGTAATTACTCGTTGAAAATCAACTCGCGGAGCGAAATCATTGAACACGCGATGGACAGCCAGGAGGCCATCGGCACGGTCGGGATGATGACGACTGTCTATGAGGGTGTGTTCGTTGCGATACAGAGTCAATCCGGCCTCATCAAGCGGTGCACAAATCCGGAGTGTACGCGTGTAATTCAGCAGGACGAGTGCGGCGAGCACGGCCCGAACAAGGGTGAATTCGACCTCCGACTTAAAGGCGTCCTCGACGATGGAAAGTCCGTTCAGGAGTGTCTGTTCACCGCCGGAATGACGGAAGTCGTAACTGGCATCGACCTGGAGACGGCGATGGAGATGGCGTCGGACGCCATCGATATCAGCGTGGTTGAGCGACGACTGACCGAAGTGCTCATCGGCCGTCGATACACGATCGAAGGGCCGCTTCTCGGTCGGTATCTCCTCGTCGACGAAGTTGCGGAGACGCCGAATCGGGCGTTCTCTGAGGGCTACCACGACACGGTTGATGACTTGCTTTCTGAGTACGGCTACGATGGGCCGGGCCTGACAGTCGAGAACATCGAGGACCTCCCCCAGACGTACGACGCGGCTGTGACGGCGGGGGAGAACTGAGAACAATGGCAGCAGCAGACACCACGCCCCAGCAGACGGATGTACCGACTCGCGAAGTCGCCAAGCGCGTCTTCGCGGCAGAACTGAACACAGCGACGTACACGTTCAAAACGTCGCAAGATGAGCGAGCGTCAGTCTACGTCGCCCTCCCGACAGGCGAGCGCGCCAACCGTATCTGTATCGCCGGGACGGTCACTGACATCGAGGATGTCGGGGAGAGCGCAGAGTACCTTCGTGCTCGTGTCGTCGACCCGACGGGGACGTTCTGGGTGTACGCCGGCGAGTACCAGACTGACGCGCTCAAGCAACTCAAGAAGGTACAGCCGCCGGAGTTCGTCACGATCGTCGGCAAGCCACGAGCCTACAAGACAGACGACGGTTCGGTGAACGTCTCGGTCGTTTCCGAGGACGTCGGCGTCATCGACTTCGAGACGCGGAACGCATGGGTGTACGAAGCAGCGGCACGGACGCTCGAGCGAGTTCACTCTGCTCGTGATACCTCTCCGAAAGTAGCGGCGCTTGCTCGCGAGCAGTACGGCCACGATGGAACGTCGTTCGCGCACGTCGCGGCGTTCGCACTCCAGGACCTCCTCGATGCGAGCGGCCACGACTCGATGAGCGGGACGAGTCTCGACGAAGAGGCGTTCGAGAAGCGCCTCCTGGAAGTCGAGTCCGAGGACTCGGCTGAATCCATGGGTGACGACGTCGACGACTCTGAGGACCTCGAAAGCGAGTCCCTGTCGCCGGTGGAGTTGGGGAAGCAACTCGGCGACCCATCCGAGTTTGACACCAATCTCGAATAGTCATGTTCGGACGTCGTTCCAGAATTAACGGTCGGTTTGACGATCCGCGAGCCCACGACGGGAAGTACCCGCCGGACTGGGACGCTCGTCGAAAAGCCGTTTATCGGCGCGACAATTACACGTGCCAGCAGTGCGGGCGACGGAGTGGTTCCCACGCTGGGAATGGCGGTGTCGTGTTGCACGCTCATCATCGACAGTCGCTCCGCGATGGTGGCTGGCACCACCTTGGGAACTTGGTGACGGTCTGCCAGTACTGCCACGACGGGATTCACGGTCACCCGACTGGGAGTGGCTACGGCGACGGCAGATTCAACGGGCTCCGTGTCCTTCGAGCGGCCGGTCGAGTGTTCATTCGGGGGCTCCGCTGGGTTCGACGATGAGCTCGACGCCGACCGCTACGGTGGATCGAGAGCTGGGCATCCTGGCACTAAGCAGTGTGACCTTGCTCGTGGGCGTTGTTCTCGTCTAGTATTCGTACCAGATCACGGTCTGTCTCCTCGGGAGTGTAGGTCCGAATCCCCCAACAGGGACGTGTGCACCGAATGTTCGCTTCTTCATCCCCGGCGTCATCGCGATAGTGGCCAGCGGTGTTGGGGGCGGATACGCATTTTTCTTGCGCTCGAGGTTCCGGTAGGAAGGCGAACGGAACACGGGAGTGGGATTCTTCGCTATTTCTGAGGCTGAGGATTCGTTAGGTGACGCGCGTTCCATTAGGGAGTGGCACAGTTCGCGGACCGGGTTCGGCCATCACGATGTCATCGTGGGGAGCCGACCGGACGGCAAAGGTGCAGCCGACGACGGGGTCGAGTTCGTCCACGAAGCCGGGTTCTGTCCGGTAGAAGACGAACGCGAGTTCAGCAATCTGTTGGATTTCGGCGCGCATCACATGAGAGTCGATTCCGGGGAGGAGGCGGTCCTCCTCGAGCGGCGAGAGCGTGAAGTCGATATCGATGTTGGTGTACCCATGCTCGTGTCTCCCTTCGTTCTCGTTGTCGGGATCATGTGCTCGGTGTCGGTGTTCGTCGTCGACGCCGAATGAGGTTGGTGACATTGGGTTCGGGTGCCCGGTGGCGGGGCCCTCGAACTCGGGCATCGCGATGCCGATGGCGTCGGTGAGGATTGTCTTGGTATAGGGACCGCTGAAGAACAGGAGGTCTTCGAGGCGGTTGCGCCCGGTGACGCCGTCGACATCGAGGACCTCGAAGCGTTCAGCTTGCGGTACGAGCTGGTCGAGAAGGAAATGGCCGTTGTTGGCGGCGGAGATAGCGAGTTGAAATTCATCAAGAGCCCGAGCAACGATGGTGACGTACTCGGTAGGGTACCCGAGATCGGTAACGACATGGTAGATGTTCGTGGAGGTGACGGGGGAGTACAGCGGTGTGGTGGATGGGACATCGGTGTCGAACGAGTCGTTGGGTGAGCGGGCAGTCATGGGTGAGCGGTTTAGCCGTGGTTTCGTTTATAAATCCCCGCAGGACAGAGAACTTGAGGCAAGGCTGTGGTGCTATCGAGACTGATGTCGACCGAGGTCGGACACCCCCACCCCTTTTTCGAGTTGTAACAGAACGAGGGGAGGAGGGGGTGACTGACGAATAGAGGTTTTAACCTCCCAAATACCACGATTCCAGCGGTTACAACCCTTGTACCGCTCATTTTCAAACCAACATATAATAAAAGAAACTTTATATAGTATGGTGCCATAACATATCCGTAGTACTCAATAGATTCGAACGATACGTAAGAGTGATTACGTATCCGTGAGTGGTGAGCTGGTCGTGAGGTAAACCGCATTTCTCGCGGCTTAGCGACCTCTCCGGCCTGTCTTTGGTGTTTCCGTCTCATCCGACAGCTTCTCTGCCCGTGTCACCGCTGTCCGTTACAACTCGAAAAAGGGGTGGGGGTGTGGGTTCTGGCCTCAAGTACGGGTCAGGATCCCCGTTGAGTACTGTCCGTGACTTCTTCTGGACGTACTCTCGAAGCTCGTGTGGAACTCGTTCGCCTTATTCTCACTATTTGATACAATTGCCTACCACGTGATCCCAAAACTGTGTTAGAGAGTCCCAATCCGTTACAACTCGAAAAAAGTGGCGTGTCTCTATATTCTATTCTTTCTTTGATAAGATGTTACAACTCGAAATAGGGGTGTGCTGCTCCGTCGACAGCGGTTCGAGATTGAAAATGAAGAGATAGTCGACTCAGTAACTCCATCGGCTGAATCTTCGAGTTTACAAACCGAAATCGGTAGCCTTCAGTTATTTATACTAGGCCTACTGAGGATGGAGATATGGGTGATGGATCGCCGGATATAGATGATCAGACGGAACAATCTAGTTCTATAAACGAAGTTCCGGGAGGTGGGGGCAGCAATTCTGACGGATCCGACACCAGTCAAACTACGTTCGATGATTCGGGGAGCGGCATCTCGATCATGGATGAACTCCAATCCGAATCTGTCGAAACTGTCTTCGAGAACAAGGATCTG
>Ga0209917_1001158_pt1 | contig 10714 bp, 9 predicted proteins | sample SalPon2_C_H2O_MG_FD_185710 | JGI IMG/M metagenome (GOLD analysis project Ga0209917, IMG submission 185710) | Salt pond water microbial communities from South San Francisco under conditions of wetland restoration - Salt Pond MetaG R2_C_H2O_MG... | ecosystem: Environmental > Aquatic > Non-marine...
GTCATCACTGCCAAAAAAGACAGTCTTATCAACTACTGTTGGCGATGATAGAATTGTATCACCAGTTTCGAAAGCCCACTGCCTAGTACCTGTGTCTGCATCTATAGCATATAGATTATTGTCAAAGCTCCCTGCGAAAACTGTTCCATTAACCACCGTTGGTGAAGTGGTGATTGTTCCACTACCTTCCAAAACCCACTGCTCGTTACCGGAGTTAGCAGTAGCCCTACTGGTGGCAAGAGTACCTCCAATGCCGAATGTAGTAAGCCCGCCAACTATTTGTAGAGCTCGCCGTCTGCTCGTCTGTGAGTAGCTCAACGACGGCTCGTCGCACATATTCAGTAAGGAATGTGGCAGGTGTTTAATATTTGCGAGGAGTGTCGATTCAGGCTATATATTGAACCTGCCAGCTACTGAGTGGGTCGATTCAAGACGTGTAGATGAAGCACACGGCAAACACGTGTACCAAAATAAGATTTCAAAATTTGTGCACTGATTTTTTCAATCTCGAAGTTCCTGTTCAAATTACTACCAATGGACAATCAAACGCCATTCAATCAGACGCACTGTCGTAGACAGTTCTTGAGGGGAAGTTGTTCGTCACTGTTACTGTCAGGTAGTATTGGTCAGGTTGCAGGTCAAAGTGATTCACCCGATCCCACATCAGATAGATCCGACTCCAACCTGAATAAATTCATAGAGCAACAAGCACTCACCAGCGGTGGTGAGGATTCAGGCGACAAATTTGGAACCTCAATGGATATATCAGACGACGGAACAACCCTTGTAGTTGGTGCCATTGACGATGGAACTCGAAATGGATCAACCACTGGAGCAGTCTATGTATTCACTCGTATTAATAACGAGTGGACAGAACAACAGCGCATTATCGCTGAGGATGGAGAATCCGGAGACAGATTCGGGATTTCCGTATCAACTACAAGGGATGGAGACACTGTCCTAATTGGGGCTAACGGAGTTAATGGATCAAAAGGTGCAGTTTACGAGTTCACTCATGAAGATAGTGGATGGGTACAACAAGAGAAATTAAAGTTTCAAAATACAAAGAGAATAGGTGATACTCCCTCTACCCCAGAAATAAGTAGAAGAGGTTTTTCAGATCAATTCGGAACTGCAACAGAGATCTCAAATGATGGGACAATAGCATTTATCGGTGCTCCAAATTATAAATCGTATAACAGTACTACATTGGGTCCATTCTCTCCAGATGTAGAGAAAAAAACCGGCGCAGTGTATCTACTTGAAAAAGAAGAACAGTGGGTGAAAAAAGAAGACTGGTATGTTGTCGATACTAATACAATATCAACAAGTCTACGATATTTAACAAATAGAAAGACACTAGAAGATATAACAACAGACATAAATACTGAAGATACGGTCTTTGGGCGGTCCATATCACTATCTGATAGTGGTGAAACTGCGCTTGTAAGTGCCGAAGGAGACGGGAGAGGTTCTGCATACCTCTTTACCAAAGAAGGAGATGAGTGGTCTTATGAGAATATTTCCCCACAGAAGGATTGGGTAGAAAGTGGATTTGGGACTTCAATATCTCTGACTGGAGATGGTGAAATGTCAATGGTTATTTCACCGAATGAAATAGATTCAGACGGTAGAGCGACGGGATCAGCATATATAATAAATAATGAAACAGGAGATCGAGATCGTCTCACCGTCGAGAAAGATATTGATCAAGACGATTCACCCGAAAATATACTACCTTCTGAGATCGGTGACGGTTCAGGGACTATTTCACCAGATGGTAGATTCGCCACAATTGCTAGTGAAAATGGGTCGCTTTTCTTATTCAGTCGTGATGACGGTAGGTGGAAACAGGCACAAGAAATCACTACAAAAGATGAAAATACTGGTGAAAATTTCGGATACCAAACAGAATTTCTCGGACAAACAGGAAATATACTCACAACAGATCCATTCTACAACAACAAGGGTGCTGTATTTGAGTTTGCAGAACAAAAACAGAGTGACTCAAACAATTCTACTGGCTCAAATCTCCCCGGACTTGGATTCGGGAGTGCTATTATAGGGGTACTCGGAGGCGGATACTTACTGTATCAAAAACAAACTGATGAATGAAACTCTATATTATACGGGTAGACTTCACGGGTTATACGAGGAAATCAAATGAGAGATGATTTTGATCCGATAGAAGCAATGAGTGAGTACAGTATTTTCGATGCAGACAGGATTCATGACGAGTTAGAGAACGATAGGATTGATATTGCACTTCTACTGGCTGCCACAATGGCAGAGACTGGATTAAGATGCGAATTAATTGATTATTTGGGAATCTCACGCTCAAACTTTGATGAATTGTGTGGAAATGCTACCCTTGGATATTACGTGGATAAATGCAATGAAAAAGATATAATTGACAAACAGTATAGAGAAAATTTTAAAATTCTTAGTAAAAAGCGGAATAATTTAGCTCATGACATAGGTTACAGAGATAAAATCGTTCAAGATAATAAAGAGGCAAAGGAAGTGAAGAGTGTAATTGAAGACTGCTGTGAGTGGTTCGAATCTCGTCCCCCATATCCAAGGTAAATCCATTTAGCATACACGAGTCTGCTTATCAATTTTAAAATAGGTATTGTTGTCTTGGCACCATCAGGTAGATCAATACAATACACTGTAACCGAGTTATCGGATAAAGCGATTATCAGACAACAAATACGACCTATATACCGATCTCAGGCAGCTATCTTGCTCGATCTATAACCGGATATTCAGTAGTAAGCGGTTACAATCACACACCACTGTTTCAGCTATTCCTGCGTGGGGTCGTCGTCCAGTACAACACGCTCTCCACGCTCAGGGATACTGCAACACCCCGTGTTCCGAGTGAAAACACACCCCGGTATCGATTTGTAACTCACAAAGAGGCGTTGGGATGAGGTGCCTCTGACACCGGTGTGAGATGATGTGGATCACGAAGTCACGTCGCTTCAGAGGTTGATTGGCCGCAATGGACTAACGGCCACCTATGCCGTCTATTGTCTCAATAAAAAATGTAATGCAAAATAACAGTAGAGTGGTAACTCGTTGATAACCCGAGTTTTGAGACACACCACGTTTCGAGCGTAACTACTGAAAGAGGATATCTTACCTAACAGCTACTCGCAACTTGGCCGATAAGTTTGGTAAGAACAGAGTCCACTCCCACCCACCACAACTGCAAGAAGTACTACACCCCCACTGTTTCCGCGTTCTTTCGGCGTTTCATGAGGGGTTTCGGTGTGATCACGACGACGATCTCGAAACGTTGCGACACACCCCACGTACCGAGTGAATAGACACCTGAATCTTGAGCTATCCGTGCGCAAATGAATCACTTGACCTTTGACCGGGGGAGTTTTGATGTTCGATTGAATCTTGGATATCATTGGTGAGACTGAATGAACCACCTAACTCAGTACCGGACATATCGACGTGAGGGAAAAGATCTGAATGTTCGGCTGATCAATACGTGTTTAACCGAGGAAGCTGCACAGAAATCGTCGAGGCTTTTGAGAGGCGGACGGAGCGATGATGATTTGAATGTATTTGATGAAGAGACTCTGGGGGATCTCCGGAAGGACTTTGCGTTGAACGACATTCCGGTGGATGGGACAACAGCAGTCGAATCGTTCTGCGAGCAGGAGTTGTGGGAGTCAGACCTGGAGAAAGAGATTGCGGAGGCACTCATGCAATCGGAAACGTCGCTGTTCCGGGTGATGTCGATTCACAAGCAGGTAGGCCGCTTGGATATGGATGACGTACTGAATGACGAGACAAGGATCGGACTGACGGACATCGGTCTTAGCAAGACCGCTGAGCCGGGGGAATTGTTGTTTTGTCGGCTGATTCGGTTTGAGAATGTCAATATGACTTCTGGTGTGGCATTTCCCTTCCCCGGTGAGAGAGAGGACGATCTTATCTCCGTTTATGAGGAGTTGCGCAAAGAATTAGACGTGCACTCAGAGTCAATGATTCGATTTGTTTCTTTTTATAAAATGTATAAACGATTTGGAAGAGAGATGCAGATATTCCAATTTGATGAATGAGACCCAATTATGCTTGTCTATGTAGCACGTTGGAAGAGGATAGCCATACGGCTCAACTAGGCCCTTGGCGGATTGGCGTATTAGTCGAGACGTTCATCTTCGACAATGGCTTCACAATAGCCACATTTCCACGTCTGGACCCGGCCAGAGTAGAAAGGCCGGTCAACCGTGAGTATCCCGTTATCCCGCCAATCACTGTGTGTTCTTTCGCAGTCGGGACAGAACTCCTCAATCATCGGCACACTGGGTGGAGAAAGAGTCGGGTCACTCATTATTTTCACGGATCTTGTCAGTGTTGTACGGCTCTTACCGAGAACCGTGAAACAGCGGTTTTATTCAGATAATGAGGATTCGGACTAGGTGCTGCATTCGCGCTACCGCTACGTATTCAGCAGGGTCGTTAGAACCTATCATATCTTATGTATTTAGAGCCGACCATCTCTACGTTCTGACTCACCGCTACTGAACTTTGGATTCTCCTTACAGAGTCCAAAGTTCATGCAGACGTAGAGTTTTGATAATTTTTGTCAGACACTCCACCATTGATTGTGAAAATGACGTACAATAGTGTTATCCGAAGGTACTAGCAATCAATTCTTTTCAATATCTAATAATTTATATTACATGTTAGAGGTTACTGGCAACACCGGAGAGGGTACTGGAGAAATTGGCACTGTCGGTTGGGTTCTTACTGGCAAAAGTGGAGAGGGTATTGGCAGTACTGGTGTTAGCGGTTCTGATGTCACTCCAGAACCCGATGCTGCTTTGCAGTTTCACGAATATGGTCAAGTTCTCCTAATTCGCTCTCAAGTGCATCAAGAGCTGACGATAGAGAGACATCAAGCTCGTATTCATTATAATTCCCGCGTCCACTTGACGAGTCAACCAATCGTAATATCCCGTGGAGGCTCAAATCAGATAGGTGGTCATGTACCCGCCTGCGTTTCAGCGGTTCACTACCATGATTACGAAGAACTCCTTGATACCGCTCATAGATCAGTTTCGTCCGTTCAGGTGTACCGCCCTCTGCCGCTAGCTGACAGACAGTCAGTAATACATACTGTCCCTGCCGAGTCAACGAATGCATCCCTTCGACAACCTGTTGTCGCTGGATCTGATGTTCGGCTTCTCGGACGTGTTCTTCGGTGATCTTCGTCTCTTCGCCTACCATCGCGTCGTTCTCAGCGATATCGGCTGCTTTACGGAGTAACCGTAGTGCCTGCCTAGCAGATCCCGAGTCCTGTGCAGAGAACGCTGCACACAATGAAATTACATCCGTCTCAAATACATCGTCGTAGAGTGCAATATCGGCTCGTTGCGTTAGAATATTCCGCAGTTCATCGGCGTCGTACGGAGGGAACAAGATCTCTTCCTCACAAAGAGTGTCCTTGACTTTCGGTGAGAGGTTTTCTCGGAACTTGAAGTCGTTCGAGATGCCGACTACACCAATTTTTGCATCAAGATTTAGTTGGGAGCGTGCTCGCGGGAGTTCGTACAAAATGTCGTCATCTGATCCGATGTTATCAATCTCGTCCAGAACCACGAGAATAGTCCCACCGATTGACTCAAGATCGTTGTAGAGTTCGCTGAAGATGCGTTTTTGTTGGTATCCAGTTTCGCTCATAGGTTCACGTGTAGACGAGGCCGTGGTGAGAGGGTGAGAAGGAGAGCGTATCTCGTTCACAAGATTGACCGCTACCTGGTAGGAAGTAGTGCAACCAGTACAGTTGAGTTCGATAACATTGAGATTAACGTCATCGTACTCTTCGGCGGATTCCTGCAGTTCCTCAAGAAGATCGTGTGTAGCAGCCGTCTTTCCAACTCCGGTAACACCATAGAGAAAGACGTTGTTCGGTTGCCACCCTTGAATGACAGGGCGAAGAGCGGCTGCATATTCGTCAAGCTCTTCATTCCTCTCTTCAAGTGTCTCTGGCTGGTAATCATCCCGAAGAACGTCTTTGTCTTGGATGATGAACGATTCTCGATTGAATCGGCTCATAAGCAGATCCAAAGTAAAGAACTAATATAAAACCATGTGTTCCAGTATAACCATTAATCAACCACTCGAACCAGTTATGCCAGTATCGGATTTAATATAAAACACACACACTCCACTATTGCCAGTAAAATTCTATACCAAGCATAGAGTACTAGACTTCGTCTACACTAATCGGTGGTTTTAATATAATGTAAAATAAACCATATCCGTATCGCAATAGTTATACTGTGGTGAATGAGGACAACTAGATCAAGGTTGCAGAGGCTTGCCTTTCTCAATTATTATTGGCAATAGTGGTGTGAGAGTGGTTTTTAAATAACAGTATTATTGGCAATACTGGCACACACTACTTGCTATCTTCTTACTTCCAATTCCAGTATTTGATATCTACCAAGTCAATTCTAACAGTGCTAAACGATGACGTGAAATTAATTGTACAAGACGTACCTCTCACGGTGTAGCTTCAGACGAGGTTTCAATAGCTTCTCGGGTTGATTAGGTAGAGAAGGATGTACTGTCGGTTGAGGTGGATCGAAACAATCCGTCTGGTAAACCGGTACAACCAGAATGTTACAAGCTACTGAATCTCATCGCTGCAGCTCCTCCTCAACGTACTCTTCGTAATCACCTAACTCCAGTGCTGACTTGATGAGGCCTTCTAAGAAGTGTTTATGTTTCTCCACTTGCTTTTCATCGTTCAGTTCTCGCCTAGCATTGAACTTATTGAACCGGTCGTCCAAGTCCTCCTGCAGTGCCTCGGATAGGTACATCGGGTACTGGCTTCGAGATCTTGTAGACTTTGTTGAAGATGTACGGTTACGGCTGTTTGAATGTGTGTCTTCTTCCTCCTCCTGTGTCTCGTCTTCACTACCATCTCCTTCAGCTTCATCAAACCGATCCATCAGGTCGTCGCTCATAGATTTTCCTCCACGTGCTGAGCCAACCGATTGTATGTATCACACATGTCCTCCATAGCCTCCGTATCCCACGGATATCCTGCATCTTCTGGATTATACCCGAACACCGAGGAGTTGTAGCTAATAGAGTGCTCAATTACAGCACGATCAGCTATCTCAAACACGTTGCTCTCTCCAAAAATATCGAAGAACCAGTCGCGGATTGTGTTTGAGATAGATTCGTTGGGGGGCACCTCGTTTAGGACTGCGCCGATACTTGAGATATCGATATCAAATTTTTTTTCCAATGTCTGGATCTCCTGGCGGAGCAGCCAGATACTGTTCTGACTGATCTCATTCGGATGACTAGGGAAGACGACGTTACGAGCTGCTAGCAAAGCACCGTCTGACAAAGGCCCCAGATTAGGAGGAGAATCAATTAAGATGTGGTCGTAATCATTCTGCATCCTGTCTAACGCAGTCTTCAAAGAATTATGGCCGCCTGCCTCAGTGTACAAGGCTTTTTCTAGGTTGAAGTTTCGGAGTTGTGCTGGGATGACATCATACTCTTCATGTGGTACTACTAGTTCATCCAGATCCTCTAGCTCCATTTTCCCCTGATCGGAAAGCACGTCGAACAAGGCCTGGTCAGCTTCTCTGTAGTGGTTTTTGAATCCGAGCTTGACGGTAAGGCCTCCTTGGGGGTCGGCATCGATAGCTAAGACGTCATGCCCTCTATCTGCCAGTGCTCCAGCTAAATTGACTGTGGTAATTGATTTTCCGACGCCGCCTTTCTGCATAGCGATTGCGAGTCTGTCTGTCATGTATATCACGTAATACTTGTATATGTAAAAAACTCCGTCAGACACAGGTTTTTCGTGTGAGGTGTATATTACGCAAACTATACAAAATACATAAAATATGAATATCATGAATGGTTCGGATACTGTGTGTGGTGCGTATATTACAAACGTCTGTACGATATTTTTCTCCTTAATCCTAAAGAGGCTGGGCCGCTGCTCACCACTCCCCGACTACTAATTGAGGCGGATAATCGTGGATAAATAGGAAATCAATCAGCGTAGCGCGGGGAGTTCCAATAGAGTCGGTCGTATTAGCCTGCCAATCCGAGATCTGTTATCTGTTCGGTCATCTTTTCGACGCCTACAGTGGCGTCATTTGGTGTTTTGCCACCGGTGATCACGATTTTCCCACTGCCGAAGAGAAGAATGACAACTTCTGGATCATCCATCCTGTAGACAAGCCCTGGGAACTGCTCTGGCTCGTATTCAACATCTTCGAGCCCAAGCCCAATTGCCAGTGCGTTGAGATTGAGACTGTAGCCGAGGTCAGCACTGGAGACGATATTTTGGACGGTAATTTCTGGATTGTCACCGACTGGAATCCCCAATCCCTGTAATTTCTCGAAGACAATACCGAGTGCGCCGTGGACTTCTTCAGTACTCGATGCACCGGTGCAGACGATCTTGCCGGAACGAAAGATCAGTGCGGCAGCCTTCGGGTCTTGGGTTCGGTAGACTAATCCGGGGAAGTTGTCGGGATTAAAATCGGCTCCTGGAATATCGGTCGCAAGTGCTTCAAGATCAAGTTCCTGGCCGATCCCTGTGGAGGCAACAACGTTCTGGATTTCGATTGTTTCTGTCGGCTTGACCATATGTTAGTAGTACAATCAGGGATACAATTCGGACTGATATAAAAGTAGTATATAAGAAGTAATAAAGACCACTTAGAAATCTGAGTGTATCTCAAATTACAGTATTCTCAGAGTGCGGCAGAATAGCCCTGGTCAGCATGCCCCTACACACCCTCCATTCCGAGTGTAAATTCTCTCGCGGATTTCGGCCCTGAGGCCCTGCACAGGATATCTGCGATATTAGCGAGTTGGTCGATGGTGCTCTATTGATCTGTGTTTTGACCCAGCAGCGACAAGTACGTCCCCACTGTAGGCCGAACCGAATGCGTCTCTCGTTTGACGACGGCACTCTCTTGCTCGAAGACGCTCCCGATACTGTCCCCCACGCTGAATGGGACGACCGTGTTGAGGAGTATCGGGCTCAAGCCCAGCACTATCGAGAGATCTACGAGTGGGCCACCGGTGACGGACAAGCCACACTTCGGGAATCGACGGCTAGTCTCACGGAGTTTGCCGATACTGCACGATCATATTCTAAATTTGATCTCACGCCATCAGTTGCTATCGAACCGCGGGACTACCAACAGGAGGCACTGGGGGCATGGCGGGATAACGACCGTCGTGGCAGTGTTGTTCTCCCGACTGGGAGTGGCAAGACGTTTCTCGCCGTCCAAGCCATCGCTGACGCCGGTGTCAGTACACTCGTGGTGGTACCAACGATTGACCTGATGAACCAGTGGCACGCCACTCTCACGAACGCCTTCGCTGGCCAACTCCCAGACGGTGTCGGTGTCCTTGGCGGTGGTAGCCACAACGTGACCGACATCACGGTCACAACCTACGATTCGGCCTATCGCTATATCAACGAGTACGGCGATCAGTTCGGCCTGCTTGTTGTCGATGAAGTCCACCATCTCCCCGCACCGACCTACCAACAGATCCCCGAGATGACGATTGCACCGTATCGACTCGGCCTTACTGCCACCTACGAGCGGGCTGACGAGAAACACGAGGTACTCGAAGATCTCCTCGGATCGGTCGTCTATCAGGAAGCAGTTGATAAGTTGACTGGGGAGTATCTCAGCGAATACGAGACGATCCATCTCCAGGTCGAACTCACCGCGGATGAACGAGAGATCTACGACGAGGAGTACCAGATCTACCGTAACTATATTGACAGCCACGATATCGAGCTCTGGAAAGAGGATGGCTATCAGGAGTTCCTCAAACGCACGTCGTATGATCCGCAGGGTCGGCGGGCATTGATCGCCAAGCAACGAGCCGAAACAACCGCCCGCACAGCTGAGAAGAAGCTTGATACGCTCGATAACCTGCTGAAACGGCACTATGACGACCGGACGATCATCTTTACTGCCAACAACGAGTTCGCCTACGAAATTTCTCAGGAGTTCATCGTCCCCTGCATCACACACCAGACAGCCACTGACGAACGCACAGAGATCCTCGAACGGTTCCGCACCGGTGAGTACTCGATGTTGGCCACGTCGCAAGTCCTCGATGAGGGGATCGATGTTCCAGCTGCAAACGTGGGGATCATCCTCTCGGGAAGTGCTTCGAAACGGCAGTACGTCCAGCGACTTGGCCGGATTCTCCGTCCGACCGAAGACAATCAACCTGCTCGGCTCTATGAGATTATCACCGAGGACACGATGGAGACCTACGTCTCGGATCGCCGTCGGGAGGGAGTCGCCTGATGCTGACCGCCGACCTCGCTCGCTCCCGGACGGATGGGGATACGATCACGCCCCTGTTTGTCGATCCCGACGACGGGCGATATCAAGAGACGGCCGCCGAGCTCATTGAGATCTTCACCGAGCATCTGGGCGAGCCGAAAGGCGAGTTAGAAGAGACGATTGACCAGTTGACTATTGCTGATACGGACTACAAAATCGTCCAAGGGCTAGCGAAACTACTCACAGATGAGTGCGAGTTCGAGGTCATGTCGCCAGTCGATCCCCAGAAAATCCGGCAGCGATTGTTTGAGAAGGCCAACGAGTCGTATCCAGTCGTCCGCCAACCGACGCTGGGCGATGATACCCAACCGCTGGATGTCTACAGT
>Ga0209917_1001160_pt1 | contig 10698 bp, 10 predicted proteins | sample SalPon2_C_H2O_MG_FD_185710 | JGI IMG/M metagenome (GOLD analysis project Ga0209917, IMG submission 185710) | Salt pond water microbial communities from South San Francisco under conditions of wetland restoration - Salt Pond MetaG R2_C_H2O_MG... | ecosystem: Environmental > Aquatic > Non-marine...
CGGGGACTGTACGCCTCCCCACGACCGACAAGTGACCACAATCCCGCACCGAGACGGCCCTCATAGTAGTACCCTGCGAGATCGGTGAGGAGCCTAATTGAGACTACCACAGCGACAAGTGGTCCCGTCGCAACCCGTTCAACCGCACGAGAGGTCTCTCCAGCCCCACCGTTAGAAACAACCAGAGCTGCGGTGAGCAGCGCGATGGTGCTCGCAAGGAGTACTGTTGCGCCTTCCGTGACGACACTCTGAAGAGCTGTTGCGACGTTGTGATTCTGGTACTCACCATCTCGAAAGTACGTAGTGGCTGTTCGCCATCCTGCTGCGATGAAGATCCCAAACGCACCAGCAATGAGCCACGACGAGATGTTGGCATCCGGATTCACAGTTGCTGCGGGGCCGACAACCAGTGCCCCGACAAATATCCACAGTCCAATAAGAATCGGTACCACAAGCAAGAGTGTCGGAATCGTCATAAGTCGGACGTTAGCACCGATCAGCGGGACTGAAATGGAGGTCTGTTTTGTGGCAATCGCCCCCAACAGGATTGGATCCCTATTCCGTTCCATTGGCCGCCCGGCAAACGTCGCTCGAACAACCGCCCAAAAACATACGACGCCGAACTCAAGCCAATATAATGTCAGCAGCTCTAAAATCGACAGACCGAACGCAACAATCCCAACAATCGGAACCAGATTCGCCACGAGAAGAGCGAATAGTTCGGGATCCGGGATGCGACTGGCTCCTGTGTCGTGAGTTGTCGCTGCTGAGCTCATCTACGGACTTGGTGGCGAAGTGACCCGCTGCGCGTACCCTGGGCGTGGAACACAGATATCCCGAGGATCAATCACAGTTCTGTCTCGTGACTTTTGAACAGGTGCTGTGGAGGGCATTCGTGTACCTACCCGGTAGCGAATCTAATAGTAGTAAGCCATGGTTGTTCGAGTCAGTGTTGATCACTGAGTACGGATTTATACCGACTGAGAGTACTTCCGATTGAGGTGAGGATGACAAAGACCCCAACCACGACGAGCAGCCCTCCAAGGATCGGCTCTGATAGATAGTGAAGTAGCCAGCCTATCGCAATATTAGTGCTGGCTAGCCCGATCGGGTAGAGTGTTTGCCGTAAGTACATGGTTCTCAATACTATCGTTACTAACTTGCCACAGGTAGTGCTGGAAGATCTGTACTAGGCGGTCGGCAGGCAACGTGGTCTCGCAAAGTAATTCCCAAATGACCTCTTGACCGTCGAACTGAGTGTCCTGTTTCCGACAACAGCTCATCGGGGGCACTCTCCCACCAGTGCTTGTAGATCCTGCGTTCGGGTTGCTCATTGACCCCAAGTATCGAAAGGGATGAATATTGAAATACACGCATCATCGTCTTCAGTAATATCTGTGCGCTGGTTCCCCCTGTAACCAAGAGCTAATAATACAGACGCGATGAGAGGTATCGGTCTAACAATACAGAGTGACGTGCCTCGTCGACTGATATTACGAGATTTCCAAGATCATGCTCTATTGAAATCATACCCTTCAGATATATTTTCGCTAGAAACAGCTAGTCGATGAAAGTTGCTCATTGTATATGAGCTGTGGGAATTTGCCGTCAGGGCTTGTAGTATATTGCGTTTCAGGACCTGAAACGCCCACTCAGTATTTATCTAATACCAACAACTTCACTCACCCATGATGAGCGCACATCACCAAACAGTTCAGAAATGTTCGCTTCCGGCCGTTTGGGCGTCCGACAGTATGCGTTGGAAAGCGGGATTTAATAATAGTAAAAAATGAATATCATCGACAGCCTCAGAACAAAGGTATCTCACCGGCCAATTGGTACCTTCATAGTTGTACTTACACTCTATTCCGGACTCGTCTTCGCGGGACTCTATGGGGCATTCGGAGCCACTATTCCGACACTGGGAGTGATGGTCTATGCTTGGGCCCCATTGATTACTGCGGGAGTGACGGTCTGGTTACTCGATGAAAGCGTTCGGGACTGGCTTGGGCAACTTCGCAACCTTCGAACTGGCGTTCACTGGTATCTTATCGGTATCGCCATCATGATGCTCGGGACCGAAGCCGAGACAATAGTTGCGGTGCTTCTCGGTGGCGATGTGACGGTACCGTACGCTCCGATCAGCAGTTACATCGTTAATTTCGGTGTCACATTATTTTTGGCTGGTGCATTAGAAGAGTTGGGTTGGCGTGGGTTCCTACAGCCCCGTCTCCAGCAGCGATTTAGTGCGCTTCGCGCGAGTATAGTGATTGGCATCGTCTGGGGCCTTTGGCACGTTCCAATGATACTCACTGGAACCGGCGATTTTACCGTATTCTGGGAGTATCTGCTGAATGTTATAGCACTGTCAGTCATTCTCGGATGGCTGTACAACAACACTGAGGGAGCGTTGCCAGTCGTGATGATTGCCCATGCTTCGCATAATATGCCCCGTATTGGGAACGCTGCTGGAGGCGTGCCTGCCGTGTTTGATATCCTATCGGGTGACACCATATTCTATCTGATCTGTGCGTCGATCATTGCGCTGTATGCCGGAGCACAGACGTTGACACGGGATGGGACTCTTCCTGCGGTTCCTGGTCAACTCAGAGACTATGTATCGGAGCAGCAAGGGACTGCTGACTAACGCCTTATTATTCTGGTTGCGGTCCAGCTAATATACCAGTTTCATTGACCGTAATCAGAGCAGAACACATCGTTTGCTAAGTATTTAAATAATATTGTATTTTCAATACTGTAAGAGAACCACAATCGCACCGGTGACAGCAGTCTCATCATTAATTATATTGAGAGCGATCGCATTTAGCATAAGAGACAAGTTGACTATGAGTAACGGAACAGGCGACCGTATGATGAGTGGTATTTGATCGGTCATTAATTTAGTTCAGAAACAGATCAGATACCCGAGCAGAAACAACAGCACTACTGGACACGTATGACGGGGGAACATCAGTCAAGTGAGTCGACGTATGCGGCGCTAACCGACGAGACTCGGGTCCGGATTCTGTTGACTCTCGCAGATCAGTACGACGAAGCGTGGTCATCCAAGTGGCCGACATTCTCCGAGCTACGAGAGCAGGTCGACGTCGAAGATACAAGCCGATTCAGTTACCACCTGTCCGAGCTTCAAGACGACTTCGTTCAAAAGGTAGACGGGCGGTACCACCCTCGGATAGCTGCTTTGGAAGTCGTCGCCGCAATTCGGGCGGGAAGTTATACGACGCAAAATGGCGACAAAAAGTATGAGATCGAAGAGCGGGAGACAGAGTATGTGTGTCCCCACTGCGACCGGAATCTCGTTGCTGCGTACCGGGAACACCACTTATATATCGGCTGTCCAGACCACGGCGCTGCTGTGGCGTACCCCACGCCACCACGGGCTACTGAAAACCGGTCACTAGACGCAGTTATCGACGCCACGCTCCAAAACCACGCCTGTGATGTCCGGCTCTTGCGTGACGGGGTTTGCCCACACTGCTGGGGATCGGCGGGGTTGTCGCTTCCCCGCAACTCCGTTCCAGAGTCGTATCTCTATCAGGATGTACCATACGCCACCGCAGCATGTGAGACCTGCTGGCTGTCGTATCCGATCCCGATCGCACAGACGGTTCTGGGGCATCACGCCGTTGAGGCACTGTACGCGACGCACAGCCTGCGTCCGCGTGATGCCCAGATTGGACCACACAGTCTTATGGAAGTCAGTAACGTGCGTACTGATGAAGCAGTGTCGGCCGCCGCACGGGTCGAAGTCGGTCTCGCTGACCGGTCAGTCGAGTTCGATCTCGATGAAAACTGTTGCATTCGTCGCTACGACGCGAGCGATACGGAACCGACACACTGACCGCGGCAGCAAGGGGGTTGGAATATTCACAGAATCAAAATAAAGTCACTAAGTTTGGCCGTGTTTCTCCGTTCGAGACACAGAACAGGAGGTATACGGGAGACGACCAATCCGCCGGTATGACAGATGATGCTTCAACGGGTAAACCCAACCCGGAGATCGAGCGGGCCACGTCGCACTCGGACGCTTACTCAGATCGGGCGTACACGTGGCTTTCACGGAACGGGCTCTACGTCTGGGCCGGAATTTCTGTAGTGACGATAGCACTCGGGGTACTTGCTATTCCGTTTTTGGCTTTCGGGTCATTAGCAGCGATCGGCGGAGAAGAGTCAATTCTCGCCGGCGGAACCGCCATTGTCCTCTTCTGTATTGTCTTGCTACTCGGTTTGTCAGTCGTACTGCTCAGTTACGCATATCTAGAGGTGGATCGCCGGGGGACCCCGTTCACTGGAGACCACAGCGTGCGGACGCTAGCTTATGATGCCATCCGAACAATAGAGACGGTCGCGGCGGGCACGTTCGTCGGCGGGCTCGTCACAATGCTCGGACTAGCGGTTTCAGTGGGTAATGTTCCGACAATACTCTCAGTTACCGTGCTAGCTGCCGCAATCGGACTCCCGGTAATAGTGTTAGCACACGCAGCCGGGCGCTTTGTGTTGTTTGTAATTGACGCGAGCTAGGTACCAGCTGTCAAGCGTATACTCGCGAAACCCCTTGGCCCAAGCTAGCCGGTCTCGTTCGTCTGGCCAAGATCCGAGAAGGACTCTCCGACTCGAAGTGCGATCGGTTCGCGTTCACCGCTTGAGCCGATAGATATAGCAACAAGCTCTTCTTCAGTGCTGGAAATCGAAAATCGTTGATTCAGCTGTGAAGTTCCTGCTATTACAGTATCTTCGAGCTCCAAATCAACGCGATACTCACCGGCAGTGGTCCATACATCGGCGTAGGCAACGATATTGCTCTCACCGTCTGATTCGGTCGAGGGAACGTCGAACGAGGTATCGAGGACCGTCTCGCCTTCAGGATCTACGACCTCAATCGACCCACTGACTTCCCGATTCAACTGGTTGAGGAGATTGACCTCTTCAAAGACTCGATTGCCAATCGCGTCCAGGACTGTCGAACAGCCGGCGGTGGACGCTACGGCGGCGCTAGCACCAATTGCGAGGGCTCGACGTCGCGTGACAGAGTCGGATGACAAACGCGTATGTTGATTCATCGCTGGAGGGGGTATTAGCGTTGACATTGTTGTAAATTAAAGCTGTTCGGAGTGTTTCTAGCGGTGAAATCGAACGATAGAGTGCTTCTGGAGACGGCTCTGATTGCGTCAGAAAATAGGAGCTCATGGGTCTGTTCCGTGATGCTCGCGATCCCTATAGAGTGACCCAATAGCTAGACGCTCAATATGAGGAGGTTGCTGAACACGTCCGTTGGTTTGCGTGGACCGTCTCGGGGACAAGCCTCGAGTCACTTGACCCGCTCAGTCTGTAGATACCGGTGACCGTCAACGCAGTACGTTTGGCAAAGAGAGGTGAACGGCTGTTCCACCATCGGCGGGCCGCTCAAACTCGATACCACCTCCGAGTTGGCGAACACCCCAGTGAACCAGCCAGAGGCCAATTCCATGATTGTGCTGGAACGGAGACTCACCGTCAGCTCGGAACGGAGTAAGTACGCGGTCGGGGATCCCGGGGCCGTCGTCACGCACCGTGATTCGCGTCTCATCAGTGGTCGTAGACGGCATCGTCTCAATTTCGACTTCCGGGGGGTCTCCACCGTGCTCGACAGCGTTCTCGACGAGTTCGCTCAAAACCAGCCGAAAGACAGCTGTATCAGCCGGTACGGGAGCCTCCGCAGATGACAATTGAATCGTCGCTTCGTCGTGAGACTCACGGAGGTCGGCGACGATAGACTCCAGTACCGTTCCGACCCTGCGATTTTCCGGTTCGTCGTTGTCCTGAAGCATCTGACTGGCGGCACGCGCCTTCCCGCTCAGTTCCAAGAGGCCGTTCGCAATGTCGTGAACGCTTTCGGCGTATTCTCGGACGATCTCGTCTTCCGCCGTCTCCTCAATTGTAGCCGTGTATCCCAAGACCGCGTCCATATCATTCCGCACGTTGTGTCTCAGTACACGGTTCAACACCTGTACCCGCTCTTCGCGGTCGCGCCGTCCAGTGACGTCCCGAGCGATAGTGACCACACGCTGCTCGCCGCCAATCTCTGTTAAGTTCGCGTTGACCTCAAGCCATACGACATCGCCGCTAGCGGTCCGCAACGCCCACTCGATGTCCCTCACCGGGTCACCGGATTTGGCCACGTCGCGGACGACCTCGCCGATCGTGTCCGCATCGAATCCAAGTGCCGTCGCCGTCACCTCTTCAGGGTCCATATCGATGATCGTGTCGCGGTCATATCCGAGGAGCTCACACATGGTGTCGTTGACATCGACCAGCTCCGCAGTCTGCGGGTCGTAGATCCCGATCACGTCCGTCACGCCATTGAAGATCTGTTCGAACTCTCGTTCGCGACGCTTCCGCTCCGTGATATCACGCTGGATCGACAGGACTCGCTGTTCGCCACCGATCTCGGCCGTCGCCAACGTGACCTCGATCCATGACCGGTCCTCGTCCGGCGGCGCAAGTTTCCACTCGATGGTCTGCGGTTCACCAGAACGAGCGACAGTCTGAATCAGTTCTTTGCCGCGTTCCGGTGTGTACCCGTCCTCAGTTGCGCTGAGCCCTTCGATACCCAGTTCGCGAATACCCTCGATATCGTCGCACCCTGTAAGCTCGAGATACGAATCGTTCACACTGACAAAGGAGAGCGTCTCCGGGTCGAAAATGGCGATAGCGTCGTTGACGCCGTTGAAGATCTGCTCGTACTCTCGCTCGCGGCGTCTCTGTTCGGTGATGTCGCGTATCAAGCCCAGGACACGGCGCTGTCCGCCTACGGTTGCGACTGTGAGGTTCGATTCGACGAGACGGTGTTCGCCGTCGGCAGTCTCGATTCGCCACTCAACGGTCTCATCCTCTTCGTTCTCGGCGACATCGGTGATGAGATCCTTCGCTCGCGCACCGGTATACCCTTCATCAGGGACACTGAGGTCGTTGATTCCTTGTTGAAGAATCGTGTCGTAGTCGTACCCAAACAACTCAACGTAACTGTCGTTCACATCGACGATCTCACCCGTGTCGGGGTCGTGAACTGCGATCGCGGTGGTCACGCCGTTGAATATTTGCTCGTACTCGCGCTCACGGCGTCGCGCATCGGTAACGTCCCGAATGACCCCGACGACCCGGTCAACGGCACCGCCTGGACCACGGCTCGGATAGCCGCGTACCTCAACCCAACGTGTCTCACCGCCAACGCGGAGCCTGTGACTGAACGTGTACGGGCCCGACTCCTCCTCGCGGATGTGTTCGCTCATATCGATGAGATCCGAGCGGTACGCCTCGCGGTCCTCCGGATGAACGGCGTCGAGAACGGCCATCGGGTCGTCATACAGGCGTTCGACCGGTTGGTCGAACAAATCCGCGTAGGCCTCGTTAATAAAGAGAACCTCCGAGAGGTCCGCACGTGCCAGATAGACGACCTCATCGATGTGAGTCGATATCTCGCGGAACTGACGGCGCCGCCGTCGACGGTCGGTCACGTCCGTGGCGGTCGACAACACCAGTTTCTGGTCATCTATCGTGACTGTCGTCAGCGTCGCTTCGACCCAGACGTGTTCGCCGTCAGCCGTCTCAAGCGGCCATTCAAGTGGACCGACGGTCCCGCTCTCCGTGGCGGAGGTAATAACCTCCATGGCAGCGGCCTGATCGTACCCGTCGATGCTCGCAGTGTAGTCGCCAACCTGCATCGAAATGAGCTCGGCTCGGTCGTACTTCAGCAACTCACAGAGCCGCCGGTTCGCATGAATCAACTCTCCCGTCTGGGGGTCATGAAGTGTGAGTGGCTCAGAGACGTTGTCGTAGATGGTCCGATAGTCGGGGGTCGGCTGTACCTCTGTGGCGGTGACCGCCCGCTTGAGCACTGTCGTCGGTGATTGCGCGAGCAGGTCCCACGGGAGATACTCCGTTATACCGGCCTCAAGCGCTTCAGCGATCGGTTCCTCCGTAGGGGCGACGTACACCACCGGAGGAGCGGAGTCACGGGCGGCGTTCCGGACCGCCCAGTTGCTGACCTCGGTCAGTGACGCGGCTGTATCGGCGTTTGTCCGGTCGGCGTTGTCCGATTCAGGCGTTACCGCGGCAATCACACAATCGAACTCCTCGACTGAGCCGGGAGCGTCATGTCCGGCAGGTGCTATCGAAACGGCCACATCGAGCGAATCCTGCGCGTCTCGGAGCGTCCCTTCGACCGACGCTGGCCCCACCACGCCAATCGTCAGGTGTCGTTGCGTGAAGACCTCGGCCATTCACTCTGTGGGTTGAGGTTTATAGAATAATAACGCTACGCCCGTGATAGCGGTTGTTTGGGGCAATAGAGGTTCAAGATAGTCCGGATATTTTAGCCCACAATGAGTACGCCGGTCGGAGGGATCGTGTTTGCTGCGACGATAACGGAGTCGGAGGCCATGGGGTGCGGTACTGTAGAAGGCACACTCCGCCGATTATGGCGGAAACAGGGACGAGGGATTCACCCTGTGAGGATTCACTCCCAAATACAGATATGTTACTTAGTTGAATTCCTCTTTCGGTACAAGTGTCGCAAACAATCGCCGCCAAAATAAGAATAAGACAATCACCCAGAACACGGTCCAGATGTTCACAAAGAGCGGCGAGCCGAGTAGCCCCTCACTAGCCAAGACCCCAGATACAAGCAGTGGATTTGCGATTCGCAGTACGACAATTAAGAATAGAACAAATGGAAGGAGAAGCATCCCACCAAAGATAATCCACCGCCGTTGCTGTGAGAGTACACTAGCGGCTCGGTATAGTGGGGGACCGATAAGCAGCAGAACGATGCTGAGCCCAACAGCGAGGCGCACAGTTGGATCAACGGCCGGGAAGGCTCCACGCAGAATGACCATTTCGTCCCCCCCGGACTGCGCCACAGTATACAGCCGACCAAAGGGCATTGTCGCGAAAACAAGGCAAAATCCTGCGGACCGTTTGGCCGGTGATTCTGCCGGATTCAGTAACCGATACCCAATCCACATCAACCCGTAGCTCCAGAGGAGTCCTGCGAGTGGTGCCAAGACAATCTCCGGCGTTTTCGAACAAGCAAGCTGCCAACTGTTGAAATTTCGTGGGCCCCACGCACCACAAATGAGACGACCGACCCCCGTGTGTGCGATTTCGTGGATCTCGTTGTGTACAAAGAGTAACGCCACGAACGCGACTGCCCAGCGGCTATCTCCGTTGAAGACTAGTGGTTGCTCAGAGCTCATAGATGGTAGCCAGCCCACAGCACTATTCCTCCGTTAGTGACTGTCTGTCCACACTGAGAGCATGTGGTCTTCGGGTGACAGCGGCAGAGTAGTTAGCTCGATTGGAACCACAGCAACCCGCATCAATTGTCAAGTAACAAACTTTTCTGCGAAGAGACGATGGCTGATAATGTTCCGGTATCATGTGGTTCTGTACGATAATCGCGTTAATAATGGCTAATAGGGTGTTTCAGGAGCAGAAACGTGGAATTCGATAATATAAATCAGACCCGGTAAAAAGCATGGTGAGCGGAATATAAACCTGAAAGTCCTACCGCTCGGGACCCCCTGCGTTTACGCAGAGAAAGATGTCAATCGGTGGTTCCGCACTACTCTGAGTGAACTAGTCTTCGGAGCGGGACAGGTTTTCACGGCCAGAAACTCAGCCTTCGCTATCATTAGCTAACGTCGTTTGAGAACGGTATATGGAAACACAGAATGACGTTTCCAGGTCAAAGACAGGAGTGAGAGAGGTGTCTCTGAGTGTGGGGAGTGCGGTGGCACTTACAGCACTAGGTGTTATCGCCGCATTTGCGTCAATTATTATCGTTGATCCACTGGTTGGCATCATCGGAACGGAATGGAATCTACTCGGAGAGTTATTACAGGGTTACATTGTTCAACCAGGATTTGGCCTTGTCGCCGCCTGTTATATCTGGTGGCGTGACGGCTATAATCCGCTGGACCGAATTCGGACGCCCTCAGTTGAAGGGATTGCGTGGATTGGCTTCATACCGATCGGCTACGAGATGGCGGTGCGAGCGGTGACCCCGGTATTACCAATGCTTGGGCTGAGCCACAGCACGCACGGTGGCACAGCGAAGTGGCGGGTATTCCTCGACCACCCGGAGATCATTATCCCGGGCTTGGTGATCATGTTCGCAGTTATGGCGCCTATGGAAGAGATCCTATACAGAGGAGTAATCCATGATACGCTGGAACCGGCAATCGGAGCGCCGAGTCGGGTGCTTATCGGTGGCCTTCTGTTCGGTGGAATGCATCTGTTCCTTTCAGGCGGGTTTGTGTCAATTCTGTTCACGAGCATTTTAGGTGTCCTTGCGGCTGGTGCCTACGAGCGGACGAAGAATTTGACCGTGCCGATTATGGCGCACGCAGGCTATTGGCTCGTGTTTACCGCTATTTAACTGGATTTGAGGGAGAAGTCCCTTTTTACCAACAACGCCAGAAGCAAAGCAGGCGAACAACGCAAATCACAGAGGAACAAGGAGGAAGCCCACGGCTTCAGCCGTGGGAGGAATCCGACAATACTCGTCACGAAGTTCGAAGTGCGGATTTACGCACGAGACGAACCGGCGATCGAAACACCAGTTCGTGTGTCAAAAGTGCGAGTACGAACTGAACGCGGACTACAACGCGAGCAAGAATATTGCTCGGAAACTTCTCA
>Ga0209917_1001161_pt1 | contig 10697 bp, 10 predicted proteins | sample SalPon2_C_H2O_MG_FD_185710 | JGI IMG/M metagenome (GOLD analysis project Ga0209917, IMG submission 185710) | Salt pond water microbial communities from South San Francisco under conditions of wetland restoration - Salt Pond MetaG R2_C_H2O_MG... | ecosystem: Environmental > Aquatic > Non-marine...
AATATAAAATCCGATCAATTCAGATTATTGAATTGATTGGAATGAAGATCTAACCTCCATCAGGATTCTCCCTAACATATTCTTTCCTTCTCCATCACCCTTTTTAGCACCCCAATAAGTGTCTCCCCACTTATTCAATTCAACAATAATTTTATCATCAGTTGATAATAATTTTTCTCTTATTTCTGGATTTTGCGCAAATTTTGCTGTGACAACCTCTAACATAACAAATTTCTTTCTTTCATTCCAATACTCAGGAAGAGAAGGCTCTTTCCCATACCGCTTGGCTTTTTTCGGAGAGCTAGCGGATGAAATTTTCTCATATATTTCTTCTTCATCGACAGCTTTCATCACTTGAAAGGCATGTTCTGAGGTGGGGAAGGTAGTCCCGTTATACTCGAATTCAGCTTCATAGAAGTTAGACAGATACTCATTATCTCCGTTGAACGGTCCGATAACGTCCTCGGTCGGCCATTGGGTGCGGTTGGAATACGACATGCAATTAGACTATCTCATCCAATACTAATTAAACTTACTAAGTATACTTAGTATTATGTGGGTGGAGGTCATAGGTGGTATCATGATGTGCTCTAGTCAGCACGACACTACGGAGACGTTTCCAGACACTGTCCTTTGCTTCGACCGAGATTATACTGTGAGTGTGAATCCTCATCCTGAGAAATCGGCGGTTCCGCTTTCGTGGGTGAAATATTTCGCCCATCACAGGGGTGATGTTGATGTCTGGGCGACTGGCAATCAACTGTTGAGTGAGGAAGCATCTATCCCTGGTATTAGCCAGGCCACCTCGTGTTGGCGAGCTATAACCTACCCTGAAAATATAGAGCAGTATCATGAGTTCGTCTCACCGCAAAGTGGACGATTAAGCCGACGTGAAGGCCTCAACCTCATTCAGGAAGTTTACAAGCACGTCGCAAGAGTCCGCGGGCACTCGTTTGATTTCATTGTGGTCGATGATATCGACCTTTCAGAGTTAGACGGATGGGATCATTGCTATCCGTGGGAGTTTACGCAAGCCGTTCGAACGGGGAATCACTCAATTGTTCCTCCCGACCCGCTTGAGACGATCTCCGATGTACCACTCACAGAATCGGATTGCCCAGAAGCATATCCTCCGATAGATTACGACACGCCAATTGTAATCAAACGATTGCAAAATGAGTCGATGAAAGCCTGAGGATGGAAGTGGCGAGATTGTGGCTGAAGAAGTGATCTATGAACTTATTCTGGCCGCTCACTCGCTCTATTTGTCGATTCTAACGATATTGAATGCGTAATATAGAGTAGTAGCTTGCGTCAGACTTGGGGCTAACTACTAGTCTGAACTTGACTGGCTGAGTGGCGCAATATCCACAATGTTCCGCCCGTCGTCTGTGATCCTAACGTGGTTTTCACGTCCCTGCTTTTCAACCTCAATATACCCGTCCTCTGTTAGCGGGTCAATGATGTTTGTCTTCAACAGGAGATATTTTCCTTCATCGCTCTTTGATTTTGATTCGGAAATAAACGACAACTCCTCAGCTTCGCTGAATTCGATGAGCGCCTTCTTTGTGGCATACTCTTGGTCGGCGATATAAGCCAAAACCCGCTGTTGATCTGTTGTCGGAAGTTGTAGAGGGACCCGTGGAATTTTGCTAATTTCACCGACAGATTTCGTTAATGGTTCATCTGGGGGCTTGAGTTCGCCGTCGTCATCACGGTGTTCAGGCTTCGCATAAATCGGGATCGCGCCTGTTGACTGGCAAGCAATCATGCCAGCAATTGCGGTTAGCTTGCTTCCAGTTGAGAGATTAACAAATACTTCATCCCCCTCTTCACACGCCAGAATAGCCTCTTTGATGCTGCGTACTGAACTTTGGAGTGAAAAGATATCTGCTTCTCGTTGTTCGAGTTCAATTCGGTCGTTTGTCTCCAGTTCAGTAACTAATTCACGCTGGAAATCTGCTTCATAATCTTCATCCGAGGTGTGCCGGATGAGCACTACCTTGTCTGCTTTGAGCTCGTTGATTGGATCTAATACACGCGGCTTTTCATATCCTAACGGCACGATCTGTACTCGATCAGCAATATCTACAGATTGCATCTGTGATCGTTCTACCTTTCTAAAATGACTCTATATTAATATACTTATTGATTAGATCGGAGCCACAGAAGATCTCAGTATTACTCAACTTCTGACTTCAAATCAAATATACCAAAGATTCTAATTTAGTATTAATACTTAAGTTTGGGTAGCCACATGCATCTAGTAGGGTTACTACCATGAATGACGACACAATTGACTCCCAACTGGTTCAGAACGCCCTTGATGAGTACGCCGAGCGAGCCGCCCCGCAATACATTCAACACGCTACCAAGTTTCAAGAACTGGATCGATGGACCGGTGATGATCCAGTAATGCTCATTGTCGATGCGGCGTTTTCATCTACTGGGCTCAATTACAAAGAGGCTGTCAAGCCCGCGGCTGAAAGATTCCAACAACAATTCGTCGAAGAGGGAGCAGTCTCAACTTTGGCTGATTTACGAAGCCTCAGAAACGATCCAGACTATACTGAGCAGTTTGGTACTGGCCGACCAGACTTGGTCTGGAGAATCGCTGAGACCTTGCTCAAACACGGTGATGATGGTGCAGACGATCTCAGTATTCTCCAGTCCTGGGCTGAGAATGCAGATCCGCTCGATACTGATGATCCAATCAGAGATCTCCATGGGATCGGGTTAGCCACCTTCCAGTATCTCCGGATGATTGCTGGTGCTGATACAGTCAAACCAGACATCCAGGTTGAACGATTCATCGAAGAGATTGACGAAACCTACTCCGATCTGTCACTCGATACCGGCGACAAAGAGGCTGTTCTTGAATCCTGTCAGCGGTTGGCCGAGAATTCTGACTACTCACTGATTGAGATTGATCAGATCGCGTGGTGGGTTGGAACAGATACAGAGTCGATAGAGGGGGCTCACTGATCATGGTTGTTTTGCTACAAGAATATGATATGGAGGAGGATGAAACGATTAAACATGGAGCGATTCACCACGCTGAATTATTGGAGGCTCACGACGAAGACTTCCGCCGACGCTATCAGCACATGCAGAAGGATGCCTACCCCTATGCTAGTGGGCTCCCATCGAGAGAGTTGGATTCGGTGCGAGATGTCTGCAGGGCTGCAAGCCGTGCATTTCATGAAGCTCCCCTCTGTCTCAAGCACGAATCTTCGGTTAAAGAACATTTCACCCCACCATACGGGATGTTTGCCACCATCTTGGCCCCGTGGAAATATCGAGAGCAACTCCTTGAGCTTGATACCACCGACGTAGTAGCTCCCCCTGAGAAACCTGTTGACCTCTCAGATGTTCATATCTGGCAGAATGATTTCAGCTTCGACGAAGACAAAACAAGCACGATGCTTGCCATTGCCCCGAATGGGCTTGTCATTCTTAATGATGCCCGAGAGACCCCAATTGAGGGTGAGGTTGCGTTTTACATTCCCGACGGTTCCCGTCAGCAGATCATCGATACGTGTCTTGAAAATGAAATATTTAGTTCCGATCACACCCATATCAAGCCGGATGAGGAAGCTCCGCTGCCAGCTATATCGACTGGCATTCGTGTGGGCGAGCATCAAAAATGGGTCCACGATTTTACCTCAACTCCACCGGCGGCAGTCCAAGAGGTTGAGCAAGCCATCAAGACCGCTTGCTATGTCGATCTCTGGTTGAACCCTGACTTTGAGACGCTCTTGGCTGGTCTCGAAGATGACACCAAGCCGAATGGCCCATACCTCTCGATTCTCCATGCAGCAGGCGAGCAGGGCGTCATCGAAGTCACAGAACCACAGGCACTCTTCGAGGCTGTCGAACCATTACTCTCAGCCTCTTCAAATCTCGTGCGCTATCATGCAGCAAAGATAGTTGCTCAGGTAGCCCATGAGACTGATCTCTCGGCATCCCAGTTGACACAGTTCCTCCATCAGTTGTTGGACGACGATGACGATGGGATCACCGATGCGGCTGGGGATCTGTTGAGACTGATGTCGGTTACTGACAGAAGCTTCATCCCCTCTATTCTCGATTCTGCCGATGAGACGGTCGTTGAACAGACACTCACGCAGTTGGAGCAAATCGCTAGGAATCATCCATCCCGGTTTAGCTCACTTACCGACACATTCGCAGTGTTATTCCGTGATGGGACTGAGAGTATGCGTGAATCTACTGCCGTCATTCTCCACTATATTGCCGAAGAGGAGGGTATTGAGGATACTGCTACTCACTCCCTGCTGATTGATGGGGTGACTGACTCCAGTGATACCATTCAACGGCACTGTATCCAAGCACTCGCCGCGATTGCACCAGAGAATCCGGAAAGTGTAATGGACGCGGTTCCCGCGGTTGCCCCACTATTAGAACACAGTCGTGACAGTCTCCGTCGGCCAGCACTCACCGTCCTCCGGGAAGTGAGTCGAACCCACCCTGAGGAGGTTCGGCCTGTCGTCCCCCAACTCGTGGAATTGATTGAATCGGAGGAACTCACAGTTGAAACGACTAGTGTTCTCGGTCAAATCGCCAAGCCGTATCCAGCAGTTGCCAGGCCACTGATTGATACATTCAAGCAGTGGTTAGATATTGAGGATACGAGACGGAAAAACAACGCTGTCGCCTCGCTCGTCGATTTCGCCAAGATCCACCCTGAGAGAGTCGTTGATAAGTCAGAGACGTTCATCGAGTTGTTGGACGCTGAGGACGAGTACATACAGCGGAACGCAACGACGATAGTCTCCCGACTGGCCCAAACTCATCCTGAACGACTGATGGCTGCCGTCCCGAAGCTCAAAACCTATCTCGATCATGAGCATCCACAGACACGGGCCAACGCTTGCTGGGGGTTGGGTCGGTTGAATGCCACCGGTGTGAAATCCGATCTCGAATGGATGCGAACGGAGGATGAGCCTGATTCTGTCCAGGCAGCGGCTATTGCGGCTCTAACCATGATCGAGACTGACCGCTGCCCTGAGTGTGACGCCGAGTGTCAAGCACATAATATTGATCTGCGAGTGGTGTTTCCCCTCCGGATTGAATGGGAGTGTCCGCACTGTGAGTCAGACATCATCGAACAGCTATCAACAGCTGAATCCGGGTCCTGAAACGGGCCCACCAATCCAAGTTCATGAATCGATCAACACCTGCGTCAGTGGGTGCTCTCATAGTTTTAGGCGTCTTTCCATGGCTTGGCGGATTTTATGATGGCATTCTGGGGATTGGTGGCTTCTGGGGAGTCCTCACAGTCAATCCAACTGGCTATCATCCGCATCTCTCGTTATGGGGTAAAAATGCGATTTTCTCGTGGGCATTCTTCACACCCTATTCTGCGGCCGTTGTCAGTGCCACTCTCGGCGCGACCACAGCATGGCGAGACACTTGGGTAACGCTTGGCTGTTTGAGTTTCTTTGTGCTGCTATCAGTCGTTATGGCAGTGAATTTGGAATTGGTTCCTATTGCTGGGTTGGGAGCTGTCGCCATCAGTTGGCGATCATATTTTGCTTCAGACACAGATGAGTCCTCACCGGACGATTCCCTCTTGGAAGCGTATGAAGACACCTCACCGAGTATCATCACAACCACTCAAACGTCCGTGAGCGAATCGTCATACAAAGAGGATTACAGTACACTCGTTGCTGATTTGGATGAGGCGGCTCGGCTTGCTAAGAACGGTGACTTACAGCAGGCCCGAGACAGACTCACTACCCTTGAAATAGACATCCTATCAACAGAAGAAATTCCGGACGAAGAGAAGGCCGAATATGCAACTGATCTCGATGGATTAGAGCGGCGACGGCAACGATTACTTTCTCGTGTCACCGACAAACTCCGGCAACACCGTATCCCAGATGTCGTCGCCCAATCTCTCAATATTTCCGTAGAGTACCCTGAACTGGAAATAAACGAATTGTTGGGGAGTGGATCGACAGCGGATGTATTTAGCGCAACCGCCCCTACCGAACATGGATCTCCCACGATTGCGATCAAGCGACCACATGTTCAGGGGACGCTCCATACTGAAGCCGCCACCCGGATACTCACCGAAGCCGAGCGGTGGAACAAGATCGATGATCATGGCCATATTGTTGGCGTCATCGACTGGGATCAACGTCCCCTCCCGTGGATCGCAATGGAGTATTTGGATGGAGGCGATCTCGCACCACGGGCTGGAGAGATGCAGCCTAGACAGGCTCTCTGGACAGCTGCGAAACTTGCCGACGCCGTCCATCATGCTCATCGAAACGGTGTCGTCCATCTCGATTTAAAACCAGAGAACATTCTCTTTCGGTCGATCACTGACCGATGGGATATACCGAAAATCGCCGATTGGGGGCTATCACGGTATCTGATAGAGCAAACACACAGTGTCGAGGGCCTTACCCCCCAGTATGCCGCCCCCGAGCAATTTGACAGCACGTATGGAACGGTTGATGATCTGACTGACATCTACCAACTCGGTGCGGTCTTGTATGAATTATTCACAGGTCGGCCGCCGTTCAAAGGCGACCAAACAGCAGTCATGCATTCAACACTCAAAGAGAGCCCAACCCCTCCAAGTCAATCGGCTGCCGTGCCAACGCAGGTGGATCGAATAATCCTCCGGTGCTTAGCAAAACAGAAGTCAGCACGACCTGAGTCGGTTGTGATTATACGAAACCAGCTTTGGCGACTTTTCAAAAACAGTTGAATTGTTACCCAAACCTACACATAGTGCGCACTCACCGATTAATCGCTATATATATTAAAAACAGTATGTGAATAAGTGCGATAGTCATGAAGACACATACCGAACAAGTAGTTAATCTAATGTACAGACTCCGTCCGGGAGACGTAATCGAATATGAAGCATCAGGAGGTGGGCGCGATGGATCGGTAACCGCCCGTGTTTCAAGAATTAAACATTGGGACGGAACCTATTGCATCTTCGGTGAAGGATTGCAAGAAGGAGAATACGTCCTCTTTCCAGACGGTCGTCCTAGCGGTCAAAAGTTCGATCCACCTGAAGCCTGCTTCATTAACGAAGACAAGGAAGATTCGCTTGCAAATATGGAACTCCTTACGCACGGGACGATTGAGTGGATGAAACTCATTGTCAACAGCGAAGTAACCGATAATTTCTCTGATTCATAATTAGGGGTAATCGTATTATTTCCAGAGAACAGTCAATTATCTCATAAGTCCAATGCGCCAGTTGCATGGAACTCTGCTGCCTCTTGAGAAACTGAGTAGCCCCTTTCTGCCAATTTCTTACCATACTCAGCTAATTTTGCTGCCTCGGGGATTTCATGGCACCATCGGTCGGGAAGAGAATCTTTGCCGAACCGAGCACCAGCAACTGCCCCGGCAACAGCTGCCAGCGTGTCAGTATCTCCGCCCATCATCACGGCATCGATGATGGCATCTTCAGCGGTATCAGCGACCAATCCATAATATAGCCCCGCCTGCAAGGTCGTCACCACGTACCCAGAGTTTTCGAGTTCAATCTCGCTGGGGTCACTATCTCCCGAAACTACACGAGCAACCGATTCGACGGTATCGCGTACTTCGGTTGGTGCTTGGGCTGCCTGCTCTAAGGCATCTGCAAGGGGCTGATCTACGTCGTGCAACAACTTTGCTATGGTTCCATTGAGAATCACACAACTCCACTGACAACGTGGATCTGCATGGGTTAGTGCCGACGACACCCGACTGGCGATAGTGCGGGCTTCGGCATCCGAGTGGAAAGCAAGACCGTACGGTGCACACCGCATCACGCTTCCATTGCCTGCGTTACTGCCTTCTCGGAGATGTTTCCAGTCTTCGATCCCTACGTCTCGCCAATCACCGCCAGCTGCATGCCGACGGAGAGTACTGGCGGTCAACCGACCAATATCGAACGGGTCGTTTTCATACCACTCGACAAACTGTTCAACAACATCTGACGGGGTGAATTCACCTTCCGTTTCCAGACTTCGGGCAATGCACATCGCCAACGCAGTATCATCTGTAATCGTGCCCGCTGGCTGCCGATGGGTTCCATCTGCGAGCATGTCTGTCACTCGTCCGTGTTTTTGCTCGATCTGGCGAGGCGAATTGAATTCAACTGGACGGCCGAGGGCATCGCCACACGCTAAGCCGAGGAGTACCCCCTCCGCTTTATTGGTTGGTACACTCATTTTTAGAGCTCATCTCATCTATTGTGTAGTCAGTCGATAGATCAAGTCAGTCGTTAACATTTTTATCATATATAACGACAGTATTGGGTCAAGAAAACGACTATGTATCTGCTATATTAAATACAAATGTGCCTACACTTCATAAATACACGGATGATTCTGGATACTTTATTCGGTCAAATATCAACGGAAATTACGTTACGTTACAGTTGAGTCCTGCAGCCAATGGGTTACTTTCTGACCTGAATTACACTCACGGCGATACAGTATCATGGCACTTACTAACACCCCTCTGCGACGCCGGTCATGTATATACAAATAAATCTGGAACAGACGTTGAATCGCAGATAGATGGAGTGGATAGTTCGATTAGTTCGGGGAAGCTTACCCGACAAGAGAAGCGTCGTCTCGAAGAGCTTCTCTCTCAGAGCTCCAAGCTCAGAAGCTCAGAAAGTGAAACAACCGATACGACGAAAACAAATAATAGCGACGACGCAAGCGTCCATGACTTGTTAAATGGCGAAGCTAAGTCGTTCATCGAGCGTTGGAGTCCGTCAGAGGATGAATACACAGCGACCCTGAATCGACTGGCGAGAGCCGAGGATACAAAAGGTATTATCGACTCAATCAATCAGCATACCACACAGCATCCAATCCAACCGAATCGGTTTCAAGTGAGCTCACAAGGAATCCCGACATACTCGTTCGAAACTGACGGGATTCCATGGGTAGTGCATCATTTCGAGCCCGTCAATAAGCCCCATCTTGACGCCAGTATGTTCGTTGAGATTCATCCAGGGACGAGTAAAGCGCAATCGATCACAATCGGGCCGAACAAATCTGAGTGGCACACAAGCGGGACTCGGTTCTCTTCAGAGCAGGTCGACGAACTGCTTGCTATTATTTCAGACATCTTATACTACTATCACTATCATCCACAAAAACCGAGTGGATCTCCACGCGATATTATTTCAGACCCTGACGGAAGCCTCAATACAACTGATGAGAACAGAGTAGAGGCAATCGATGGTATTCGTGGCATCGACAGGAGTAACTACGGTAGTGTGCTCGGAGTAATTGTTTCTAAGGGGCAACAGGGATACGGAAGAGTCCGTGCTCACACTGGACATACCTTCTTGTACTCGTCAGATAAGTTTGAGGAGAATAGCATCGGTGTGAACGATTTCGTTTCGTTTAGTGTTCATAAGAATAACAACCGTCTTGAGGCACATTCAATTCGGCCGGAAGAACTCAATATCTCACCACGTAAGTTCTTGATTCGATGGCCCTCGTGGCAGGACTATTCACTCAAAGAAGTCAAGTCATCAATCAATAACACAGACAGCGAAATGGTGGATACGTTTGATGGACAAATGCCCCAGTTCAGTTTTGACGGAAACGATAGTCCGGAGACTACTATCGAGGTAGATATAGACCGAGTCGCACTATGGGCCGTCCAGGCGAGTGATGAATCCGTTGAAGAGGTTTTCACCAACATCGTGCGTGACGTATTGAAGGGAGCTGTCGACGGGGAAACACCAACACATCATCCTCCAGTTTCCCAACAGCGAATCCAAATCGAATTGCCAGAAAACATCCGGTCTATCATGGACTCTGTCGTGTCGACATCGTCACTGTACAGTGATCGATCAGAGCTACTTACGGCGGCCCTACAGTCCCATGTCGACGCAGACGACGAAATTGAGTATCTTGTATCTATCCCGCGTGGGTACCGCGATGCAATTGAGTATGTGGCAGAACAGCGAGAACAATCAACGAGCGAACTCATGAGGGAGGTTCTTGAGGAGTCACTTCGTGATGCCCCCGAACTGAATTAATTCACCGTGAATAGCTCAATTTGAGGTTTTGCAGTCTCATCTAAGACACCTCGTGTTGATTCCATCACTTGATATTCTCTTAGATAGTCTAATCCGGAATATTGAAAAATCTTCATTTCTCGTAGCTTAATACCTAAGCGACACTAACTGTTAGTCTGCAAAGCATACTCTTCAGCCAACTCAACGAGATCATATACGTGAATTCCGGATTTAAACCAGATCACTCGGTTATCCATTCCTTCAAAATCGTCTGCAGAACAGTCCAATCGGTCTGAAACAGCGATCACAAGATTATCCGCCTCTGCATCTCGAAGCTTTGTCAACTTCTCCGAGAGATATTCTGGTGTCCAGAACCCCATGATTTCGAGAACCGCACGCCTGCCATCGGGATGTTCAACCGCAAAATCTGGCAACATCACTTCGGCACCGAGATCGAGCACATCATCCTCACGGACAAGTTCCCACTCAGTGTTTGCTCGCTCCCACTTTTGTGCAAGCGTCCGTTCAACATCGCTGTCAAAGTCGCTCTGTGCTGAGTAGTGTGAAGAGAGGCCGTCAGTGTGATCCAACTGGAACGTCAGGCGTTGATCCGTCGTTCCAGTCGTCTCATCAAGAATCTCGGCTTCCATCTCCCAGCGATCACACAACG
>Ga0209917_1001162_pt1 | contig 10694 bp, 10 predicted proteins | sample SalPon2_C_H2O_MG_FD_185710 | JGI IMG/M metagenome (GOLD analysis project Ga0209917, IMG submission 185710) | Salt pond water microbial communities from South San Francisco under conditions of wetland restoration - Salt Pond MetaG R2_C_H2O_MG... | ecosystem: Environmental > Aquatic > Non-marine...
GACGATCCGGTGGTCCTCGTGGCCCCGGACAGTCGCGCCCTCGAGATCGCCGCCGTGGACGACGAGTTCGTCCGCCGACTCCTCGGTCTCGATCCCCATCCGGCCGAGTTCGGTCGCCATCGCGGCCACCCGGTCGGTCTCCTTCAGGCGGACGTGCGCGCAGTCGGTGATCCGGGTCGTCCCCGTCGCCGCCGCACCGAGGGCCGCGATCGTCGGCAGCAGATCCGGGGTGTCCGCGACGCCGACCTCGATCCCCTCGAGGTCGGATCGCTCGACCGTGATCTCGCCGGCGTCGCGGTCCCACTCGATCGACGCCCCCATCGACTCGAGGATCCCGACGATCGCGCTGTCGCCCTGTGCGCTCGGGTGTGCGCCCTCAACGACGAGTTCGTCCTCGGCGGCGAGTGCGCCCGCGGCGAGGAGATACGACATCGACGAGAAGTCCCCGGGGACGTCGTAGCCCCCGCCGGCCGGCGCGTACGTCTGTCCGCCGGCGACGGCGAAGCCCTCGGCCCCAGACGCCCTGATCTCGGAGTCGTCGCCGCCGACGACCGAGGTTTCGACGCCGAACGCCTCCAGCACTTCCAGCGTGATATCGACGTAGGGCGCCGACTTGAGGCTGGTCGTCAGTTCGATCTCGATCCCCTCTTCGGTCGCCGCGCCGGCCATCAACAGCCCGGTGACGTACTGCGAGGAGACGTCACCGGGGATCGACACCGACCCGCCCGCGGTCCCGCCGCCGACGACCAGCGGGGCCTGCCCGTTGGCCCGCGTCGAGTCCGCCCGGACGCCGAGTTGCCCGAGCGCGTCGAGCAGCGGCCCCTGGGGCCGCGACCGAAGCGAGGCGTCGCCGGTCAACACCGCGAGTCCCCCGACCAGTCCGCCGGTCGCCGCGGTCAGCCGCATCGTCGTCCCGCTGTTGGCGCAGTCGACCACGTCGGCGGGGGTCTCCGGGTCGCCGCCGAAGCCGACGACCTCGAAGTTCCCGTCGACGCGTTCGGTTTCGCCGCCGTAGGCCTCGACCGCCCGCGCTGTCGCCGCCGTGTCGGCGCTGAAAAGGGGGTTCCGGACGGTCGCGCCGTCTCCGTACCCCGCCGCGAGGACGGCCCGGTGGGTGTAGCTCTTCGAGGGGGGCGCGCGTGCGGTGCCGCGAACGCGTGAGGGGGCGATCCGAACGTCCATACCGGGGCGTCTCGGGCGGTCGGCAAAGGCCTGCCGACTCCGGGAGGCGTCGACAGCGGGGGCGTCGGAGCGTCGGCGCGACCCCGCCGCCGGGCAAGCGCTTTGTGCCCGCCGCCCCGGGTGTCGGTATGGACCCGGACCTCTCGAAGCTCGACGCCTTCCTCGCGGAGGCGGGCGTCGACGGCTACCTGATCGAGGCCGACGGCGAGGCGGCCGACCAGCGGTATCTCTCGGGCTTTACCGCCCCGGATCCGTTCGTCACCCTCTACACCGGGGAGACGACGCTTCTGGTCTCGGCGCTGGAGTACGGCCGGGCGACACGGGTCGCCCGGGCCGACCGCGTCGAGCGGCACTCGGCGTACGACCACCGGGCGAACGTCGCCGAGTACGGCTCCCCGGAGGGAAAGTATCGGACGCTGGCGGCGTTTCTCGAGGCCCACGACGCCGACTCGGTGGCGGTGCCGAGCGACTTCCCGGTCGGGACCGCCGACGGCCTCCGGAGCCGGGGGATCGCCGTCGAGGCCGACCCCGACGGCGTCGTCGGATCGATCCGCGCCCGGAAACTCGACGAGGAGATCGAACACGTCCGGGCGACACAGCGCGCCAACGAGGCGGCGATGGCCCGCGCCGAGGAGCTACTCGCGTCGGCGACCGTCGCCGACGGAACCCTGCATCTCGACGGCGAGGCGCTGACGGCCGAACGGGTCAAACGAGCGATCGAGATCGAACTGCTGGAGCACGACTGCGCGCTCGACGAGACGATCGTCGCCTGCGGCGCCGACGCCGCCGATCCGCACGACCGGGGGTCGGGGCCGCTCGCCGCCGACGAGGCGATCATCGTCGATATCTTCCCGCGCTCGAAGGCGAGCGGCTACTACGCCGACATGACGCGGACGTTCTGCGTCGGCGACCCGGGCGAGACGATCGAGCGGTGGTACGACCTCACGCACGAGGCTCAGCGGGCCGCCCTCGATGCTATCGAGGCCGGCGTCCCCGGCAGCGACGTCCACGACGCGGTCTGTGACGTCTACGAGGACGCCGGGTTGCCGACGCTCCGGGCCGACGACGCGGCCGAGACGGGCTTTATCCACACCACGGGCCACGGCGTCGGCCTCGACATCCACGAGCACCCGCGACTCTCCGAGGAAGAGACGGAACTGGAGGCCGGCAACGTCGTGACGGTCGAACCGGGGCTGTACGACCCCGCGGTCGGCGGCGTCCGGATCGAGGACCTCGTCGTCGTCACCGAGGACGGCCACGAGAACCTCACCGACTATCCGACGGAGCTTTTCGTCGAGTCGGAGAGGTGATCGGCGAACCGGACGGGCCCCCGCTTCGAGCCCAGTGTGACGACGCCCACCGCTGCGCCGCCGTCGTCCGGACACGTGCCGAGACGAACCCCTTTTGAACGACCGCGAGTAACCCGGACGCATGCAACTGCTCGTCGTCGGGGCGGGGGAGATGGGCCGGTGGTTCGCCCGCCACAGCGGCGCCGACGCGGTCGCGTTCGCCGACCGCGACCCGGCGACAGCGCGCGAGGCGACGAGCGACCTCGGGGACTCGGCAGCGACGGACGCACGCGTCGTCGATCTCGACACGGACGAGACGTTCGACGCCGTCTGTCTCGCGGTGCCGATGTCCGCGACGCCGACCGCGATCGAGACCCACGCTGATCGGGCGAGCGAGGCGGTCGTCGACGTGGCGGGGGAGATGCGCGACGCCGTGGCGGCGCTTCGGACCCACGCCGAGGGGCTCGAGCGAGCCAGCTTTCACCCGCTGTTTTCGGCCGCGAACGCGCCGGGCAACGTCCCCGTCGTGGTCGACCGCGCCGGGGCGACGGTCGATCGGCTCCGCGCGGCGCTGGAGGCGGCGGGCAACGAGGTCTTCGAGACGACGCCGGCGGCCCACGACCGCGCGATGGAGACCGTCCAGGCGAAGGCCCACACCGCGCTCTTGGCGTACGCGCTCGCGGCCGAGGAGGTCGACCCGCGGTTCCACACCTCGCTCTCGGGACCGCTGTCGGAACTCGTCGAGGGAACCCTCGACAACACGCCGGAGGTGTACGCCGAGATACAGGCGCGATTCGAGGGCGCGTCGTCGGTCGCCGAGGCCGCGGCCGAGATCGCCGACGCCGACCGCGCGGCGTTCGTCGAACTCTACGGGGAGGCCGGCGAGTGAAAATCCGCGCGAGGGCGGCGTCGTGACCGACATCGCCGGCATCCTCGACGCCGCGAAGTACCTCCGGTCGGTCCGGCCGATCGATCCCGAAGAGATCTACGAGTACGTCGAGGGGCAGCCCCACCCCGCCGTCGTCCGGCAGACGTTGCGCGAACACGCCTTCGAACTCGGGATCGTCGAGCGCGAGGACGGGAGCTTCGTCCCGGTCGAGGACGGACCGGTCGGGCCGACGTTCCGGGGCGTCGAGCGGTTCCCCGAGGCGTACGCGCGGCGCTTCGAGGAGCTGCTCGTCGAGCGCTACGGACCCGGCTGGCCCGAGGGCGACTCGGGCGATCGGCTCAGAGAGCGCATCGACGGGCTGAAAGTCGCCTACTTCGCCGACGAGCCCGTCACCTACGACGAGGAGACGGCGCTCGCGTACGCGCTGTATCACCTGCCGGACTACTACGCGGCGGTCCAGTACGTCCTCGACGAACTCGGGCGGGCGGGGCTGCTCGACCGGACGCTCCGCGTGCTCGACGTCGGTGCGGGCGCGGGCGGGCCGGCGCTCGGTCTGTACGACTACCTGCCCGACGACAGCCTCGTCGAGTACGACGCCGTCGAACCCAGCGCCGCGGCCGACGTCTTCGAGGCGATGCTCGCCCCGACGCGCCCCGGGTTCGCCGCGACCGTCCACCGCGAGACCGCGGAGGCGTTCGAGCCCGAGGGCGAGTACGACCTCGTCCTCTTCGGGAACGTCCTCTCGGAGCTCGAAGAGCCGGTCGCGGTCGTCGAGCGCTACCTCGGATCGCTCACCGACGAGGGGACTGTCCTCGCGCTCTCGCCGGCCGAGGAACGGACGGCGACCCGCCTCCGCGAGATCGAGCGGGAGCTCCTCGACCGACACGAAGGGCTGTCGGTGTACGCGCCGACGATCCGGCTGTGGCCCGGCGAGTCGCCCGGCGACCGCGGGTGGACGTTCACCCGAAAGCGGGATATCGAGGTCGCGCCGTTCCAGCGGCGCCTCGAGCGCGCCGCGTCGGACTCGGCGGGGGGGTCACCCGAGGCCGGCGGCGGCCGCTACACCAACTCCGACGTCCAGTTCGCCTATCTCCTGTTGCGGACCGACGGCCGGCGAGCGATCGAGTACGATCCCGACCCCGATCGGGTGGCGAAGATGGCCGAGAGCGAGCGTCACGTCACCGAGCGCATCGACATCGCGGCGCTGAAGCTGTCGCCGGATCTCGCCGACGACGGCCACCCGCTGTTCAAGATCAGCGACGGCTCGGAGGCGATCGACCACTACGCCGTCCTCGCCGAGCGCTCGGCCCTCAACGAGTCCCTCGAGGCGGCCCCCTACGGATCGCTGCTTCGCTTCGAGAACGCCCTCGTCCTCTGGAACGACGACGAGGGCGCCTACAACTTCGTCGTCGACGCCGAGACCGTGGTCGATCGGCTGGCCTGACGCGGGGCGTCCACGAGCCGGACGGGGGCGTCCCGCCGGTTCCGGACGGCCTTTATCCGCTCCCGTCGAACCCCCCGTGTGGCCTACATCACGCGAGCCCTCCTGACCGCCCTGCTCGAACTCGCGGCGGACCGCGATCCGACCGGCGTCACTGTCTCGCTCGCCGTGACGCCCGCGGCGGAACTCGACGCGTCGCTGCCCTCCGATCGGGCCGTCTTCACCGACATGTATCTCCCCGACACCGGGGGGTCGGTTCGGGCGGTGTTCGGGATGGACCTCTCGACGCCGGGAGCCGCCGGGCGGTTCATCTCCCACCCGGACGGGGCGCTCGCGCTGACGAAGCGCGACGACCTCCACGAGGTCGTCTTCGTCGCCGTGCCGCCCTACGACGCCGAGGACGTCGCCGCGTTCGACCGGTCGGGATCGGGACGGCCGATCGATATCGTCGACATCGAACCGCCGGACGCCGAGATCGAACTCCCGGAATAGGCGGCGCTCGGGCGACCGGGCGTTCGGACGCCCGGGGTCGGGGGTGTCACGCGGCGCGGCCGAGCGGGCCGATCACTCCAAGTAGCCGAGGTCCCGGAGCTGGTCGGTTATCTCGTCGAACTCCGCCTCCGAGAGCGAGCCCTGTTTTTGATGCTGGATGACGATGCTTCGGAGCAGAAACCGGACCAAGTCGCTGGTCGAGGAGAAACTCGTCCCCTCGATCGTCTCCTCGACGCGCTCCGAGAGGTCCTTCGGGATCGAGACCGTCGTGTATTCCGTCATGGTCGTCCCGTGGTGGCCGATCGGAATATGTCTGTCCACCGTCGCCCGGCGGGGGCTTCGGCGGGAGCCGCTCTCCCGCCGCCGAGTCGGGGGTATTTAGGTGGCTGTGGCGCGTACGGAGCCGTAATGGGAGTCCGGCCACCACAGCAAAGCGACGACGACGCCCCGGAGATCATCGCCTTCGGTATCGCGGCTCTCGACGAACACCTCGAACGGGCCGAGGTCACGTTCCCGATAACGGACGAGGCGCTGCTCGAGACCGTCGGCGATCCGAGCATCCCCTACGACGCGACGGGCAACGAGATTCGCCTCTCGGAGGCCCTAGAGGAGCTCCCACAGTCGCGTTTCGAGACCCGACAGGAGTTCATGAACGCCCTCCATCCGGTCTTCGAGTCCCGCCGCGAGCGGGGTAACGACAGCTTCGTCGGGCGGCTCCGGTCGCTGTTGCCGTTCTAGTCCTCGAGGTCGTCGAGGCGGTCGGCGATGTCGTCGAGCCGGCGGGTCTGTTCGCGGTTGACCGAGACCAACACGTCCGTCAGGAATCCGAACATCAGGAGCTGGACCGACAGCAACACTAAAAACGCCGCCAGAAGCGCCAACACCTCGTGGGAGACGCCCACGAGGAAGTATCTGTAGGCGACGAACCCCGCGACCGACAGCCCCGCAAGCGTCCCGAGCGCCGCGGCGCTGCCGAAATAGAAGATCGGGTTGTTGGTCTTCGCGAGCGCGTACAGCGTCAGGACGATCCGGCCGCCGTCGGCCAGCGGCCGGAGGTTCGTCTCGGAGCTGTCCGGCCGGGCGAGATACCTGATCGGGACGACTTCGGTGTCGACGCCCCGGTGGACGCACTCGGCGGCGAGCTCCGTTTCGATGCCGAAGCCGTCGGCGTCGAGTCGAAACGCCTCGAACGACTCCCGCGTGAACGCCCGGTAACCCGAGAGGATGTCCCGGAGATATCGGCCGTGGATGACCCCGAACAGCCGGTTGATGAGGCGGTTGCCGACGCGGTTGAGCCGGGTCATCGCGCCCGGCTCCATGTCCGCGAAGCGGTCGCCGATGACGTGCTCGGCGCGGCCGTCGAACAGCGGCTCGAGCATCGCGTCGGCGTCCTCGGGACGATAGGTGCCGTCGCCGTCGGCCATCAGCACGTAGGGTTCGTCGATCCTCTCGACGGCCTCCCGGACGGCCTGGCCCTTGCCCGTGCCCGACTGGGTACCGACGCGGGCGCCCCGTTCGTCGGCGATCGCCCGAGTGTCGTCCTCGGAGCCGCCGTCGATGACGAAGACGTTCTCGAAGCCCGCCTCCCGAAACCCCGATACGACGTCGCCGATGGTGGCGGCCTCGTTGAGCGTCGGGATCAACACGCAGACGTCCGTCCGGTCGGGCATCGTGAAAACCTCCGACATCGGAGGTGAAAAAACGGCCGGATCCGGCGCGTTCGGGGCGGCCTCACTCCCGAACCGGGGACCGGCCGTCCGAGTCGGGAGTGCGGTTGCCGTGTTCGTCGATCTCGCCGGCGACGATCCGGGTCGAGGATATCACGTCGCCGTCCTCGGCGTAGCGGTGCCCGACGACTTCGATGTCGAGCGGCGGTAGCCCCTTCCGTTCCCTGATCTCGTTGACCGCCTCGCCGCCGTCTTTCGTCTCCGGGGAGACGACGAGGGCGTCGAACCCCGGCTCGGTCGCGACACCCATGGGATCGCTCAGCGCCCGGATCTCGAACTCGCGGCCGTACTGCTCGGCGAACGTCTCGAGTTCGGACTCGAGGTCGGCCCTGCGTTCGTCGAAGGGGCGGACGTACCGGTCGACGTTCCGCGTCTCCGGGGCGAGATCGTCGTCGGTCAACCCGACGGTGACGTCCCCGAGTTCGAAGGCGCGCTCGAAGAGCGCGCGATGACCGTCGTGTACCGGATCGAAGGTGCCGCCCAGTACGACGTCCATACCGCTCGGAACGTGCGGCCGCCGTTTAGTGGCTTCGGTGGCGGGTCCGCTCAGGAGTCCTCCGGCGCGTCGCCACCCGATTCGCTGCTGGCGTCGCCAGCGTCGTCGACGGTGATCGTGACCGGTTCGTCGTCGCCCGATCCGCCGACCCCGAGGTGGCAATCGAGGTTGAATACGGTGTTCAGCTCGTCCTGAACGTCCTCGACGACGTTTCCGACGAGGTCGCTCGGCGCCATCGCGGTGTACTCGTAGGGGTTGTTGCCCGCCCCGTCCGAGTCGCGTTTGCGGCGCTCGAGTTTGCCCTCGTCGTTGAGTTCGGCGAGTGATTCCCGGACGGTGCTCGGATACAGACCCGTCCCGTCGGCGACTTCCTCGCTCGTACTGGCCGGGTGCTGCCGGAGGTAGACGTAGATGCGGGCCCGTGTCTCGGTGTCGAGGATCCACGACAGCAGATCCACGATTCCGTCGTCGAACTCCTCGGCCGCCCGTTCGGCCTCCTCTTCCAGCCGGTCCCGCACGCCCTCGCGGCCGTCGTCGGACGCGTCGGGATCGTCCTCGGGGGGATCCTCCGTAGACATGTGTTGTGTTCAGCCGGACACAAGGTGTAGGGGTAAATAAACGCTGTGACGACGGCCGACCGCGACGGGGACGTACCGCGAGGGGCCGTGGGGGCTACGGTCGAGTCGCTCGAGGGGCCACCGGGCTTACTCCGAAAGCGCCGGCGCGCGCCGCCCCCACAACAGGAGCGTCGGCGGCAACACCAGGATCGAGGAGACGTACGAGAAGAACACGCTCACGGCCATCAACAGCCCGAAGTTCCCGAGGATGGGCGTGATAGCCAACGCGAGCGCGCCGGTCCCGATCGACGTCGTGAGCATACTGCCGGTCAGCGCCCCGCCGGTCCCGCTGAGCGTGGTGACGAGCGACCCGTAGGTGTCGCCGCTGCCGTTGTACTCGTCGACGAACCGGTGGGTGATGTGCACCGAGTAGGCGACCCCGACGCCGACCGTGATCGACAGAAGCGTCGCTGTCAGGGCGTTCAGCGGGAGGCCGATCGCCCGCATCGTCGCCAGCAACAGCGCGATCGTCACGAGGATCGGAAAGAGGTTGACGAGGCCCAGCAGGGGCCGACGCTCCAAGGCGCCGTAGACGATCACCAAGAAGACGCTCGTGAGCGCGACCGCGGTGACGAGACTCTGGATCGCCGACGAGAAGATCAGATCCGAGACCGCGTTGAACACGACCACGCCCCCGGTCGCCGTCGCCGTGTAGCGGAACTCCTCGGCGAACGATCGCGCGTCGGCGGAGATGTCGGCCTGGCTGGCGTCGGCCTCGACGGCGTACTCGACCTTCGCGGCCCGGTGATCCGACGTGAGATACTCGTTCGCGTCCCCGTCCCCGGTCTCGAGCTCGTCGTAGATCCGATCGAGGTTCCGGTCGGGGACGCCGTTGTCGTTCCGGTCGTTGCGCTCGACGAGGGCGGCGAACTCCGGATCGCGCCGGGCGCGCTCCTGGATGTCCGTGATGATGCTGGTCGACTCGGCCCGACGGTCCTCCTCGACGAAGGAATCGGGGGGATCCCGGTTCGTCCTGTAGATGGACTCGAGGGCGCTGTTGTCCTCGAACGGGCCCACGAGGTATATTATGACGGTGTCACTCTGACTCGCCTCGAAGCGGTCCTCGATCACGTTGAGGTTCTTCGTCGCGGTGTACTCACTCGGCGCGAGCGGTTCCGGGAGGACGTCGATGTAGACGGGGATCTCCTCCGGCGGGAGGAAATCGTCGGTGTCGAAGGACCGATCGACGTCCTGGCCGTACGCCGCGGCCCCGCCGCCGATCACGAGCGTGAGGACGACGAACGCCGCGGGCGCGACCCGAGTGACCGTCGCGCCGATCGCCAACAGCTGTCCGAACTCCGAGTCCTCCGAGGAGATGGGGCTCGAGCCGAACTCCGGGAACGAGAGCCGCTCCCGCGTCCGATCGGCGGCGATCTTCAGCGCCGGCAGGAAGATGCCGAAGATGAAGAAGGTGTACGAGATCCCGACGGCGGCGACCAGCCCGAAGTTGCTTATGGGTCCGAGGTCGCTGATCACGTTCGCGCCGAACCCGAAGACGGTCGTGACGGTGACGATGAAGAAGGCGACGATGAGCTGTCGGTTCGCCGTCTTCATCGCCGCCCGGGGGGCGGCCCCTTTGACCCGCTCCTCGCGGTAGCGGTTGATGATGTGGATGCCGAAGTCGATGCCGACCGCGAGCAACAGTACCGGGACGGCGATCATGTTCTGGTCGAACGGGATACCGGCGTAGCCGACGGTCCCGAACGTCCACACGAGCGTCACGACGAGGGCGACGAGCCCCAACACCAGATCGACCGGATCGCGGTAGGCGACCACCAGAAAGCCGAGGATCAAGAGCAACACGAGCGGCATGACGATCGTCAGCGAATCGCCGATGACGTTCGCGTTTTCGGCGCTTATGATGCCCGACCCGAACACGCGGATGTCGCCCTCGGTGCCCTCGACGACGGGCTGCATCGACGTCTGGATCTCCTCTATCTGGCCGCCGCCCTGGTCCGGCCCCCCGCCGCTGCTGCTCGGCACGTCGTGAGTGACGACGGTGAGCGAGGCCGACGCCGACGCGGACGCGGCGTTGAAATCGTCCGACAGGAGCGTCCGGAACCGCGGTTCGTCGGCCAACTCGCGGATCGTCGCCCGGATCTCGCGTTCGGAGGCCCGTTCGACGGCCCGCAGTTGCGCCTCGGGCGTGGTCGCGGTCGGATCGAGTCGCCTGGCGACGATGACGGCCGGTCCCGCCGCCCCCTCGTATCTGAGCGCGGCGCGGCGGTCGGTCCGGTCCAAGGCCGTGAGGCTGCGCCGCAGTTCCGTCTTCGCGAGCACGTTATCGCCGACGTGGAGCAACTGCGTCGTCGCCCGGTCCTCCTCGAAGCGATCGCCGAACTCGTCGTTGACCGCGTCCAGGGCCTCCTGCTCGGGGAGGCCTTCGGTGAACGCGTCCGTCGCTTCCGAATCGGTGGTGATGAGCGGCATTCCGCCGGCGAGAAGGGCGGTCACGAGCACGAACGCGGCGACGACCGCGAGCGGTCGATCGAGGATCGTCTCGTTGACTCGCTCGACGACCGCCTCGAACGACTGGCCGAAGTCCATCGGCTTATCCTCTC
>Ga0209917_1001164_pt1 | contig 10689 bp, 6 predicted proteins | sample SalPon2_C_H2O_MG_FD_185710 | JGI IMG/M metagenome (GOLD analysis project Ga0209917, IMG submission 185710) | Salt pond water microbial communities from South San Francisco under conditions of wetland restoration - Salt Pond MetaG R2_C_H2O_MG... | ecosystem: Environmental > Aquatic > Non-marine...
GATTATAGCCAGTGTGGACCCATTCTACATCGTTGCTCCCTTCTCTTTACTGTACACCTGCTGGTGTGGGCTTGATTTGTGGCGGTGGTACGAGGACAACGAGATACTGTGATTCGGTAGGTCTACAGTCTAACCTTGAGTAGTAGGTGAGACCTCTGTACTGAGCGATCCCCGCCATGAAAATATCATCTGCTGAGGATTTCAACAGAGCCGATTGAACACAAACGTCCGGAGGTAATCACACTCGTGTTGTACAACTCCAACGAGATCGGTGTCACGGTGCGGTTTGACGTTGCTTAAAACTGTAGAGAGATGCCCCTGTGAATACCGTGCTTAATCCATACATAAAACAGGGTTGGAGGTATGCAATATTGTCGATCAGTGTAAAAAGGTATGTTAGAACTATGTTATGGTGTGTGCTCAGAAAGTATGTTAAACATATGTTCAACTATGTTATGCCGGGTATGAAACTTCACCTACTATTCTGATTCTCCATGACCTGTGCCGAGAGGTTCATTGCCCACTGTGAGAGGACGTCAGATTGTGGATCCACGTTCTCTTCACCGATAAACGGAGACACCATATCGCCAGCCATTAGCAAAGAAAAGTCGAGATCCCGTGGAGCCGGCTCGAGATAGTAGGTGGTTCGACTCTTGTATACGACGTCCTCACGTTCAATGAAGCCTGCTTGCTGGAGGGACTCAACAAGCCGACTTCACTTCGTTGAAGAGATATTAACTTCTTCGCTCTTCAGTAGGAGATTGTTGATTCAGTTCTTTGGGAGGTAGTGGGGATGAGAAATGACCGGTAGACCGTTCAGAAAGCTCATTCTCACCTCGGTCGCTTGATACCAAAATCGCAAGACGACACTACACCAACAATATGCTACACATGAGCGAAGTTCTTTCCAGAAGTCACTCTGATGGATCCCACCAAGCTACGAATGAGCTCAAAAGCATCCTATTCGTCTGTGGAGAAGCCAGAGTCGCTGGTAGACATGCTAACCAGTTTTCACTAGTGATGTATGATGACCCCTGTAGTGGGTCTGTCGTGCTACCAAGTGGCCAGAATTAGCGCAATAACTACCAACAAATTTTCTCTTGATGTAGGGCTGTCCTGCGACTTTATGAAACCAATCGAGTGTAGCATAGAGAAATTGAGCTGTCAGATTGCTAGCCTCTGTTCCGACATTACGTAATGAGCTATATCAACAATCTCCCACAAAAGAGCGTCAGCGGACGTTATGTGTCAGACATCAGTGTACTGATCAGACAAGATTGTTTGTCGAATGGCGACACCAACCGCCTCGGCGAGTCTTGGTGGGACCGCGTTACCGATTAGGCGGTAGGCGTTTGTCCGGCTCTCTGGGAACCAATACGTGTCTCTGAACGACTGAAGCCGCGCCGCTTCTCGGGGAGAAAGCGACCGTGCCTCCGTCGGATGTATGAACATGTGCCCGTCTTTCTGGATGTGCGCGAGAATCGTTGACGCCGGTTCTGCTGGATTCTGTTTTTTGTATTTATCTTCGAATACATCGTCTCGGTAGGGTTGGAGTGATGTGCTCACTTGGCCGATGTTCCAGCCAACACCATGGCCAAGGAGCTTGTATATGGAGAGGTCAAGATGATTGTGCCAACGAGCCTCGTGATTGTTGAGTTCTTGATCTTTCCACACCTCACCCATTGAGATACCTCGAACCCACTCTTGATACGGTGAGACGGGGGGAAGCGTGTATTCTGTTGTCTTGCTCGGTGGCATCCCCCCATCGGGTGAAATCGGAGGAAGGTCCATAATCGCATCTGCGACTGTGAGGTAGGGATGTTTATGCTCCCTATCGGGCTCAAACGACGGAAGAACGGATGAATCAACCTCGAACGTTGCTTGCTCATTTTCAGCGCTCTCTGTGAGTTTGGGACGGATGTGTATTCGCTGTGGTTGTTCTTGATCTGTCGGTTCACGGTGGGTCTGCCACCGTTCGAGATTCGGTAAATTGTCTCCGGTCCGGCGACCAATGAAAAAGAGTCGCTCTCGATGCTGAGGGACTCCAAAGTCAGCTGCATCGATTTTAAACCAATCCGCAGAATAACCTATGCTTTCCATCTCTTGGAGAATGATCTTGGGTACTGGGACCTCCTCATCAACAGGGTTCCGTTCTATCTCCTCTTCTGATCCAATTGGAAGAGACTCTTGGATAGTATCCGACTCAACCAAGACCGTATCTGCTAGCATCCCTGGAACGTTCTCCATGACGAACGCGCGCGGCTGGAAGTAGTCGACGTAACGTAGAAAGTCGAGATACAGCACGTTTCGATCGTCCTTTTTGACGGAACGATCTTCGAGAGATCTGAGCTTCGATTGTCCGATGATTGAGAAAGAAGGACACGGTGGCCCACCAGCAATAAGATCGAGTTCACCCGGTTCGATATTGGGTCCGTCTACAGCGGGATCTGTTTCACGAATATCCGTTTGGGTAGCGTGATCGCCGTGATTCTCTCGGTAGGTCTCGACAGCCGGTTCGTCATTGTCGAGCGCCCATCGAACCACATAGCCTGCCCGTTGAAGCCCTTCAGAGAGTCCACCAGCGCCGCAGAAGAGATCAATTGCGGACGGCTTCGGATCCATTGTACAAAGTCAAGTGTGGGAGTGGTCAAAGCGGTTTGGAACGGAATCAGTCCTCAGATGCATCAATCACCACAGCTATGTTCACGAGGTCAGGCTCATCAGGGACGACCTGTTTCTCACTGTCAAGTCGATCCATTTCGGCATTTTTCTTCTGGCGCAGTTCCGCAAGTTGACTCTGATGTTTTGCCAACACTGCGCTCATGTCTTCGCCAGCACGGTCACGCCTCTGGAACTGCTCAATCCGTTCTTCAAGCTCTTCCATACGGTATCGGAAGTAGTTCCGAGCATGCTCTCGACGAATTCGGACTTCACGCTCCCGCTCGGCGCGTGCCTCCTGTGCGAGATCGTCAATAAGCTCCCAAGCAACGTTATTAGCCTTTGAGAGGAGCTTTTCAGCCTGTGATGAAATCGCACCTATAGACGGATGGCCGTCGACAGCAGAAGAAGGCAGACTACCGGTGATGTCGATGTCCTCTACTCGAGTGGTTCCATCAGGCGTAACGTACACTTGAACGAGCTCTTCGGTTACAGTATCGCCAGTACCCGAGAGATACCCGATCCGATAGTGACCGAGGAGACCCGGTGTTTCCAAGTTTTCCCCGCCAGTGAGGACAGCAGCTTGACCGCCGATAGCATCCGTATCCAGACAATAGGCCATCATTGCTCGGACCACAGAGTGATCGAGAGTGATGAACTCGAGGCTCTCGTCAGCAAGCGCGTTTTCTCGGTCGAATGTCGCACCGTTGTACCTCTTCTTCACATCATTACCAGTAAGCTGGTCAGGAACAACTAGGTCAAACACGTCACCGCCATCGTCTGCAGGCCCAGGTCGGACGTTTGTGATTCTGCCGCCGAACTCTTGGCAGACGGTCCTGACAAGATACGCAACATCGGCCTCGCTGACCGTGTCCTCGGCACTCTCCTCGACAATGTCGAGGACGTCCCGATCTTCCTTACTCAGGTCAAATTTGTCTCGGATGAGGAGTTCTTCGTCAACACGTTGCACTGCCTCCTCTTGCTCCTCGACAATAGTCTCGATGTCATCAACAACCTGCTCTGGACTTTCCCCTCTTGCGAGAGCGGACATAATCTGTTCTTCGAGATCAACATCTTCGAGCACCAGCCCCAAGACGTCTGAACTCATCCCGAGAGTCTCCTCAATCTCGTCTATTTTCTCGAGAAGTCGCTCAAGGATGATACTCTCGCGAGTGTCTTTGAAGAACAGGTTCCGTATTTCGACAGTCTCATCTTGTCCGTAGCGGTGGAGCCGCCCGATCCGCTGGTCAATGCGGGTTGGATTCCACGGAAGGTCGTAGTTCACCATGATATGGGCAAACTGTAGATTCAGTCCCTCCCGAGCAGCGTCGGTGGCCAACATTACGTTTGCTGGTCCTTCGAATTTCTCGAACTGCCGTTGACGCTGTGTCTGCGAGAGGTCGCCGTAAATCTCAGCGATATCCCTGTCGCTGAACACTTGGCCTTTCAGGTACTCGAGAGTATCCGTATACTCTGTGAAGATGAGGATCTTCTCGTCGGGGTCCTCCTCTAAAATCCCGTCAACGTACTCACGAAGTCGCTCTGCTTTCGAGTCAACTTTGATCGCCTTCGCCTGATTGTAGAGATCACGGACCATCTCGAGTTCTTGTTCGATTTTGTCCGGATCTCCAGAGGCTGCGGCAGCACCAAGCTCCTCCTCGACGCGCTCCCGCTGAGCCTCTGTAAGGAGTTCTGGATTATCTCGGTACTCGTCAAGGAGGCTCTTTGTAAGTTCCGAGAGGTCACCTAAGTCGGCACCGCCCGCTTTGATGGATTCCATTCGGTTGCGGAGTGATTGCTGAATGGCGTAAATTGAGGAGACCAGCCGTTTCTGGTAGAGGACCATCGCGAAGCCCGCAGCATCATTCTCTTCCTGACTGGCGAGGTTGTAATGTTCAGTGATGTACTCCGTGATATCCTCGTAGAGCTCGCGTTCTTGGGGCGTGAACTCGACTGGAAGGGTCTGGATGTTCTTCTCCGGGAACATCGGCGTCCCATCCTTGTTGTACATCTTGTCTTTGAGCCGTCTGATCATCAAGTCCTTCAGCCCCTCTTTGTTGACGTCGTGTTCGTCGCGGAAGCGGTAAGGGTCGAGAAGAGAGATCATGAAATAGAACTGATCACGCTTCCCGTTATGTGGGGTACCAGTCAGAAATAGTAGCCCGTCAGACGTCTCCGAAACAGCCTCCCCAACTTTGTAGCGGTCCGTCCTATTGATCCCACGTTTACCTTCACGGCGAGCGGTGAGGTGATGCGATTCGTCGAAAAGAGCGATGTCCCAATCTTCTTGGACGTTCTTCAGGGCCGAGCGTACGTCGTCCTGCTTCGCGAAGTCGATGGAGGTGATAATCCGATCTTCGTGTGACCAGACATTCTCGGCAGGATAGGCATCACGTTTCGCCTCCACGTAGTCGCGGTCATAAATGACGTAGTTCGTATCGAACTTCTCGCGCAGCTCTTCTTGCCACTGAGTGGTAAGCGGCGCAGGAGCGACGATGAGAACGCGGTCAGCTTGCCCACGGGCAGCGAGCTCTTGGATGACGATTGCGGCCTCGATAGTCTTTCCGAGACCAACCTCGTCGCCGATAAGATAGCGGTGATCGTACGATGTGAGTATCTCGTGAGCAGCTTTCACTTGGTGAGGGGCGATGTCGATTCGGTTGTTTTCCAGCGCAACGAACCGGTCCTGCCGATGGGCGAGGTCTAGTTCGGCTGCCCGAGCACGAAGATTGAAACGCGCTGGGTCGTCGAACTCGCCCTTCTCAAGCAGTGCGTCGCTACTATCTATCAGGTTAACAACCGCAGCGGGGAGCTTCTTCGAGTTATCATCATCAGTCAGGATATGAAGCAGACACTGACCCGATGGTCGGTGGTTGATTTTGACCAGTTCACCCTCGCCGCCTGCGAAGCTGACGCGGTCCCCGATATCGAATTTACACGCGCAATCAGACACTGCTACGACAGAATGTAACGGTTGGACTTAATTTCTTGGCAAATCAATCACTCTATTCTCGGGAAAAACTAGCTATCTATACTCCTGATCTGAGTTCAGGTATCAGGATCATAAACACAATACATCAGTGATAATCGCCGAGAACCGGTACTTCACAAAGGTATACCGACTAGTCTGTGTTTAAATCCTCCGACGGATCCTGGGAAAAATATTAGTGTATCCGGCGGGTTGCTCCATAAAATGACACCACATAAAACATTCAAACCAGGTGACAGAGTCTCTTACTACGGAGGCGAAGGGACTGTCGTCCGTGTCGAAGACGAGGTACTCCACATACACACTGACGAAGGCGAAATCGCTACCCATCGCTCCAACCTCCCAATGGTATCGAAGACCTCTGAGTTTGAAAGTGGTGAAAAAGTCACTTTCCCTGGTGGTGAGGGAGAGATTCTAAAAGTCGAAGAGCGGTCGGAGCGTCCCGATTTGCTCATTGTGCGAACAACAGGTAACAAAGTCAAAGAGATACCCGCTAATAAGAAAGGCGTTGAGCCGCTAGCCGGAATCAGTGATAAGCTAGCACTATCACAGTTCGATACTGGAACGCGGTTTGATCTACTGAAAACAGCGGTTAAGCTCGATCTTGCTTATCGATTCGATCGGTTTCTGTCTTTATCAGGAAGTCGGATCGATGTCACGCCTCATCAAGTAGAGGCAGCGCACGAAATCCTCACATCTCACGATCAACGCTATTTACTCGCTGATGAGGTTGGTCTCGGGAAGACCATTGAGGCAGGGATTGTTATTGAAGAACTCATGGCGCGGGGAAGAGCAGAACGAGTACTGATCGTTACTCCGGCCTCACTGAAGCTACAGTGGCAGGAAGAAATGAAGGATAAGTTCGATCAGGACTACGTGATTTACGACCGTGACTATGTGAACGCGATCAGTCGGTCCACGGGATCAGAGAACATATGGGAACACGATGATCTCGTCATTACTTCGATCGATTTTGCCAAACAAGAGGCAGAAGGAGATGCACAGGAGGATATGCTCGAGCCGCTTCGGCGGGCAGAATGGGATATTGCTGTCTTCGACGAATCGCATCATCTGACAGCAAGGCGTGATAATGACGGGCAGAAAAGGAGGACAGACCGATACAAAGTAGGGGAGGCCGTAAGCAAGAACGCGGATTCACTGCTGTTCCTGACCGGAACTCCACACAAAGGAAAGTCAGATCAGTTCTATTTCATGGTTGATCTGATCGAACCATATCGATTCGAAGATGAAGACAATATCAACCCGGAATCTCTCGATGATTTGATGATTCGACGGTTGAAGAGCAATCCCAATATGATACATTCGGATGGCAGTCCAATGTTCCCAGAGAAACAGATCGATACCCTCTCTGTGGAATTCACTAATGAAGAGTATACACTCTATCAAGACATCACCAAGTACCTCAGTACCTACTATCGCCTTGGCGAGGAGCAACAGTCCAACGCTGCCGGATTTTCGATGGTCATCTATCAGAAGCGTCTCGTGTCGAGCATTCGGGCGATTCAGCGATCTCTCGAGCGGCGCGCATCTGTACTCAAGCAAGGTGGCAAAGACGAGCTCTCCCAAGTCGTGAGGAGCTTACTCGATCAGTACAGGGAGCGGCCAGAAACACTCACAGAAAAGCAACGGCAGCGAGTTGAAGAAGAGCTACAGGAACTCTCGAGAGGGCAAGACCCAGAACAGCGTCAGCAAGAGCTTGAGGTCGTCAAGGATTTGATACAGCGGACGAAACAGATAGAGGTTGATTCAAAAGCCCAGCGGCTTCGAACAGCGATCACCGACCTCCTCGAGAGGGAGCCAGAGGAGAAGGTACTGGTCTTCACTGAGTACACAGATACACTCGAATACCTTCGTGACGAGGTACTGTCCGATTTCGATGTTGCGCAGATTCACGGTGGACTAGCACAGTCTCAGCGGCGTGAGGAGGTCGAGAAATTCCGATCCGAGGCGAACATCATGCTTGCGACAGATGCTGCACGAGAGGGGATCAATCTTCAGTTTGCTCATATTATGGTGAACTACGACCTTCCGTGGAATCCAATTCGGATCGATCAGCGTATGGGACGTCTACATCGATATGGCCAAGATGAGCAGGTCAACATCTACAACCTGTTCGTTGAGGATACACGAGAAAGTGACATTCTGAAACAACTCGTCGAGAAGATAGACACGATCGAAGACGATCTCGGCGTCAGTTCGGACGTTCTCGGTATGGTTCTAGACGATCATGATGACTTTGATCTCGAAGATCGGATTATGGACGCTGTCTCCGAGAACGAACCCCGAAAAAAAGTGGTTGGGGACATTGATGATGTCATTGAGGAACGGAAGGAGGCGGTGAAGAAGATCCAAGACAACTTCCTGATTGAGGACCATTTCAGCGAATCCGAGTTGGAGGAGGTTCAGGAACTGATCCAAGAAAGTAGACAGGATCACGTGGGGCAGGACGCAGTCAGAGAATTACTGGAGCTATTCTTCGAAGAGCTAGACGGCGAGATTCAGTGTAAATCAACTGAATCTGAGGGGGGTATCTATGCCATCGATACGCCGGCTGTGATAGAGCTGGAAAGCGACGATGTCCAAAGTACGTATGCCCGAGCGACATTCGATCAGACCCTTGCGAAGGAGGACCAGCATGTGGAGTTTATCTCCGTTAATCACCCGTTGGTGAGAGCTGTCGTTGATTACTGTCTCGACGGCGACTGGATGGACGGTTTGACGGCAGTTAAACGAACAGACGGGGACATTCAAACACCAGGACTACTCTGTAATTTCCGACTCGGCTATGAGACTGCAGACGGGAGCGAAGAGACCGAAGAGTTCGTTCCACTGTACGCTACAGTTGAGGGAGGTATCACGGACGATGTTCCTCAAATGTGTGGGTCCGTTTCTCCGGACACCGCAAAAAATCATGAAAAAGTCAACCAAGTGATCCAGCAGGCAGACAAGCTTGTTGAGGAAGCCAAACGAGAGGCTCAACGAACAGTAGAGGAGATGGCAGAGAACGCTGAAGAAGAGAAAAAAGAAGCTGTAGAGATCAAGCGTAAGCACGCAGAACGCTACTTCAATAACGCAGTGGAGACGTGGCAAACTCGGCTTAAAGACTGGAAAGAAGACGTTGAGCGCGGCAAAGATATGGAGTTGAACGTCAAGCGTGCCCGTTCGAAACTCGATGACCTGAAAAACGAACGAACACGCGAGTTCGAACGGCTACGCGAAGAAGAATCCGTGTTGCCGAAGACGAACGAGTTGGTTAATGCGGCGGTGATTATTTCAGATAGTGCATGAGGATAAAGTTCAAAACTTGGAGTCTCAGTACCAGTATCTTGAAGAAAAGCCGTGGATCGAAGTTGAGCAGCGGCAGATGCTAGAAGTCATTATGTTTGATTTATATTATTCTTGGTTTGGGTATTAGAATGGTGAAGAAAGATTTTCTCTATTAATGACTTGGCTATTGCTGAATTTGTTCTAAATTCTATTGGTGCTGTAATATCTGGAGTTGGCCTTCTACCCGTATTTGTCTGAACAGAGACACAATCAGACAATAGCACCTGCATTTTTGTTGGTCCCACTACAGTAACTTGTTATTATGAGCCACTCTTTCCGAGTTGGCAAGGTCTATCGTGACACAGGAAGCTTCAGAGACGCAGAGGACCAGTTTTTACGTTGGATCCGCGGTCCACTGAGTAGCGGAATCAAGAACACTGGCGGCATTCGTGACCTCGGCGCAGATCGTTCAGAAACGCCCGCTGCCCTCGTGCTTGTCTCGAACGATACTGGAGTCTCCCAGCACGACGATCCGTGGGAGGACACGCTAGCGGTCAATGCTGGCTACGTGAGTTACTGGGGTGACGCGAAGGAGAATGTCCGATACGATGAGTCCGCACAGAATCGGAAGATCAAGGACGCGTTCGACAGGGCGGCCTCGGGACGACGCGAAGAGGTTCCCCCGATACTGGTGTTTCGGAAGCCCGAGAGCGGCGTCGTCGAGTTCTGTGGACTTTGCGTCCCGGATCACTTCGAGGTGCGGACGTATCAAGGCGATTCGGGAGCACAGATACCGAACTACCGTTTTCATCTCTCCATTCTCAACACACAGGCAGTCCCCGTCTCGTGGCTACACGGCCGAGCGCAGATGAACGACGATAGTGATGCACCAGACGTGTGGAAGCGCTGGGTAGAAGCCGGCCAAGTCGCACAGTGGCCTACCGGCGTGACGCTCGATACGGGCGGGAGAATCCGTCGCTACGAGACGGCCGAAACCACGGTGAGCGAGGCGTTCCGGACGGAGACGTTCGAGCGATACAACCACGCATGTGCGATGACTGGCATCGGTGAGGAACAACTGCTCGATCTCGCGCATATCCTGCCACGGAGTCAGCGGCCCGAGCTCGCGGAACACGCCGAGAACGTGCTTGTCCTGAGCTCGCTTCATCACCGAGCGTTCGACGCGGCGTTGTTCACGATCGACAGCGAGCAGCGCATCCGCACGAGTCCGGCCTTTGAGCCGGCACATCCGTTCTTGCGGGAGACGATCTCGGAAAGAGAGGGAGAGCGAGTTACGTTCCCGCCAGAAGTCCAAGTGCGATCAGGGTTCCTTGAGGAATTGAACGCTGGGTTGTCGTGGCTGTAGGCACACTGTAGGGGTCGGTCATCACAGGTATTCACACCGAAAGGCTCGTTTCCTACAGTAGATTAGTCGTCGGCGACGGCCTCCTCGACGATCTCGATCTCATCATCGGTGAGATCGTAGAGGTCGTAGACGATCTCGTCGATGAGTTGGTCGGTTTTCTCTATCTTCTCGTTGAGTTCGTCGGCGCGCTCCTTCGTCTCGATGTAGCGCCGGAGGTCGTCTGCGACGTCGTCAGGATCTGGGAGTGTCATTCCCTTTAGCCGATCGATAAGCGAGTTGGTCTTCGTGGCATTGTCTCGGAACCCTCCGATTTCTTCCTCGACAGCAACGGGAACAAATGCTTCAACGAGGGCAGCCTCCTCGTCACTTAGACCTGTGAGTGTGAACG
>Ga0209917_1001167_pt1 | contig 10655 bp, 7 predicted proteins | sample SalPon2_C_H2O_MG_FD_185710 | JGI IMG/M metagenome (GOLD analysis project Ga0209917, IMG submission 185710) | Salt pond water microbial communities from South San Francisco under conditions of wetland restoration - Salt Pond MetaG R2_C_H2O_MG... | ecosystem: Environmental > Aquatic > Non-marine...
CTCGGGCGTGTCACGCCAGAGATCGACCGCGTAATCGAGGTCGCCGTCAGGTGGATTGACGGCCGTGTACTGGAGGTCCTCGGGGTCGACGCCGGCCTCGAGCGCCCGGTACAGCTCCCCCGCGGCGGCGCACTCGACGTCGGCGCCCGCGTCGTACAGCGTCCGGACGACGGCGCGGCCGGTGTTGGCCTTCGCGGCGTACATCACGTGGGCGAACTCGAAGGCCGACTCGAAGCGCGCGAAGTTCTCGCGGATCCGGCCGAGGTCGGTGACGTACAGCGGGGTGCCGTGCTCGGCGGCGAGCCGTTCGAGGCGGTCGCCGTCCCAATCGGCGAGCCGCTTGACCGCCGCGGTGTCGACGAGACTCATTAAACGGACTGCCGGGGCGGCCGATAACAAGGGTTCCGCTTCCGGACGGCGTCGTTCGGAGGCGCCGGACGCGGCCGGCCGTCCGGGGACTCACCCGGCAGCGTCAGTCCGCCGCCCCGGGCGCCCCGGGGATCGGTTCCCCCTCCGGCGCGTCCGAGGCGTCCTCGGGCGCGGTCGTCCCGTCGGCCTCGCGTTCGGTGTCGGATCCGGGATCGGACTCGCCCTCCGAGTCCGGCGCGAGACCGGATCCGGCGTCGGCGGCCCCCCCGCGCTCCCCGACCTCGAACGCCGAGAGCGCATCGGAGAGCCGGTCGGCCTGCCCGGCCAGCGACGTGACCGAGTCGGCGGCCTCGCGGAGCCTGGCCGCGCCCTCGACCGTGTCCGACGCGACGGAATCGGAGCGTTCGGCCGTCGCGTCGCCGATCTCGGCGAGTTCGTCGACCCGCGCCGAGACGTCGGTCGCGACCTGGGCCTGCTGGTCGGTCGCGGAACTGATCTCGGCGGCGCTCTCCTCGACGTCGGCGGTGTCCTCGGCGATGGCGGTGAACGCCTCGGTCGCGGCGTCGACGGTGGCGACCGCCTCGTCGATCCGCGTCGTCAGATCGTCGACGTCGGCCGCGACGGCGTGGGTCTCCTCGTCGATGTCGCCGATGAGCTCTTCGATCTCGCCGGCCGACTCGTGGGTCTCCTCGGCGAGCGATTTGACCTCCTCGGCGACGACCTCGAAGCCGGCCGTGTCGGTGTCGGCGCGGGCGGCCTCGATGGAGGCGTTGACCGCCAGCAGGTTCGTCCGGCTCGCGACCTCGTCGATGAAGGAGACGATCTCGCGGATCGACTCGGTCCGCTCGACCAGGCGAGCGACCGCCTCGTCGGTCTCGGCCGCGATGTCGGCGGCGTCGTGCAGGGCCGTCCGCGCCTCCTCGACCGCATCGACACCGTCGTCGGCGTTCGTCGCGGTCCGGGTGGCGACCTCCGAGAGCTCGTTCGAGGCCGCTGCGATCTCCTCGACGGTCGCCGACAGCGTCTCCGCGTCGCCGGCGAGCGATCCCAGCGTCTCCGATTGACGGGCCGCATCGTCGGCGATCTCTCCGACCTCCGCGGCGTTGGCCTCGCTCGTCTCGCTCACCGCGTCGAGTTCCCGCCGCGCCGTCTCACTCGCGTCGGCGACCTCCCCGGCGAAGGGCTTGGCCCGCCCGATCGCCGCCTCGAAGGCGTCCAGTTGCTCGTTGTACGACGTGACGACGCCCTCGAAGCGATCGTCGATCTCCTCGGCCGGGAGTCGGACCGTCAGGTCGCCGTCGGCCGCCCGGGTGCTCGCGGCCTCGAACTCCTCGATCAACCGGGTCAGGCGGGCCGACCTGGCCTCGAGGTCCGAGATGGCCGCGGAGAGGTTCTCGGCCATCCGGTCGAGGGAGTCGCCGAACTCGCCCGGGACCGACTCCTCGAGGACAGGGTCGTCGAAGGACTCGTCGGCCAGGGCCTCGGCCTGTCGGTCCGTCACCCGGAGCGTCTCGTGCATCCGCCCGAACGACGCCGCCAGCGAGCCGACCTCGTCGTCCTGTTCGATCGTCGGCGAGTCGACGTCGAGAGTGCCCTCCGCGACCGTCTCGGCGCTCGATTCGAGCTCCCGGAGCGGCTGCGTCAGGTCCTCGCGGACGATCAACGCCGTGTTGAAACAGGCGATCGCGGCCAACGCGAGCAACCCGCCCGCGACGGCGAGCGCCGTCGCCCCCTCGAAGACGACGACGACGGTCGCGAGCGCGATCCCGGCCGCGAACTGCAGCCCGACGGCGACCATCATCTTCCGCCAGAGGGAGTCGGTGATCCCGAAGGCGTCCATCGTTCCCCAGAGCAACCGCTTGTAGACCGATCCGACCCGACGGAGGCCGCCGGGAGCCGATGACGTGGTGTTCATACCGGGGAATTTACTGGTGGTGTTCTAAACGGGTCGGACGAGTTCACTCGCCGAAACCGAGCGCGTACGGGTCGGTCGAGGGCGCACGCGGGTGTCGCCGACGGCTCGCAGGGTCCGTCCCTGCGCGGCTTAGACGGCCCGAAACACCCGGATCGTGTCCCGCTTCGTCGGCTCGCGGATCAGTTGGGCGAACCCGAGGCCGGTGAAGACGGCCTTCCAGTCGCGGTGATACAGCGGGAACTCGTCGTCGACATGGCTCACTGCCGCGTCCCCGCGGCCGCGGTCGGGGCTGTTGCCCTCGTTTTCGGCGGTGATGAGCAGATCGTCGGCGATGCGTGCGATCGCCTCGAACACCCACGCCTCCTCGGGGTGGATGTGCTGGAGGGTCTCGACGGCGTAGACGACGTCGTACTCGTCGTCCGGGATCCCCGGCAACACGTCCTCCAGCGCGCCGGTGGTGAACGCTCCCGTCTCGGCGAGCCGGGGGTACGCCGCAGCCATCACCTCGAAAGCAGTGTCGTTGATGTCGATGCCGGCGAGGTTCTCGTAGCCGTGCTCGCGGAGGTGCGCGAGGTGGCGGCCCGACCCACACCCCAACTCGAGGATCGCGGCGTCGTCGTCGACGTAGTGAGCGAGGACGTTCGCCAGCGTCTCGCTCACCTCGTTCGGTCCGATGTCGGCGTAGTACGCCGGGGAGTACTTCCCGTCGCGCTCGGCCCAGTCCCGGCGGACGTCCTCGGGGTTCATACGTGGCCGAAACGTGCTCGACGATTTAAATAGTCGCATCCGTGGTCGCGCGACGATTCAAATAACGTCGAGCAGACCGACGCTTTCCAGCAGCAACCACCCGACGAAGCCGCCGTAGAGAGCGAGCATGCCCCAGGCCTCGCGGTCGGTGATCTCCATGTCCGTCCGGGCGAGCGTGAACAGGATTATCGTGGCGACGACGAGAAACGCCATCATCGGCACCGCGGCGGTGAAGGAGACCGGCGTCGCGCCGGCGAGGACGACGCCCGCGGGCACGGCGACCAGCAGGTCGAAGACGTTGCTCCCGAGGACGTTCCCGAGCGAGACGGCCGGTTCGTCGATCCGCGCGGCCGCGACGCTTATGAGCGCGTCGGGAAGGCTCGTCGCCGCCGCGACGACGGTCAGCCCCCACAGGAACGAGGGTGTCCCGAAGGCGTCGCCGAGCCCGACGGCGGCGAAGACCAGCCCCTCGATGCCCGCGACGATGAGCGCGATCCCGCCGAGCAAGAGCGTCCACTCGACGAGCAACCCGCGGCGACCCAGCGACGTGCTCCCGACCTCGGCGTCGCTCACGTCGAGATACTGGATGAAGACGTACAGCCCATAGAGGAGCAAAAGCGACACCGCGAGCGGGCGCGTGAGATTTCCCTGGAGCCCGTCGCCCGGCGTGGGGTAGTAGATCACCGCCAGCGAGAAGACGAGAAACAGCGCCGCGACCGAGAGCATGTAGAACTGGGCCTCCTTGTAGACGACGTCGCGGCCGGTGTCCAGGGTCCCATCGGACAACAGCGCCGACAGCGCCGGGATGACGAGGATGTTGAACACCGCCGAGCCGACGATGACGCCGACGCCGAGTTCGAACTCGCCGTACCGGAGCGTCGAGATGATCGTGCTCGCGATCTCCGGGGCCGACGAGCCGACGGCCGCGAGGATCGCCCCCTGGACGAGCCTCGGGAGCCCGTAGTGCTTCGCGAGACGTCCCGAGGCGCGTTCGAGCGCCGAGGAGCCGCCCCAGACGACGACCGTCCCGACGAGGCCGACGGCGGCGAGCGTGGCGATGCCGGCCATCTCAGCCGAGCGTGACCTCGTCGTGGGCCGCGTTCCGGAGCGCGTCCGAGCGGCCGTGGGTCCCGGGGGCGACCGCGACGGTGTGGAGCCCGCGCTCGGCGGCGATCTCGAGGACGGGCTTGAAGTCGGTGTCCCGCGAGACGACGATCACGGTGTCGATCCGCCCGGCGACGGCCGCCTCGACCGCCTCGACGGCGAGTTTCACGTCCACGTCGCCGCTCGTGGTCACGACCTCGAACCCGCGGGCCTCGGCCGCCTGGATCAGCGCACTACCGGCGTTGGCGTCGACGTAGACCCGCGACACCGCGACGGTGCCCTCCTCGCGAGCCAGCGCCCGGAGCTCGTCGAGGTCGACGTCGAACTCCGGGCGGAAGACGTTCGGGCCGTCGACGAAGATCCCGACCCGGGTCTCGCGGCCGAGAAGCCGCTCGAACAGTTTCATACGCCGTCTCGGGGGGCGCCCGACAAATAGATACTCACTCGCCGTTCCCCGGGACTCGGACGCGAGGCTCCGACTCCCGGCACCCGAGGGAGGCGGCCGGCTCCGATCGGGTCCCGTCAGTCCCGGTCCCCGCGAGCCGACACCCCTATGTCCACCACGGAGATACCGAACCCATGCGCTTCGAGATCCCCGAGGACTGCCGGTACCTCGAGACCCACGAGTGGGCCCGTCGGACCGACGCGGGCGTTCGGGTCGGACTCACCGATTTCGCGCAGGAGGAGTTCGGCGAGGTCGTCTTCGTCGAACTCCCCCCGGTCGGCGACCGGATCGAGGCCCGCACCGAGTTCGGCGTCGTCGAATCGGTCAAGGCGGTGTCGGACCTCTACGCACCGGTCTCGGGGGAGGTCACCGCGGTCAACGGTGCCGTCGTCGACGACCCCGAGCGGCTCAACGAGGACCCCTTCGGCGAGGGGTGGCTTCTCGAAGTCGATCCGGCGGACGATCCGGGGTTCGACGACCTGCTCACCCCCGGGGAGTACGAAGCCCGAATCGAGTGACAGAGGCCGGGAGCGACACCCGCGCCGCGGTGAGGCGACCCCGACGCCCCTCAGTCGTCGGAGGCGGCGTGTCCGGGCTGTTCGCTGTCGGCGGTCGGCGTCACCGAATCGGGGAGATCGGTCCGGACGTCCGCCGCCTCTCGCTCCTCGATGATCTCGGCGTAGGCGTCGGGCATCACTTTGACGAACTTCTCGAGTTCGGACTCCCAGTTGTCCAGGACGTACTCGCCGCGGTCCGAGTCAGTGTGGGCGACGTGATTCTCCACGAGACGGCGGAGCATCGTCCGGTCTTTATGATCCATCTCCTCGGTCGTCGAGACCATCCCGTAGTTGACCTTCTCCTCGAAGTCGCCGTCCCGGTCGAGGACGTAGGCGACGCCGCCGGACATCCCGGCCGCGAAGTTCTTGCCTGTCCGGCCGAGGCAGGCGACGACGCCGCCGGTCATGTACTCGCAGCCGTGGTCGCCGACGGACTCGACGACGGCCTTGACGCCGGAGTTCCTGACGCCGAATCGCTCGCCCGCCATCCCGTTGATGTAGGCCTCGCCCTGCGTCGCCCCGTAGAGAGCGACGTTGCCGACGAGGATGTTCTCCTCGGGCTCGTAGGGCGCGTCGTTGGGCGTGTTCAACACCAGCTTGCCGCCCGAGAGCCCCTTGCCGACGTAGTCGTTGGCGGTGCCGGTGAGCTCCATCGTGACGCCGTCCTGGAGGAACGCCCCGAAGCTCTGGCCGGCGGTGCCGCCGAAGTCGATCCGGATCGTGTCGTCGGCGAGGCCGTCTATGCCGTGTCGCTTCGAGATCTCGTTCGAGAGCGTCGCGCCCACCGCACGGTTGACAGTCGAGATATCACGATCGAGATGGATCGGCTCGCCCGACTCGATGGCCGCCTCGGCCGCCTCGATGAGGTCCCAATCGAGCGCCTCGTCGATCTCGTGGGTCTGTGGCTCGGTCTTGTAGCGATCCTCGCCCGCCGGTTCCGCGAGGATCGCCGAGAGATCGAGCTTTCCGGCCTTCTCCTGTTCGACGTCGTCGCGCTGCTCGAGCGCGTCGACGCGGCCGATCATCTCCTCGACGCTCTCGAAGCCGAGTTCGGCCATGATCTCGCGCAGTTCCTGGGCGATGAACGTCATGTAGTTGATGACGTGCTGTGGCTCGCCGGGGAAGCGCTTGCGGAGGTCCTCCCGTTGGGTCGCGACGCCGACCGGGCAGGTGTTCTCGTGGCACTGTCTGGCCATCACACAGCCGGAGGTGACGAGCGAGGCGGTCCCGAAGACGTACTCCTCGGCGCCGAGCAGGGCGCCCACCGCCACGTCGTAGCCGGTCTTCATGCCGCCGTCGACGGTGACTTTGATGCGCGATCGCAGATCCGTCGAACGGAGCATCTGGTTGGCCTCGGCGAGGCCGAGTTCCCACGGCAGGCCGGCGTTCTTGATCGACGTCTTCGGCGACGCCCCCGTTCCGCCGGAGTGTCCGGAGATGTGGACGACGTCGGCGTTGGCCTTCGCGACCCCGGCGGCGATGGTGCCGATGCCGGCTTCGGAGACCAGCTTGACGTTGATGTCCGCCTCGGGGTTTGCGGCCTTCAGGTCGTGGATGAGCTGTTTGAGGTCCTCGATCGAGTAGATGTCGTGCAGCGGCGGCGGCGAGATGAGCCCGACCCCCGGCGTCGAGTAGCGGACGTGGGCGATCATCTCGTTGACCTTCTTGCCGGGGAGGTGGCCGCCCTCGCCGGGCTTCGAGCCCTGTGCCATCTTGATTTGGATCTCGTCGGCGTTCGTCAGATACGTCGACGTGACGCCGAAACGGCCCGAAGCGACCTGTTTGACGCTGCACTCCTTTTCGGTGCCGAAGCGCTCGGGCGGTTCGCCGCCCTCGCCGGTGTTGGATTTCCCGCCCAGCCGGTTCATCGCGACGCAGTTGTTCTCGTGGGCCTCCGGCGAGATGCTGCCCAGGCTCATCGCGGCCGTCGAGAACCGCTCGACGATCTCCTCGACGGGCTCGACGTCCTCGACGTCGACCGGGTCGCGATCGGAATCGAACTCGAGAAGCCCCCGGAGCGTCTGGAGGTTCTCCGTCTGATCGTTCATCTGCTCGGCGAACTCCAGGTACTCCCCGTAGTCGCCGCTCCGGACGGCCTTCTGGAGCGTGCCCACCGACTCGGGGTTCCACTCGTGGAACATCCCCGACGAGCGGTGTTCGTACTCGCCCTGGAGTTCGAGTTGCGGATCGTCCGCGAAGGCCACCTCGTATCGCTTCCGGAGGTCGGCCTCGATGTCGTCGATGTCGACGCCCTCCGTCCGGGCCGTCGTCCCCTCGAAGTACTCGGCGACGAAGTCAGAATCGAGGCCGACGGCCTCGAAGATCTGTGCGCCCTGGTAGGACTCGACCGTCGAGATGCCCATCTTCGCCATCGTCTTCAGGAGGCCGTCCTCGACGGCCCCGATGTAGGCCTCGATCGCGCGTTCCTCGTCGGCGCCGTCCGGGCCGGCGACGATGTCGGCGATCGACTGGTAGGCGAGATACGGGTTCACGGCGCCCGCGCCGTAGCCGATGCAGGTCGCGACGTGGTGGACGGCGCGCGGATCGCCCGACTCGAGGACGATGCCGACGTGGTTCCGGAGGCCGTTCCTGACGAGGTGGTGGTGGACGCCGCCGGTCGCGAGCAGCGCCGGGATGGGGATCGCGTCGGGGCCGGCGTTCCGATCGGACAACACGACGATGTCGTGTTCTTTCGCGGCGATCGTCGCCTCCCGCCGGACGTCCCGAACGGCGGTTTCGAGGTCGTCGTCGGGATCGAACGTGATGTCGACGACCGCACTGGAGAGGTCGCCGTCGAGGTCTCTGATCGCGGCCGTCTGCGCGTCGGTGAGCACCGGGGAGTCGGCGACGAGCTGTTCGGCGTGCTCCGGCGTCTCGTCGAGGAGGTTGCGCTGGTAACCGAGCCGCGTCTCCATCGAGGTGACGAGTTCCTCGCGGATGTAATCCAGCGGCGGGTTCGTGACCTGCGCGAAGAGCTGCTTGAAGTACGTGAACAGCGGCCGGTTGAACTGCGACAGAACGCTGAGCGGCGTGTCGTCGCCCATCGAGCCGACCGGGTCCTTCCCGTCGGTCGCCATCGGCTCGATGAGGTGGTTCATCTCGTCTTCCGTGTAGCCGTACAGCGCCTGCTGGGAGCGGATCGAGTCGACCGACCCCCGCGGTGCGGGATCGTCGTCGGCGACGTCCTCGAGGGCGGCCTGGCGTTCGTCGACCCACTCGCCGTACTTGTCGTCGACGAGGTCGTCGAAGATCTCCTCGTCGGGGACGACGCGCCCCTCCTCGGGGTCGGCGACGAACAACTGGCCGGGCTGGAGGCGGTCCCGGCGCTCGATCTCGCCGAAGTCGTACTCCAGGGCGCCGGCCTCGCTGGCCATGACGAGCGTGTTGTCCGTCGTCACGTCGTAGCGGCAGGGCCGGAGCCCGTTCCGGTCGAGGACGGCGCCGATCCGGTCGCCGTCGGTCGCGGCGACGAGCGCCGGGCCGTCCCAGGGCTCGACGAGCGAGGCGTGGTAATCGTACCACTCGCGGCGGTCCTCCGAGACGCGGTTGGCCTCGCCGCGCCACGCCTCGGGGATCAACATCCGGAGGGCGTGGGGCATCTCCCGATCGCCCGCCATCAGGAGTTCGAGGGCGTTGTCGACGGAGGCGGTGTCGGACTGCTCGGGATCGTTGATGATCGGCCGCAGCGTGTCGATGTCGTCGCCGAAGTCGGGGTGTTCGATATCGTTCTCCCTGGCCCGCATCCAGTTGATGTTGCCCTGGATCGTGTTGAACTCGCCGTTGTGGATGATGTTTCGGTAGGGGTGCGAGAGGTGCCACGCGCCGAGGGTGTTCGTCGAGAACCGGGCGTGGACCATCGCGAAGGTCGAGCGAACGCGGTCGTCGAGCAGGTCCGGGTAGTACGTCGGCAGCTGTTCGGCGGTCAGGAGACCTTTATAAACGACCGTCTCGCGATCGAGCGAGCAGATGTAAAACCGGGCCGCGCCCTCGAAGGTGCGCTCCTCGACAGTCGTCTCGAGATCCCGGCGGGCGACGTACAGCGCGCGGTCGAAGGCGTCGTCCTCGAGGTCCGAACGGACGAAACACTGGACGACGGCGGGTTCGGATTCGACCGCCGTCCGGCCCAGGCGGGCGTTGTCGGTCGGTACTTCACGCCAGGCGAACACGTCGAGGCCGTGATCGGCGAGGACGTGCTCGGTGAGGTCCTGGAGGCGAGCGATCGCCCCGTCGTCTTGCGGCATGAACACGGAGCCGACGGCGTACTCGCCGGCCGGCGGGAGCTCGGCGATCTCGTCGTCGAAGAACTCGTGGGGCGTCTGGAGGAGGATACCGGCCCCGTCACCGGTGTTCTCGTCGGCTCCCGTGGTGCCGCGATGTTCGAGGTTCTCGAGCAGTTCGACGCCGTCCGCGACCGTGTCGTGCGAGCGGTCGCCGTCGAGGTCCATGACGACGCCGACCCCGCAGTTCGCGCGGTAGTCGTCGGGATCCGCGAGCCCGGTAGCGGTCGCGGAGCGGTCGGTTGGCTCAGACATACGGACGTGTAATGAGTACCACACCAAGAGGCTTCCCCTCAAAGTATAATGGTGGGCTTATTCCATACAAGGACGTATAATGTAATTGATCTTGTCTCGCGCGACCGCGCCCACGCGCCCGCTGGGACACTCCCCGCGGCACCGAACGGAGCGACACGTTCAATTGCCGGGCGGGAGACGTCCGGGTATGTACTCGGTCGTCGGGTGCCGGGAGTGTCGCGCCCTCTGGATCGTCGAGGGGCGGCCGGAGACGACGCAGTGTCCGCGCTGTCGGCGGCGACACCAGTTCTCGAAGCTGCGGGCGTTCGCGGAGACGGACGACGCCGACGCAGCCGCCCGCGTCAGGAGCTCGATGCTCGCAGAGCGCGCCGACGACGGGGAGTTCGTCGACCCCGGATCGGTCGACGTCGACGGCGTCGGGATGGACGACGTCGAGTACCTCTCGGCGTCGGGGATCGACCCTGAGACCGTCTCGGCCGCCGGGGAACGGTCCGAGGGCGGAAGCCGGTCCTCGCGGAGCCGAAAGCAGACCGTCCTCGACGGGCTGGCGGAGCTCGAGGCGCCGACCGAGGCGGACGTCATCGAGTACGCGACCGCGAGCGGCGTCCCCGAGCCGGCCGTCGAGCGGACGCTGGAGAAGCTCCGCCGGGCGGGCGAGGTGACCCGAACGGACGGGGTGTACCGGCTGTTGTGATCCACCGCCGATCCTGTCGGTCGCATCCGGGCTCGATCGGGGAGGGCCGACCGTGAGCGGGGACGAGGAGTATCGGTTCCAGCCGGAGGACTTCGAGGGAGAGGGAGGGGGGGAGAAAGCGTCGGAGGCGGAGCCGGACCGCGCTCCCCTCGTGATCGTCGGGAGTCTCGGCCTCGGGATCGGCCTGTTCCTCGCGGACCCGTTCGTCGACCCCGTCACCGTGTCGGGCGCCGAACTCGGTCTCGGGGCGCTCGCCGCGGTGGTCGTCGCGCTCGGATTGCTCGTCGGCGGG
>Ga0209917_1001172_pt1 | contig 10620 bp, 9 predicted proteins | sample SalPon2_C_H2O_MG_FD_185710 | JGI IMG/M metagenome (GOLD analysis project Ga0209917, IMG submission 185710) | Salt pond water microbial communities from South San Francisco under conditions of wetland restoration - Salt Pond MetaG R2_C_H2O_MG... | ecosystem: Environmental > Aquatic > Non-marine...
CTGTTCGCGATCGCGGGGGCGAAAGCGCGCGAGGAGGCGACCATGACGGACCTGCTGGGCATCGCCCACAGCACGCTGGACCACGAGATGGACCTCCACCGGGAGTTCGCCGCCGACTACGGGATCACCCGCGAGGAACTGGAGCGCGTCCGGAAGTCGCCGACCTGCGAGGCCTACACCGGGTTCCTGCTCCGGACGGCCTACGAGGGGTCGATCGCGGAGATCGCCGCGGCGCTTTTTCCCTGCGGGCAGGGCTTTCTCGACATCGGCGAGCACGCGGCGGCACTCGCCACGGAGGAGCACCGATACACCCCCTGGATCGAGACGTACACGGGCGAGGAGTTCCGGGAGGTCGTCGGCCTGATGCGGGAGTTCGTCGACCGCTGCGGGGAGCGGTACCCGGGCGAACACGACGCGATGCGGGAGGCGTTTCTCACGAGCGCGCGCCTCGAGTATCGGTTCTGGGAGATGGCGTACACGCAGGAGGAGTGGGGAATCTGAAACCGGGGCATAGCGTCGGATCCTTTTAAAACCCGGGAGCGATCCCGATGCCGAGGAACTCCGACACCGCAGAGACGATCGCCTCCCAGACCGAAACGCCGGTCGCCATCGCCAGCGCCGTGTCCGCGCCGAAGAAGAAGAACATCGCCGCGCCCCCGAGGTGTGCCTTCCGGACGTCGAAGCGGCCCGCAAAGCGATGGAAGAAGAAGGCGTTGAGCAGGCTCACCGGGACGATGGCGAGCATCTCGCCGAGCCAGATCGCCGACCCGGCGGAGTACTGGGCGGCGAGACCGATGGTGACGAGTTGGGTCTTGTCGCCGAACTCGCCGGTCGCCATCATCGCGAAGATGGGCAGAAAGGTTCCGAACCGCTCGGGCACCTCCCGGCCGAGGACGGATATCTCGCCGTCGATTCCGGGGAGGCCGCCGTCGGTCGAGGTGGCCCCGCCGTCGCTCCGCTCCGGCATCGACCGCAGGAGCAACACCCCGAACAGCAGGAACAGGCCGGCGGTGATCCCGTCGAGCACCAAGGGCGGGAGCGCGCGCTGGAGCGCCTGCCCGAACTGCACCTCCAGGGCGGTCCACCCCGCGAAGGCGCTCGCGGCCGCGGCGACGACGACGACGGGGTTGTACCGCGTCGAGAGCCCGGCGATGATGAACTGAACCTTCTCGCCCGGCAGGACCGCCAGTTGCGCCACGAAGGCGATCACCAGCACCTCGGACCAGGCGGTCACGCCGTTTCGCCCCCGGCCGTCGATCGATCGGTCGTCCGCATTCGTCCCGGTGTACCCGACTGTCGCCCTTAAGGCTTGAGCTACGGGCGTCACGTGCCGGTCAGACCGAGGGATTGACTCACGACGGCTCGAGAAGCCAGAGAGGGAAGCGAACTACGGATCGGCCACGAGCGAAACCGACTTCCGGACGCCGGCCCCACCGCGAGTATGGGACTGGACGACCTTGCCGGCGACGTCGAATCCGCCTACGCCGAGTTGGGCGGGGAGCTCCCGGTCGAACTCGACACCGAGACGCGAAACGAACTGGCGATGCTCGAGAGCGCCTACGACCCGGACGACACCGACGAACTCCTCAGGCGGGCGGTCCACATGCTGTTTCAAAACGCCGTCGAGACCGGCAACCTCGATTTCCACCTCCGGAGCGGCTACGACGTGACCTACGACGAGTACCTCAACGGGATGACCTACGACGAGATGGCCGGCGGCGTCGGTAGCGAAGGCGGGGACGTCCTCGGGGGCGACGACAACGCGCGGCGGTATCAGTTCTGATGCGGCGGAAGACGCGAGCGCGGACGGCGGGAAGCGTCGGTTCATCGGCATCCACGGGGCGGATCTCGAAACGGCGTCCGTGGTCCCACGGACTGAGACACGGCCGGCGGTTGATAACCGGTCGCCGGTAACGACGAAGGGAGACCCGGTACCTATGACAGAAACGAGACAGCGGGTTCGATCCCACGTCGAATCGAACCCGGGCGTCCACTTCAACGCGGTCAGCCGCGCGCTGGACATCGCGACGGGCCAGACGCAGTACCACGTTCGCCGCCTCCTCAAGGACGGAGCCCTCGATAGCCTCGAGGTGTGCGGTCGGACGCACTACTTCCCGACCGAGTACTCCGAGACCGAGCAGGCGGCGATCGCGCTGTTGCGCCGCGAGACGACGCGCGAACTCGTCGTGTTGCTGTTGGATCACGAGACGGACCGGCCCGAGGAGTTGGCCGAGACGGCGGATATCGCCCGGAGCACGGTCGAGTGGCACCTCTCGAACCTCATCGAGCACGGCCTGGCCGAGAAGGTCCGCGAGGGCCGGCGGGTCTCGGTCCGGGTCACCGAGCCGGAACTGCTCAGCGAGTTGCTCGTCGAGATCGATCCGAGCCTGCCGGATCGACTCGTGGACCGCTTCTCGCGGCTCGTCGACTCGCTGCTCGAGCAGTCCGGGTGACGCCGGTGCCCGTTGCCGCCGGCACACGTCACGAACGGGACGTTTTCAGTATCGCACCAAACCGGCTATTCGTTCGGACCACGGAGTGGCGGGTATGAACGGAACGCGGATCGACGCCGACGGGTGGACGCGCCGGACGGTCCTAACAGCGGTCGCGGCCGGCGGCGCGGGGTCACTCGCCGGGTGCCTCGGCGGCGACGGAGGGGGCCCGGACCCCGTTTCGCTGGACGACGGCCAGGCGTGCGATTACTGCAACATGCGGATCGAGATGCACCCGGGGCCGGTCGGACAGTCGTTTTATACGGACGACCCGCCCGCCTCGCTCCCGGAGGACCGCGAGGACGGAATCGCGTGGTTCTGCAGTTCGACGTGTACGTACAACTACGTCCTCGAGAACGAACAGCGGGGCCACGAGCCGACGGTCTCGTACGGAACCGACTACTCCAGCGTCGACTACGAACTCAGGGATTCGGGCGGGGCGACCGTGATGAGCGCCCACCTCGGGGCCGAGTCGTTCGCCGACCTCCGCGACCTCACGTTCGTCGCCAACAGCGACGTCGAGGGCGCGATGGGCAAATCGCTCATCGGGTTCACCGATAGGGGCGACGCCGAATCCTTCGCCGGCGAACACGGCGGGGAGTTGTTGGGCCACGGCGACGTGACGCGGGAGGTCCTCTCGGCGCTCGGCGGGTAGTACCGGACGATAGCCCATTTATATACAGCCGCCGATTATTTATAACCATCCGCGGACCATTTTATAAACGGTATCGGTCAGCGTCGACGACGGGCGGGAGCGCCTACCGACCGACGGCGAACGCCGCGACGGCGAGCGATCCCGCCCACCAGGCGAGGAGGCCGACGGCGCTGAAGAGCGGCGAGGCCGTCCGCGGGCCGGTACCAGCCGTGACGGCGACGGTGGTCTCGAGCACCAGCCCGCGGTAGGCGCTGAGCGGGCTGATCGCGAGCGATCCGACGAGCGAGGACTCGGCGATCAACCCCCGCGAGAGCGCGAACAGGAGGCCGATGTCGGCCCCGAACAGCAGGGCGAAAAGCGCCAGACCCGCGGCGGCGATCGCGGTCCGGGTCGTCGAGACCAGCGCCGATATCGCGACGGCGATCGCGAGGAGCACCATCGCGAAGCAGGCGGTGAGCACGATGAATCGGAGGTACAGCCCGGGCGAGTCCGCCCCGGTGTGGGTGGCGTAGAAGACGGGGCGGTACGACTCCGTGACGACGATCGGGAAGGTGAGAAACGACAGCGCCGCGGTGACGATGCCGACGAGCCCGAGCGCGCGCCCGGCGTACGCCCCGAGGACGACCTGCCAGGGTTCGATCGGGTACGTCCGCAACACGTCGAGGACGCCGCGTCGCTCGTCGTCGAGGATCGTCCGATAGCCGAAGGCGAACGCGACGACGGGGATCAAAAGCTCCAGCGGCGTCAACAGGTCGATGATCGTCGAGACGTAGCCCACCTGGATCCCCCCGCCGAACCACGCGATCCCGAGCAGCGTCCCCACGAAGCCGACCAACAGCGCGAGGGAGGACCGCGTCAGGACCGCGGTCGAGAGCTCCCGCCGAACGACCGCCGAGAGGATCCGGGGGGCGGTCGGCCGCCGCCCGGCCTCTGCCGGTTCGGCCCCGCGTATCTCGGGGGTGTCGGCGTCGTCGCCGGCGGGCGTCTCCGCGGATTCGGTCGGCGCGCTCATGTTTCCCCCCGGACGCGGACGGTCCCGGCGTCGCCGGTGATGGCCGACTCGAACGCCGCGAGCAGGGAGTCGGCGCCGAGTTCGGCCCGGATCTCGGCGGGGGTGCCCAGTCGCGCGACCGAGCCGTCGTCGAGCAGCGCGACCCGATCCGCCGTCCGCTCGACCAACGAGAGGTCGTGCGAACTGAGAAGCACCGCCGTCCCGGCCGCGGTAAGCTCCTCGGCGACCTCGAAGATCCGGACGCTCATGCCCGGATCGAGGCCGCTCGCGGGCTCGTCGAGGACGATCAACGGCGGGTCCCCGACGGTCGCCTGCGCGATGCCGACGAGCCGCGTCATCCCGCCCGAGAGGGCCTCGACGTTCCGGTCGGCCGCCGCCCCCAGCCCGACCCGTTCGAGCCGCGCCACGGCGTCGGCTTCGGTTTCGCCGACGAGGGCGGCGTAAAACGCGAGCGCCTCCCGGACGGTCTGGCCCGGCCGGAACGCGGGCCGCTGCTGGAGGTAGCCGATCGGGCGCGTCGCGTCGGGGCCGCGGTAGCGCACCGTGCCGCCGCTCGGCTCGTGGAGGCCGACGACGCCCCGGATGAGCGTCGTCTTGCCCGAGCCGTTCGGGCCGATGATCGCGGTCACGTCGCCGGGATCGACGGCGAAGGAGACGTCGTCCAGCACGGTCACCCGGCCGTAGGTGTGTTCTAACTCCTCGATCGTCAGTATCGGTGTCGTTCGGTCCTGTTCGGTCATCGTGTGTGGTGTCGTCCGGTCATCGTGTGTGGTGTCGTCCGGTCGTCGTCTCTGGGGCTCCCGCTCGGTCTCCGTACCGTCGGTCGTCGGGTCACGTCCCGGCGGGCGCGTCCCCGCCGGAGCGACAGATCGGCTCGAGGTCCGTCCGCCCGGTTCGTTCGAACCACTCGGCGTGGACCGGCGCACAGCGCGGCGCGGTGTCGATCACCTCGTCGGCCCGCATCCCGGGGACCGCCCCCTGGAACCCGGCCAGCGCGGACAGCGCCGGTGCCTGCGCGAGCGTCCCGGCCCCGTCGACGCGGTGGAGCCGTCCGTCGACGGGATCGGTCGGCGTGTAGGGACGCTGGACGACGGTGCCGTCCGTGGCCCCGATCGCGCCCTCCCAGTAGTTGCCCTCGCCGTCGTGGGTCCAGACGCGGAGCCGGCCGCTGGAGACGGCGACGTGGCGCTCGTTGCCGACGAAGTCGTTGTGCGTGACGCGGTTCGTCGGGAGCAGCGCCCACGTCTCGACGCCGTCGCGGTTGTCGGCGATCACGTTCCGCTCGACGATGGAGGCGGTCGCCTCGATCCGCAGGCCGAGGTCGTTCTCGGCGAGGACGTTCCCCGCGACGTAGCTGTTCGTCCCGCCGACGCTGATTCCCGTCTCCGCGTCCCGTATCTCGTTGCCGACGAGGGCGTTTCGCTGCGGCCCGGTCATCACGTAGATGCCGGCCGTCTCCTCGGTGGCGACGTCGTTGTCGGCGACGAGCGCCCCGGAGGTGAACATCAGGTGGACCCCGTTTCGGTTCTCGCGCATCCGGTTGTCCCGGATCACGATCCCGTCGGAGCGGTGGGTGTAGACGCCGTCGAGGCCGCCGACGAACGTCGAGTTCTCGACGACGCCCGGCGAGCGCATCGCCACGACGCCCATGTGACCCTCGCGGTAGTTCTCGCTGCCGACGACGGTCGTGTTCCGGACGACCGCCCCGGGAGACGCATAGAGGACGATCCCCGCGGCGTCGGTGTCGATATCGAGGCCGTCGACGAGGACGTTTCCGGCGCCAGAGACCTCGATCGCGGCGTCGCCCTGTGCGTAGTCGTCCTCGATGTCGGCGTCCCAGGAGTCGTCGCCGTCGCCGCCGCCGTGGTTGTGACCGCCCCCGCCGACGTTGCTGCCGGCGTGGCCGTCGGTCACCGTCGGCCCGGGCGTCGAACCGCCCACGCCGGAGACGTCCAGCCCCGCAAGCGCCGTCCGGTTCGCCGTGACCGTGACGACGGTGCCGTTCCCGTCGCCGACGATCCGGGCGTCCCCGTCCGCCCGGAGCGTAACGGGGGTATCGATCTCGAGGTGTTCGCGGTACGTCCCCGCCGGCACGCGAACCGTCGTGTTCGGGGGGGCCGCCTCGACGGCCGACTGGACCGTCGGTTCGTCCTCCCCTACGACCACGCTGACGGGTCGATCGAGCAGCGAGTCCCGCGTTTCGACCGTCCCGTCGGCGTTTCGCCGCCGGTCCTCGGTCCGGTCTCGGACCGCGCCGGCGTCGTCGATCTCGACCGGCCGATCGAGCACGTCCGCCCAGTCTATCACGTCCCCACCGTACTCGTCGGCGAACGCCTCGGCCGACGTGCGCGTGTCGAACGGCAGTACGGCGTCGCCGGACGTCGTCCGGGCCTCGCTGTCGACGACGTAGAACGCCTCGTCGGCGGGCGTCCAGTCGGGGGCGAACTCCGTCACCGGCAACCGTTCGGCGTTCAGTTCGACGCCGCTGTCGGTGTACTCGGTGACGTACACCGTGTTCGGAAAGCCGAACCGCCGTTCGTGGGTCGGCTGTCGCTGTCTTGCGACGAACGAGTCGACGCCGTAGTAGCCGACGACGTAGGGATACTGCGAGTAAAACACCTGCGCTCGCGGGAGTTCGATCCTCGCGTCGAAGCGCTCGTCGTCCTCCAACCGCATCTCGTCCTCGAGCGTCAACCCGACCGAGACCGTCTCGTCGAACGCGACCGGTTCGGGGGTCGCCGAACCGAAATCGACGACGAAGATGCCGGCCGCGAGGCCGGCGACGACGACGACGACCGAGACCGTCGCGACGGTGCGGGTTCCGATTTTCGGCTGTGGCTCCGCCGACATCAGTCGTTCACGTTCGGGGGTCCGGGCCGGACGGTATTGTGTAATCTGGTGTCCGCGTCGAAAGACGGGCCAGGGATCCCTTAGGGGGTACGTCGGAACGATCCGGATCGCGGGGGCGGCGTCAGCGATCCAGCGCCTCGGCCACCCGCGCGGAGAGTTCGTCGGCGCCGGCCCGGAGCCCCGCGAGCGGGCGGCGGTCGATGCCGACGACGATCGACACGAGGCTCGCGAGCAGCCAGGCGGCGAGGCCGGCGACCGCGGCGGGGACGTCGATCGCGGCCCCGCGGTCGGTCGCCACGCCGACGACGGTCTCGAGGACGAGTCCCCGGTAGGCTGCGTTCGGACTCGCCGCGAGCGCCGTCCCCAGGAAGTCGTCGCCGATCGCGTCGGCGGAGAGCCCGGCGAGCGCCAGCAGGTCGCCGCCCGCGACGACCACGACGAGGACTGCGAGCGCGGCCGCGAGCGCCGCCCGTCCCGCCCGGACGAGCACCGACGCCGCCATCGCCATCGCCAACACCACGGCCCCGAAGCAGATCGTCAACGCGAGAAACCGGACGAAGAGCACCGGCGAGTCGACGCCGCCGTGGGTCGCGAACACCCGCGATTCGTGCCCGCCGACCAGCAAGACGGCGACGCCGACGACGGCGAGCGGGAGACCGGTGATGCCCGCGAGTCCGAGCAACCGGCCGACGAAGACGCCCCCGACGAGCGAACGCTTCGAGACGGGGTAGGTCAGAAGCACCGACCGGTCGTCGTTGTCGCCGCCGAAGGCCCGGTAGCCGAGCGCCACGGCGACCAGCGGGACGAGCAACTCCAGCGGCAAGAGGAGATCGACCGCAGTCGGGACGTAGCCGCCGCCGAGGCCGCCGCCGGCGCGGAGCGTCCCCGCGAACACGGCGAGGAGCCCGACCGGGAGGAGCAGGTAGCTCCGGGTCCGGAGGACCGTCGAGACCTCCCGCCACGCGATGGCCCCGAACACGCGGCCGCGGCTCATCGGCTCCCCCCGACGACCGCGACCGCCTCCGTGTCACCGACGACCGCGTTCAACACGCCCCTGAGTGAATCGGTCTCGAAGCGCTCCCGCAGGTCCGCCAGGGAACCGGCGGCGGCCACCGATCCGCGGTCCAACACGACGACGGTGTCCGCCGTCGTCTCGACGAGCGCGAGGTCGTGGGAGCTGATAAGTACGGTCGTCCCCGACCCGGCCATCTCCGCGGCGGTCCCGAAGACGTTCTCGCTCATGTTCGGATCGAGGCCGCTCGCGGGTTCGTCGAGGACGATCAACGGCGGATCCCCGACGGTCGCCTGCGCGATGCCGAGCAGTTGTCGCATCCCGCCCGAGAGGGCCTCGACGTTCCGGTCGGCCGCCGCCGCCAGCCCGACCCGTTCGAGCAGCGGTTCGGGGTCGCGACCGTCGAGCAAAGACGAGTAGAACGCCAGCGTCTCGGCGGCGGTGAACCCGGGGCGGAACGTCGGCTCCTGGGGCAGATAGCCGATCGGACGGTCGGTGTCGGGCCCCACGTAGGAGACGACGCCGGTCGTCGGCCGGAGGTCGCCGACGAGCGTCCGCAACAGGGTCGTCTTCCCGGAGCCGTTCGGGCCGATGACGGCAACGACCGATCCGGACGGGATCGACACCGACACGTCAGAGAGCACCTCGACCGACCCGAAGGACTTCGAGACCCCGTCGACGCGAAGCACGGGATCGTCGCTCACGCGCCGCACACCTCCGAGACCGTTGCGCGGCCGTCTGCGAGCCGTCGTGCGTTCTCGAGGCGGGTCGGGTTCGACGGCGTCGAGCGCGGGCTGGCGTCGACGACGCTCTCGCCGCGCATCCCCGGCGTGGAGCCCCGAAGCGCCCGGAGTCCCCGAACGATCGGCGCGTCGGCGAGCGTCCGCGCGGCCCCGGTCCGGTGGAGCCGCCCGTCGACCGGGTCGGTCGGGCTGTAGCGCCGGTCGAGGTCCTCGGCGCCCGCCCAGTAGTTGCCCTCGCCGTCGTGGCTCCAGACGCGGAGCGGCCCGGTCGTCGCCCTGACGTGGCGCTCGTTGTCGACGACGTCGTTGCGGACGACGACGCTCGTCGGGAAGACCGAGGAGGCGCGGAAACCAACCTCGTTCCCGACGACGGCGTTGTCGGCGTACAGCGAGTTCCGCGCGCTCGTCGAGACGGCCTGTCGAGTTCCGACGACGGTGTTCGCGCCGACGTAGGCGTCGGAACCGCTCGTCGAGATGCCCTGTCTGGAGTCGGTGATGACGTTGTCGGCGATGGCGATTCCGGAGGGACTCGTCATGACGATCACTCCCGAGAGGGCCTGTCCGGTCGCGCAGTTGCCCGCGAACAGCGCCTCGGAGGTGTACATGAAGTGGGTACCGAACCGGCCCCCGATAAACTCGTTGTGTCGAACCGTGATCCCCGAGGATCGGTGGGTGTAGACGCCGTCGCGGCCGCCGTCGAACGTCGAGTTCTCGACGACCGCGGGCGAACGGATCGCGGTGACGCCCATGAACCCGTCTTCCCACCGGTCGGTGCCGTCGACCCGGAGACCGTCGACGACCGCCCGGTCGGTGTCCCGGAGGACGACCCCCGAGGCCGGGGTGTCGACGTCGACCCGGGCGACGAGCAGTCGGTCGACGCCGTCGGCGGTGACGGCCGCGTCGGCGTACCCGTAGGCCTCCTCGGTCGCGCGGTCCCAGTCGGCGCGGTCGGCGGCGACCGTTCCCTCGGGTTCCAGTGAGTCGCCGACCCCCTCGATCGAGACGCCGACGAGGGCGACGTCGTCCGCGGTGACGGTGACGACGCTGCCGTTCCCGTCGCCGACGATCGTCGCGTTCTCACCGCTGATGGTCACGGGGTCGTCGACCTCGATCGGCCCCTCGTAGGTGCCGGGGGGGAGCCGGATCGTCGCGTTCGCTCCCGCGTCCTCGAGGGCGGCTCGAAGCGTCGGGGCGTCCTCACCCACGACGACGCCGACGGGCCGGTCGAGCAGTTCCCGCGCCGACGCGGCCGTCGCGTTCGCCTCGGCGTGCTGTGTCTCGACCCGATCGCGGGCGTTCGAGCCGTCCGCTCGAGGGGCCTCGAACCGCCCGCGGCCGGCCCAGGTGACGACCGAACCGCCGTGGGAGTCCACGAAGTCGACCGCGTCCGTCCGGGCGTCGAACGCCAGCGTCGCCGGTCCCGACGGGGTCCTCGCGGCGCTGTCGACCACGAAGTAGGCGTCGTCGGCGTCGATCCACCGCCCGGAGTACCCGCCGACGGGATATCCGGACTCGTCGAGGGACACGTCGGGGGGTACGGCCTCGACGTGGACGGCTCGGGGATAGCCGAACTGCTGTCTCACGAGGGGATCGTCGACCGCGGAGGCGGCCAAGCCGACGCCGCGGTAGCCGACGACGTAGGGGTACTGCGAGTACGCGACCTGCGCGCGCGGTGCGAACCGGTCCGAACCGAGCAGGCGTTGCTCCTCCAAGGTCAACCCCATCGCGACGGTCCGGTCGAACTCCGCCGCCTCGGGGTCCGAAGCGTCCGGCGAGACGGCGAACGACCCGGCACCGACGAGGACGAGCAGACAGCACCCGACCGCGACGGCGACTCGAAGCGACATACTCGGGGT
>Ga0209917_1001174_pt1 | contig 10614 bp, 17 predicted proteins | sample SalPon2_C_H2O_MG_FD_185710 | JGI IMG/M metagenome (GOLD analysis project Ga0209917, IMG submission 185710) | Salt pond water microbial communities from South San Francisco under conditions of wetland restoration - Salt Pond MetaG R2_C_H2O_MG... | ecosystem: Environmental > Aquatic > Non-marine...
GTGATGATTTTCTCAAGTGAAGGAGGCACAGGAATAGAAGACAGAAAAGCTTCTAAACTCGTTTTAGAAGATGATTCACAGTTCAGATTCAGACAGTTTTTGAAGAATGAAGGTTTTGAAGGAAAAGAGATAATCAAACTTGGGATAGCTTTACAGAAACTTTTCAAGGCCTTTATTGAGGAAGACGCACGTTTACTTGAAGTAAATCCCTTGGCAAAAACTGTTGATGGCTTTGTTGTCTTAGATGCGATGATGGACTTGGAAGACGACGCAAGTTATAGAAACAACTGGAATTTCCCTGAAAGGAACGCTGAAGGCGGGGAGAAGACTGAAAGAGAGAAAAGAGCCGAAAAAATAGATGAAGATGATCATAGAGGAGTAGCTGGAAAATACACGGAGCTTGACGGCGATATTGGAATGATGTTGGCTGGAGGAGGTGCAAGCCTGACAAACATGGATGCCATGATTGAATACGGCGGAGATCCGGCAAATTACACAGAATACGGAGGTAATCCGCCGACAGAGAAAGTATACAGATTATCGAAAGTTATAATGTCGAAAGATATCAATGGACTGTGGCACGTCGGAGGCACGGCGAACAATACAGACGTGGAGAGGACTATGGATGGATTCATACAGGCATTAAGGGAAGAAAAGCCTGATTATCCTATCGTTGTCAGGAGGGATGGGCCTCACGCCGACGAGGCTTTTGAAAAGTTGAGAGGAGTCAAAGAAGAACTGAACTTGGATATGAAACTGTTCAGGAACGACAAGCCTATGACTGAGTCAGCCAAAGATCTTATGGAGATGGTAGGTGATAAAAAATGAGCATATTCGCAGATGATGATACTAAATTACTGATCCAGGGAATCACTGGCAGAGCGGCAAGTGAAAAGACACCACATATGATCGAGTACGGCACTGATGTCGTTGCAGGGGTGACGCCCGGCAAGGGAAGACAGGAAGTAAGTGGCGTACCTGTCTATGACACCGTCCGGGAGGCCAAGGAGGAGCACCCAGAGATCAATACTTCACTCATCTATGTTCCTCATTTCGCGGCGAAGGATGCTATACTTGAAGCTTTAGACTCAGACATAACGAAGATCAATGTCACCACTGAGAGGATCCCGACACGTGACATGTGGGAGATCAAGGATGAACTGGAAAAAAATGATGCAACATTAGTAGGGCCTACCAGTGTTGGAGTTATAAGCCCTGGAAAAGCCAAGATAGGCCCGATAGGAGGGAATAAAGCCGAAGAGGCCTATGATAAAGGTTCTGTGGGTATTATATCGAAGTCGGGAGGTATGACGACGGAGACGGCCCAAGTAGTTCAAAACAGTGGCTTTGGAATATCTACAGCGATGGATATAGGAGGGGACAAAATTGCAGGAACAACTTTTGTAGAGGCCCTGAAGATGTTTGAGCAAGATAATCAGACGGAGGCAGTTGTTATTTTTGGCGAGCTTGGAGGAACATATGAGAATCAAGTTGCGGAGTTTCTAGATGATAATCCGGATTTTGATATTCCTGTAGTTGCTTTTATCACAGGAGAGTTCACTGAATCAATGCCAACACAGCAGTATGGCCATGCAGGAGCCGTTATTAGGGGTGATCGTGACAGGCCTTCTCACAAGAAGAAAGTATTGAGAGATGCCGGAGTCCGTGTGGCAGACGTACATCACGAAATCGGTGGTGAGCTGGAAGAACTTCTGGAGAAAAATTAGACAAGTCTTTGAAGACTAAAAAGAAATAAATCGTTTTGTTTTAAGTTAAATGTATATGTTATCCTCTGAAGTCGATTTTAGTGAGGAGATGGAGTTTCTGGATGGGAAAGCAGGTCTTCATCGAGCTTTCTTTCCAAGAGAGGGGGCTGTAGATTCTCCAGCTATAGATTTTGATACTGTTGTTGAACATCTTCAGAGGAATGGGTATAACATGGTTGTCTCTCCCAACGGCGCTACGAAAGATGTACATGGTGAAAAGAACGGTAAAAATTTGCACATCTCATCTCACAGAGACGGTAGAGCAGAGGTAACTTTTCTGATAGATGTAGAAGGGATAAATGCGCCAGAGCCATATGTAAAAAAAGTTTATGAACAGGCTGTTGGAGAACTGATGGAGAGGGAAAATCGCCTGCAGAATGCAGCTGAGAACTATATTGAGAACTTTTTATCTGAGGCTGATGATCCTATTCAAAAACTACAATATGAATTCGATGCTTCAGGCGAGACTACACAAGAAATAGTATCAAACTATTTTGAATCTATGAGGCCTACGGATTTAATAATGAACTACGCTGCACAGTTCGAGCTTATGCCTCATGAAAGTGCGGAAGATGAGAGACGTGAATTAAGAGGAAAGATACCTCTAGCAGATTCTCTTGAGGATGAGGGCCTGAGACAGAGAAATGCATATTATATTAGAAGATTCTTGAAAACCGTACTTGAGCAAGCAGATCAGAGTTACGGTCTCAATGATGAACTAAAGGAATACTGGATGGAACTGACTGATTAGATTATTCTCGAAATACTTTTTACTGTCCACCAGATAAAACTTTTTCATGACAAATAACTGGGAAACTTCTATCTCATCCTCTGGAGAGGATGCAGTAATCCGTGGAGAGAAACTGGAAAACGTAATGGATATGGATTTTGCTGATGCTATATGGCTCTTGTTAAAAGGAGAGAAGCCAACTGAAGAGGAGTCGGAGATGTTCAATACTGTGCTTTCAAGCTCTATAGATCACGGAGTTGGAAATCCTAGTACTGTTTCCGCTAGAACAGTTCAGAGCGGAGGAAACGACATGAATACAAGTGTAGCTGCAGGGATAATGGCGCTTGGAGATGCGCACGGAGGAGCTATAGAGGAAGGCATGGAGATCCTCCAGTCGGATAAATCAGCGAAAGAGATAGTGGAAAAATACCTAGAAAATGGAGAAAAAATCCCGGGCCTAGGGCACAAAGTCTACGACGAAAAAGATCCAAGAAGTGAGAAAATACTTGGTAAAGCAGATAAGCTGGGCCTCTCAGCAGAATACGTTCAGAAGATGAAAGAAATCCAAGATGTTTTCGCAGAAAAGAAAATAAGGCTTGTAATGAACGTTGACGGAGCGATAGCAGGCTTAATGAGTGATCTTGGATTCGAGCCAGAGCTCGGGAAAGGATTCTTCATCATAGCCAGGACGCCGGGCCTTGTCGCACACACGAGAGAGGAGATGGAAGAAGAAGATTTTAGAAGAGAGCAAGGAGAATATAAAGGGGAAGAATAATTTTTAGTAGGTGTTTAGAGCTTTGAGTTGATTTCTTTTAATTCCTCAAGAATCTGCTCTAGTACTTCTTCATCGCCAGAGGCCTCTTCGCTTTTTTCTTTTTCTTTCCCTGAGATGTTCCTGTTGATCATCTCCTGAACTTTTTTAGGCTCTCTGATACTTCTCAAACGCATCTCAACTCCTTCACTTCCGGCAGTGGAGATATTTACATTCCCGTAATCAAAATGATTGCCAAAAATCCCCTGTGAAAAAGAGATGTTCTGTATCTTGTCGTATCCGATCTTCTTTACGTTTCTTGAAAGTATTCCTTTCTTCACGTATATTCCATCAGTTGTAACAACGTAGAACGTATTCTTTACGCTCAGATAGGCTCCGATTATGATCAAGAGGCCTACTCCGATTATTGAAAGCGGTAACCCGAATATTACAGCCGGTAGAATGCTTTTAATCCTTGGTTGGCCTTTCCACTTTATCTCCTCGTTATCCTCAAGGCTGAGCCAGTCAAGTTCCATAACTGTAATTGTTTCAGTCAATCCGTTTAATACTTTTTGCACGCAAATAGTTAGTTACCGCGTATGAGTTCTGAGAACAAGGTTTTCGAGTCAAGACTGGGCGATGTAGCAGTAACTGACTCGCATGTTGAAAGAGAAAGAAAAGGCCGTGACGACTGGGATTTACTTGAGAAGAACTTTCCTGAAAGAATGATCGCAGATGAAATACATTACTCCAAAATAAAACAAGTAACGTATACAGAAGGATCAACTTATCCGTATATAGAGTTCGAAACAGAGAAAGGCAAAAAGAAAATGTTCTTCTCAATTGGCGATCCGTACAAAGAAATATTCAAAGAAATAAAAGACAAACTAGCCGTCCACAGACAGGCCTTCCAGTAAAAATTCGTTGTTTTGAAAAATACACGGTACTCGGTGCTTATTTCTCTTCTAAAAACTTTTCAAGCAGCTTAAATGAAATATAATTATGCAAAAGGACATTACAGGATCTATTTTACTTGGTTTTGGTGCTCTTTCAACAGTTATGGCAGGGTGGGCAGATACTGCGGCTTACTCAGTACCGCTACCGGTAAAAATATTGGCATGGGCTATGGCGATAACAGGACTAGGATTGCTGGGAATAGCCACCAAAGAAGAACTCGGATAACAAATTCTCGTCCAAATCAATAGAGAACAGAGAAAATAAATGCGGTCACCGGGATTTGAACCCGGGTCGTCGGCTCGAAAGGCCGACATGATTGGCCGGACTACACCATGGCCGCAAAACTCCTTAACTAAATTCAGGGAGTTAACACTTTTAAGGCCTTTCAGGCAGATAGGGAAAATTTCAAATTTTTGTACTCTGAAAACTACATTATGCCTGAAGATAACTGTGTGTTCTGCAAAATAGTATCAGGAGAAATACCTGCATACAAAATATATGAAGACGGAAACATTTTAGCTTTCCTTGATTCGAATCCTGTCTCAAGAGGCCATACACTAGTCATCCCGAAAGGACATGTGGAAAACATCCACGAGGCCTCTGATATGAATTTCATGTGGGAAGGAATAAAGAAAGTAGCTGATGGAGTAAAAGAGGCCTTTGATCCTGAAGGCATCAATATCGCGCAGAACAACGGTGAGAAAGCAGGACAGGAAGTATTTCATCTGCATTTCCATATTACGCCTATCTATACAGGAGATGAAATAACGTTAGAGTACAATAGATCAGAATTAAAGGATGGAGAAAGTATTTCAAATAACTTGAAACGCATGATTGACTGAAATATGTTGAAAAAGATGTTTAGGCCTGCCTAAACCTGTTTTATGGGCGAAAACATATTAAGCGTCGGGAGTTGTTCAATACGTATGACTTTTGTCGAAAATGTTCTGATTGTTTTTATCGCTGGATTGATAACTGATCTGGCTACAGGACTCGGAGTTCTTCCATTTTTCTTTGTGAAGGAATTCTCCAAGAAATGGCTCGTATCCCTCTGGGGCCTGGCATCTGGAATCATGCTTTCAGCCTCTTTCCTAGGACTTATACCTGAAGGCCTGAAGGCCGGACAAGAAGTACCCTTCCTCGGATCAGGACTTACCGCTGTATCAGCAGGCCTCTTAGTAGGAGCAGGCCTTGTAATCTTTGCCGGAAGATGGATCGACGAAGTCGAACTTGATCCCGGAACGTTTGAGGAAGCAGATTTCAAGAAGATGCTACTAATACTGGGGATTCTTACAGTCCATAGTTTCCCGGAAGGAATTGCTATCGGAGTGGCATTCGCTGAATTGGGACTAGGATCAGGGATACCTGTACTTGGATTCGCAATCCCTGCCATCGCGATCACGATGACAGTCGCTATCTCGATCCACAATATTCCTGAAGGGATTGCGATCGCCATCCCATTCAAATCAATGGGAGTAAGTAACTGGAAGACAGTGGGGGCGGCAGTCTTTTCAAGCGTACCCCAGCCGATAGGTGCTGTGATAGCTTTCATATTCGTGACACAGGCCCAGACATTCCTTCCATTCGGCTACGGATTCGCCGCAGGCGCTATGATTTATCTCGTCCTGACAGAATTTATTGAAGAGGCCTTTGAAATAGGCATGGATATGGAAAACAACGGAGTGCCTGAATTCGCCTATGGGAACATCGCCGGCTTAATAATCATGATCCTCCTATTTACCTTTGTATGAAGTACACGGAAATCGCAGGGACACTTATAGTAGAAGATAAAGGCTTATTACTTCTTTACAGAGAGGATTGTTCTTGGTGGGAACTGCCCGGTGGAAAAGTAATAGAAGACGAAAATCCGACACAGACAGCTATAAGAGAGGCCTCTGAAGAAATAGGTATAGAGGTCAATCTTGAGAAGCCTTTCTTCTCTGGAGAATTCGAAAACGATGGAGAACTGTTTCTCTGGCACGGCTACATCGGAGAAACAGAAGACGATCCAGAAATACAGGAGGAAAAGTTTTCAGAATTGAAGTATTTTGATGCCGAGGATCTGGATGAAGAAGAACTGGCCCCGAATCTTAGACAGATAAGGCCGGCTCTGAGGCGCTTACTCTCTTAAAGGCCTGAAAATTAAAAACAACTAATAATTAGGTTATAGTATGCTCTTCTTCGAGTTCCTCCAACAGTTCACAGGAAATCCTTTGATTGATTCACTCATGGTATTTTTGGCTGAAGCTCTTGTTTTAGCGGTTCCAATTGTTTTAGTCTATCTGTGGTTCCAGGGGGAGAAAGGAAGGAAGGACTCAGTGTATGTATTTGTAGCAGTGCTTGCAACTCTTTTCCTCTCCTACACGCTTTTAGGCAACACTATACAGCACGAATCGCCTTTCCAGAACTATGATACACTGGCATCAGGCGAACCGGAAAACTCTTTCCCAAGCCAGCACACAGCCACCATACTTGCCACTGTACCTGTTCTTTACTGGCTTAAAAGAAGAAAACTAGCCTATACATTCCTGACACTAGGCATAATTACTGGATTATCCCGCATTTACATAGGAGAACACTACCTAATTGATATACTGGGATCAGGCCTCGCAGCTCTACTAGGATACACAGCGATATGGGCAATCGATAGAAAACTAGAGAAAGAAGTACAATACGTGATTGATCTTGCCTACAGAATACAGAGAAAGATTTTCTCGTTCATACCGTATGAATTAGAGGAAAAACTGAACAGAAACAAGTAAATCAGAAGTAAAAATGAAGAGGCCTCTGTTGGCCTCTCCGTGTTTTAACTTATCCTATGTGGTGTTCGCCGACTTCTTCGATCATGTCGAGTTTGTAAGGAAGACTGTACGACAACAGTACTTCTCCAAGCCTAGATCGTCCAGGACTTCTTTCTTGTCTTCTCCATCTTGGACTCTCTCTTCAAACTCATCCCACTTGTCTCCTATGACTTTTCCACAGGAGAAACATCTTACAGGTATTTGCATTCAAAACTCACCTCCGTGAGTTTTTGCAAAGTCCATTCTTTCAGAATGCACTGTCAACCACCTTTTAACGGTAGGACTTCTGCTGTTTGTGTCGGGCACCTTTGCTCGACTGGCTTGGTTTTCTTGTCTCCGTACGTCTTGGATCCTCTACCATCATGTTCCTATCGTAGTCACGGAAATCACGCTCAAGCTGTTCATTGTCCGTAAACTCGACAAGACCTCTGGCAATTGCCATCCTGACAGCTTCTGTCTGACTTTGACGTCCACCGCCGTGAACATCAACCTTGATCTCAACGTCTTCAACTACTTCTTCTCCAGCGATGTTGAGAGGCTCTTTAACCCTCTGCTCCTGCATACTGGATTGATTTGCCCACAGATGAACAGGCCTGGAGTTGATCCTCAAAGTACCTTCGCCATCACTTACTGATGCACGGGCCTTGGCCGTCTTCCTCTTTCCGTTAGCATGTACGCTCATTTATTTTTCACCTCTTGGCTCCCATCCAATAAACTTGGATATCTCGTCAAGTTTTACATAGTTCCTGTTCTTCAGATCCTTACCGGACTTTGAATCACTTTCTTCAACATCCTCTTCAAGATCGTAAGGAACACCCAAGTACGTCTTCACGTTGGAAAACGCTTCTTTACCCCGGGGTTTGTTGTAAGGAATCATACCTCTAAGTGTTCTTTTGATAATCTTATCAGGCCTCTTCGGGAAATGAGGGCCTCTATCACGGACACCTCTATCATACTTAGTCTTGTACTCGTTCAAGACTTCTTCTTTATCGCCTGAAACGACTGCTTCCTCAGAGTTAACAACTCTTACTTCTTCACCGTCAAGAGCTAATTGAGCGACTTCAGAAGTAAGACGCCCGATAACTCTATTACTAGCATCAATAACTCTAGTCATTATTTAATCACCTTTACGTTTGAGCCTTCAGGATTATCCTCTACAAGATCACGGATGAACATAAACTCTCCGTTCTCCTTGATCTCCTCTTTAGCTCCTGTAGAGGCCTTGAAAGCAGCAACATCGACTGACTTGTTCAAACTACCTGATCCAAGAACTTTCCCGGGAACGACAACGGTATCACCGTCTTCAGTGTTCCTGTCAATATCAGAGATATTGACTTCAGGCCTTCTTCTATTAACTTTTCCAAGATTTTCAGCTACTTCGTTCCAAATACTTGCCTCCTGATCCTGCAGAAACTCGATAGTCTCCACAAGAACAGGATTAGATGGGTCTGCATGTTTATCCATTGTTAATTAACACCTCGCGGCACATGGCGAAACTCTCTAAGAGTTCGCCCGCTCAAGCAGATTTAACATCTGCGGTCGCCACTACTGGTATTACTGAAAAGAGAACTGAAGTTTTATAAATCGGGATTTTTATTCATTCGTCTACAAACAAGTATACAGGCATGGCGCAGTTATCGAACAACATAGTCAAAGACATATTCGAAATAGAAGAAGGCAGAGACCTACATGGCAAACACAAGGAAGAGGCCAGTAAATGGATAAGACAACTTGAGAAAACAACAGCCAAAGAACTGGGACAGGAAAACTTTCGATTCACTTCTCTACAGGAAGCAGCAGACATCATACTGAGAGAGTTCCCGTACATGGAACTCAACGACTTCAATCCAGACAAAGAAGAACATCCTCCATGCTCAATATCTAAAGCCCTTCAAGCAGGCCCACTTAACTGTGTAGGGCGTACAGCAACACTAGTCCTTATAGATGAAATCAGAGGCCTCAACAAGGATCCTATGTCTAATCTAAGATTAGAGTTCGACATACAGTACCGTCAAAAGCCTGAAGGAGGCCGAGAAGTCAAAAACGGACATATAACATCATTCATCAGGACAGGCGGAGATAAAAACTATCTCGGAACATCCTACGACTGGCATAAAAAAGAGTATCCGATAAGAATGCTCCCAGCAACATACGCAGTACAGAACGCCATGGCAGTAGGAGGAATGATAGGCGACGAACAGAGAGCCAAACAGATGGCAGAAAAAGCAATTGAACTCGGAGCAGAAAACTCGATGTACCTCGGAGGCCTCGCAAACAGAATCATAGACTACTGAAAAACATAGAGAGTAAATGCCTCCAAATCTTGAAGATACTTACATCCGTCCGTTAATCTCTTCCTTGTTATATCCTTCATCTCTGTGGAAAACTGCATAAACTCTAACCGTATCATCATCGATATCATATACGGCACGGAAATCAAATCCGTCAGCATCCTCTTTCATAACGAACTTGAAGACTTGACGACCTCTAACACGGATTAGACCACTGTCTTCATGATCTGTTGGATTTTCTTCCAATTCGACTAAACATTGTTCAATGTAATTCTGTTGATCTTTATTCAAGTCTTTCAAGTCTTCAACTGCTTCAGGCTCGACTTTAACTTTCATCTATTCCAAACCAAGTTCTTCAGAAACTTCATCTAAACTCAAGGCCTCTTCCTCACGTTCCTCACTTTTCTTCAGTCGTTCAACTAAAACTTTTTCCTCTTCTGGAGTAAGGCCTGTATCCGACTTTATCTTCTGTCTCAAAGCATCCCGAATATACTCTGACTCATTCTGATAAAGGCCTTCTTCACTTAACTCCTTCATCTTCTCACGCATCCTCTCAGGAATATTAACACTTACAGTAGGCATTATTTATCACAGTTTACAATGATACTATAAAGTAATAAATATTTACTGGTCCTGGGCCAGGTATTTAGTCACGCGCTCTCGAATAGATCCCTCATCAGAAACAGTATCTCCGTTCAAAGCCTATTTCAAACTATCCGCTGTACCGCTGATAAGTTCATCAACATCCAAATCACGTTTCTCAACAGACTTAGTCATAAATAATTCTAGAATCTTGGCAGTTAAAACTCTATCGAAAATAGATAACATCTTCAAAGAAAATAAAGAGAAAAAAGAGTCGAGAGGCCTCACGGCCAACTCGGAATCGTACAATCCTATTTATTGTACGACGCTTCCTTCAGCTGTGCTGATGGAAACCTGAGTCTGTCCAGCTAGAGCTTCTGAATTCTGCTCGTAGTTGGATAGGAACTCTCCTGCCTGTCTTGTGTCTTCTCCGGTGTAACCGGCGACAACAAGAGCATCGTGGTCCTCGTTAAAGGCCTCTGGTACAAGCTGTAGAAGGCCTTCGCCCTCTGTGTAGTCACTTGTACTCCATGTCTTGTTGTTGTTAGCCAACTCCTCTACAAGACTGTTGGCTGCAGGTCCTCCAACAAGGATCAAATTGCTGGAAGTCCTTGCCTCTGGAACGAAATCATCGCTATCCAGAGCAACACTCTGAGCAGGCCATCCAGTCGGACTCATAGTGTCAACTGAACCTGCGCCACTGCTTGAACCGGAAAGTTCTCCGTCCTGTGCAGTG
>Ga0209917_1001176_pt1 | contig 10612 bp, 7 predicted proteins | sample SalPon2_C_H2O_MG_FD_185710 | JGI IMG/M metagenome (GOLD analysis project Ga0209917, IMG submission 185710) | Salt pond water microbial communities from South San Francisco under conditions of wetland restoration - Salt Pond MetaG R2_C_H2O_MG... | ecosystem: Environmental > Aquatic > Non-marine...
GTGACCTCTGGACGGCACTCGGCGCGCGACGAGCGTGACCAGCAGGCGGTTCGGTCGTCGACGACTCCGTGAGACGCGGACCCCGACGAATCACGCGCTCACGACCACGACCGCGCGATCGCCGGACGTCACTTCGTCACCCCCTCCCGGGCCGATTCTATACGTGTGTGATGGTTGTGTGACTGAGGCGACCTCGCGACGGCCGGGCACCAGTTGGCCACGCCCTCCCCAGCCGATTCGCTCGGTGCCTCCGGCCCCTCGCTCATCCCTCGCACGCGCTCGCGAGCTCGCCTCCGGCGACCTCACGAGGCGCGCGCCACCGCGGATGCCGATCCTCGTTCCTGAGAGATCGCCTCGTGCCGGCCACCGGAAGGGGTCTGCGGGTCGAGACCGGATCGACTGCGGTGTGGTGGTGGTTCGTCTCAGACTCCGTACTGCGTCTCGACGAGTTCGTCGAGTCCACGGTCTGCGAGCAGTGGCTTCGGAACCAACATGTCGAGCTGAACCACGCCCGGCAGCCGACCGATCTGCACCCCACCGGTGAACGTACACCGGGCGCGAACCTCTCCTTCGCTCATGTCGAACAGCGTCCCCGCTCGATCGAAGGCGTTCTGTGTGGCGTCGTTGACCGTCGCACCCGATCCGATGACCTGAACCGGCGCCATCTCGGTCTCGACGTCGACCCCGTGGTCGGCCCCGAGTGCGACCCCGGCCTCGCGCTCGGCGTCGTCGTACGGCTCGCTGATGAACGGCAGGTCCTCCTCGTTGGGCAACAGGATCGGCCCGTCGAGTTCGAGGTCGTGGATCACCTCGACGTCCATCGTGACGGTGCCGCTCACGTCGGTCGTGTGCAACGAGAGCTCGCCGTCACCCTGGTTCGCGTGTAAGTCACCCACGTAGATGCCGCCGCCGTCGACGGCGACCGGACAGATCAGCGTGGCACCCGCACGGACCTCGGGCACGTCCATGTGGCCGTCGGTCCGCTGTTCGAGGTCGGCCTCGGTCTCGACGCCGTAGTCGTGGTCGGCACCGATCAGACTCTGACCGAAGTCGCCGGCGTTGTGTGAGTCGGGAATGGTCACCGGCGGCGTCGTCCCGATGTTACCGATGAACGGTCGGAGTCGGCCGAGCGTCCCCGGCATCCCGTCGGGCTCGTACAGCAGTATCGGATGCTGGCGGGCGTTCTCGGGGATGTCCATCACGGATTCAGCGTCGGTGGCGAGCTCGTGGGCCCCGTCAGCATCGAGCGTCACACCGACCCCATTCTCGTGGTCGAACGCCACGGTGTACCCGTACTCGAAGCCGAACGAGGAGGCGTTCGCGCCGCACTCGGCACAGCGGATCGCCTCCTCACCGGTGCCTTCGACGACGGAGTCCGGCCACGTCGTCCCACACTCGGGACAGCGGTGGTCCACGAACGGGTCGTCCTCGAACGCCGCCTCGCGCTCGGCCATCGACCCGGTGCTCGTCGCCATGCTCGTCACCTCGACGTCACGGATGTGGATCGCGACCGCGTCGCCGACGGACGCCCCCTCGACGCGGATCGGTCGAGTCACCTCGTGGCCGCCACGGAACGAGGGAGTGACCATCGGACCCCAACACCCCGGCGGGGTGTACGTCGTAATGCGCCCGCCGTCGGCGACGGTCCCGGCCCACTCCTGGTCGGGGCCGACGAGACCGAGCGTGTACTGGTCGACGTGCAGCTCCTCTTGAACAGACTGTTGTGACATGTGCTAGAACGTCACGATCGGTGACGACATAATCCTAGCGCTCGCGGAACCGGAGATCACGCTGGCGCGGTACAGAGTAGCGCTGGCACGCCGGGAGCGGCGCAGCGACGAGGCGGGGACGAGTTCAAGTAGGCGCTGTGCGGAGTGAGGGGCAGTGATGGAGCCGCCGGAGATCGAGCGGTTAGACGAACAGACGGTCCAGCGGATCGCCGCCGGTGAGGTGGTCGAGCGCCCGGCGAGCGTGGTGAAAGAGCTGGTCGAGAACAGCCTCGACGCGGGTGCGAGCCGCGTCGCCGTCGCGGTCGAGGCGGGTGGCACCGAAGGGATCCGCGTCCGCGACGACGGTGTCGGGATCCCGGCCGACCAGCTGGAGGCGGCGGTCGCCGAACACGCCACCTCGAAGATCGCCGACATCGACGACCTCGAAGCCGGCGTCGGGACGCTCGGATTCCGTGGCGAGGCGCTGTACACGGTCGGTGCGGTCTCGCGACTCACCGTTCGCTCGCGTCCGCCAGACGCGGACGCCGGCGCCGAGGTCACCGTCGAGGGCGGCGAAGTCGGCGCGGTTCGGCCCGTCGGCTGTCCCGTCGGAACGACCGTCGAGGTCGAGGACCTCTTTTTTAACACCCCTGCACGCAAGAAGTTCCTCAAGCGGGTGACGACCGAATTCGACCACGTCAACACGGTCGTCTCGAGTTACGCGCTCGCCAACCCGGACGTCGCCGTCTCACTCGAGCACGACGGCCGCGAGACCTTCGCTACCGAAGGCAACGACGACCGCCGCTCTGCGGTCCTCGCCGTCTACGGCCGGCCGGTCGCCGAGTCGATGATCGACGTCGAGTGGACCCCAGGCGACGACACGCCAAGCGACGACACGCCAAGCGACGACACGCCGAGCGACGGCGATGCGGATGCCGACCAGCCCGTGCGTCGCGTCGCGGGACTCGTCTCACACCCCGAGACGACGCGCTCGAGTCGCGATTACCTCACCACGTACGTCAACGGGCGGTACGTCACCGCAGGTGCGCTTCGGGAATCGGTGCTCGACGCCTACGGCGGGCAGCTCGCGCCGGACCGGTACCCGTTTGCGGTCCTCTTCGTCGAGGTCCCGCCAGCCGACGTCGACGTAAACGTACACCCCCGCAAACTCGAGGTCCGGTTCGACCGCGAGGCGGCGGTGCGGTCGGCCGTCGAGTCGGCCGTCGAGTCGGCCCTGCTCGACCACGGGCTCATCCGGTCGACGGCCCCGCGCGGCCAGTCGGCTCCCGACGAGGTCGACGTCGCTCCCGAGAGCCCGACCAACGAGGTCCTCGGTGGTGCCGCAGGCGCATCCGGACGCGACCCCGACGACGCGACGGACACAGCAGACGCGGCGGACACGGCCACGCCCGAGCGCGTCCCTGGCGGTTCGGCCGAAGCGCTCGACCCGGACGACGACGCGGCGTGGTCGGTCGACGGACTCCCCGGCGCGGAGACGGAGGCGTCGGAGGCGACGAGTGACGGCATCGATGTGAGTGGCGGCGTCGATGTGAGTGACGACGTCGATGTGAGTGACGACGTCGACACGTCCAGCGACATCGACACGCCCGACGAACCCGATACATCAGACGCCACACGGACGGGAGCGCCCGCGGACACGGACGGGCCGACCACCGGATCGACTACTGGTGGATCGGCCGCTGGTGGATCGGTCTCACAGACCGATTCAGTGACCGACGAAGCCGAGACGACCCCGGGGGCCGACTCGGCGGTACGACCCGACGCGATCGAGACGCCCGACCGCCACGCCGACCGCCACGGGGGGACGACCCGGCGGACCGAACCGACCCAACACACTCTCGACGGCGACGAGACTGGAACCGAGCGCGCGTACGACTCGCTTCCGTCACTGCGGGTGCTCGGCCAGCTCCACGACACCTACGTCGTCGCGGAGGCACCCGACGGGCTGGTGTTGATCGACCAACACGCGGCCGACGAGCGGGTGAACTACGAGCGCCTTCGAGCCGCGTTCGCGGACGGTCCCGCGGCCCAGGCACTCGCCGAGCCGGTGACCGTCGCGTTGACCGCGCGGGAAGCCGCGTTGTTCGACGAGTTCCTCGCGGACCTCGACGCGGTCGGTTTTCGCGCAGAGCGAACGGACGAGCGCGAAGTCACGGTCGAGGCCGTCCCCGCGGTCTTCGACACCACGCTCGACCCGACGCTTCTGCGCGACGTCCTCGCCGAGTTCGTCGCCGACGCGGCCGCGAGCAGCGAAGCAGATGCTGATGGAGCCGACCCGGACGCCATCACCGACGCGTCCACGGTCGCCGACGCGGTCGACGCGCTGCTCGCCGACCTCGCGTGTTACCCCTCGATCACGGGTAACACGTCGCTGACAGACGGTCGAGTCGTCGACCTCCTCGACCGGCTGGACGACTGCTCGAACCCCTACGCCTGCCCACACGGCCGGCCGGTGGTGATCCGTCTCGACCACGACGAACTGGGCGCCCGGTTCGAGCGCGACTACCCGGGTCACGCCGGCCGTCGGAGCGAGTGACCGCCAGGGTCGACGACGAGAAGGGTACGCTTTTGGCTCACCCGCCGGACCCGAGCCTATGGAACGCGTAGCGATCATCGGCGCGTCGATGACCCAGTTCGGGCAGCGCGACGCGTGGCTCCGCGAGCTGCTCGTCGAGGCCGGCGAGGCCGCGCTGGCTGACGCGAACGTCACGGGTGCAGCCCTCGATCACCTCTACGTCTCGAACATGGCAAGCGGCGAGTTCGAGGGACAGACGGGCGTCGTCAACGCACTCGCACACGACCTCGCGGCCACGCCCGCCTACACCGCCCGGGTGGACCAGACGTCGGCGTCCGGGGGCGCGGGCGTCTACGCCGCGTGGCAGTCGGTCGCCTCCGGTGCGAGCGACTGTACGCTTCTCGTCGGTGGCGAGAAGATGACGCATCGGTCGACCGCCGAGGCGACAGACGTGATCGCCTCGCTCACCCATCCGGTGGAGTACAAACACGGGGTGACGCTCCCGTCGTTCGCCGGGCTCACCGCCAGACACTACCTCGAGACGTACGACGCCCCCCGTGAGAGCCTCGGGAAGGTCGCCGTGAAGAACCACGCTAACGGCGTCGACAACCCCCACGCGCAGTTTCGAAAGGAGGTCGACCTCGAGACGGTCCTCGAGTCCCCGATCGTCGCCGACCCGCTCCGCCTGTACGATTTCTGTCCGATCACGGACGGCTCGGCCGGGCTCGTCTTGTGTCCGGTCTCTGTGGCCGAGGAGTACGTCGACGACGAGTACGTCGTGATCTCGGGAATCGGCGGGGCGACGGACACGCACGTCGTCCACGAGCGGGCAGATCTTACGACGATGGGTGGCGTCCGCGACTCGGCCGCAATCGCCTACGAGATGGCCGATATCGGTCCGGACGACGTCGACGTCGCCGAGCTCCACGACATGTTCACGATCCTCGAGTTCCTCCAGAGCGAAGACCTCGGCTTTTTCGAGAAGGGTGCCGGCTGGCGTGCGGTCGAGGACGGCGTCACCGACCGGGACGGCGACCTCCCGATCAACACCTCCGGCGGCCTCAAATCGAAGGGACACCCGCTCGGCGCGAGCGGGGTCGCACAGCTGTACGAGGTCGTCAACCAGGTGCGAGGAACCGCGGGGCCGCGCCAGGTCGACGCCGACGTCGGCCTCGCGTGTAACGTCGGCGGATTCGGCAACTGTGTCACGACGACCGTCGTGGAGGGAGCCCAATGACCGACGACGTGCCGCCGTTCGAGGCCGCGGTGTACGCCGATGGGTCGATCACGTATCCGCCACACCCGGTCGGCCCCGACGGCGCCGAACGCACCGACACGCTCGACCTCCGCGAGTACGAGGCACACGTGGTGACGTGGACGACGTCGACGGCGACGCCGCCGGGCGTCAGGCAGCCCAACGCCCTCGCTATCGTCGAGTTCGACCTCGGCGGGTCGTACGACGGGCCGCCGGTCCGGGCGCTCGGCCAAGTCGTCGTCGAAGACGAAACCGCAGACGGCGAGGATGCCAGCGGGGACCGATCAGGAACCGACACGCAGGTCGTCGCCGTCGGCGACCGGGTCGAACCGGTCTACGTCGCGGAGTTGCGCGACCCTGAGGCGGGCATTCGCGAGCCGGCCAGCCAGTCGTGGGACGGCTTCCGATTCCGGCCGGTCGAGTGAGGGTGCCGGGCGACGGCCACAGCGCCCGCGCTCAGTCGGCACGAACCGCCGAGACGCCGAAGGAGGCCGTGACCATGCCGCCGAGTACGACCGGCATCCAGTACGTCGCGCCGCGAAACACGAGCACGGCGGCCGTGACCGTCGCGGCGGCCACGCCGGTCGTCGGGACGAGCAGCGCGACGTACGCGGCCTCAATTCCACCGAGCCCGCCAGGAAGTGGAGTTGCCCCGGCGAGGTTCGCGAGCGGGATCGCGAACACCACTACGTGTGGCGGGATGGGCTGGCCCACCGCACCGAAGGCGGCGATCAACGCGGCGGCCTGAGCGAGCCACCCGAGCAGGGAGAGGCCGACGACGACCGAGAGCTGCCGGCGGTCGGTCCCGACCCGCTCGACGTCCGTGAAGAAGCGTTCGAGCCGCTCGCTGAGCCCGCCTTCGAGCGCGGCGGGGTCTGCCCGGCCGCGAGTGAGCCGGCCGACTATCGGCGCGATCACGGCCGGGAGGCGGTCGACGAGCGTCTCACGGTGCCGCCAGGCGAGTGCGAGCACGAGCACGACGGTTCCGATGATGCCGACGGCAGACGCCACTGCCGTCACGAGCCGGTCGCCGACGGCCGCCGTGGTGGCGTAGTAGCCGACGCCGACGAACACGAGCGAGAGCGAGGGGACGACGTTGAGCACGTCGACGCTCGCGATCCCGGCGAGTCCGGTCTCGTACCGACAGTCGGAGACCTTCGAGATGAGTAGCGCAGCGACCGGCTCGCCGCCGGCCTGCCCGAACGGCGTCACGTTGTTCGCGAACACCGCACCGACGTAGACGACGATCGCGGTGTGTGTCGGCACCTCGACGGTCAACGAGGCGAGGACCGCCCGCAGCATGAGTCCCCACGCGGCGAGCCAACAGAGCGCGAACGCGATGACGACGGCGACGAGCCGGCGGTCGGCCGCCGCAATCGTCTCGAACACGGCCGTCGGGCCGACGAGCGTGAACAACGCGGCGAGCGCGACGAGCGCCCCGAGCGCCCCCACGAGCAACACGCGCCGGTTGCCGTCTGGCATACCTCACCTCTCGCGGTGGACGACTTCAAAGCGTCTGATCGGCCGTGCAGTGGGACCTCGGCTCACTACTGTCGGCCTACGGTTCGAGGACGACCCGGAATCGCGCGTCGTTCGCCAGCATGCGCTCGTAGGCGGTTTCGGTCTCCTCGAGCGGCATGGTCTCGACCGTAGGCGTCACGTCTCGGAGCGCGCTGAACGCCAGCGTGTCCTCCCAGTCGGCGGCGTGTCCGGAGGCCCATCCCTCGACGGCCCCACGGGGTCCCGACGAGGTGTTGTACGTCGACCTCGACGGGCTCGTCCGGCACACCGACCGCGACGACCGAGCCGTCACGGCCGATACCGGCGGCTGCCGCAGTGATGGCGTCCGCGGACGGGGCAGTAGCGAGCACCACGCGGGCACCCCCGAGCGACTGGAGCGCCTCGCCGGCGTCGCGGTCGCTCGTGTCGACGAAGTGGTCCGCGCCCAGCGACGTCGCCAGCGACTCCTTGTCGGCCGACCGAGAGAGCGCGACCGTCTCGAAGCCCATCTCGTGTGCGTACTGGAGACCGAGATGGCCGAGTCCGCCGATCCCCTGGACGGCGACCAGATCGCCCGGGTCGGCCTCGGCGTTGCGTAACGCGTTGAACGTCGTGATACCGGCACACAGGAGCGGGGCGGCCTCGACGGCCCCGAGCGCGTCGGGGATCGCGCCGACGGCCTCCGCCGGGACGGTCGCGTACTCGGCGTATCCGCCGTCGAACGTCAGCCCAGTGATCTCGCCGCGTTCACATCCCTGAAAGTCGCCGCGTCGACAGGGGTCACAGGTGAAACAGTGGCCGCCGTGCCAGCCGACACCGACACGGTCGCCCGGCTCCCAGCGCTCGACGTCGTCACCGACCGCGTCGATCCGACCGGCGATCTCGTGGCCTGGGATCCGAGGATACTCTACGGCGGGGTGGGCTCCGGACTTGACGAACACGTCGCTGTGGCAGATGCCGCACGCCTCGACGGCGACGCGGACTTCGGCGGCCGACGGCTCGGGGATCGGAACCTCGACTGCCTCGAACGGTTCACCGGCTGCCGGCACCCGCATTGCACGCATCGTTTCGGTAGTCACGTCCCCGTCTGCACGCGCGAGCCCCTAACGACTGGCGGTTCGGGCGCTCCTGGCGCGGCGGAGCCGAACGGACAACGGTTAAGTCGCGCTCGGGCGAGCGTGATCCTAATGTACGATCCGGAGGAACTGGCCGCGATACGGGACGCGAAGCGGGCGTGGGAGGACGGCCCGTACGGCGACGCCGTCGACCGGTTCGGCGAGCGGCGTGCGTCGTTTACGACCGACACCGGCGGTCGGTCCGTCGACGCGCTCTACACTCCGACGGACCGCGCGGACGCAGAGTATCAAAAGGACGTGGGGTTCCCGGGTGAGCCGCCGTACACGCGCGGCGTCTACTCGACGATGTACCGCGGTCGGCTCTGGACGATGCGCCAGTACGCGGGCATGGGGACGGCAGCCGAGACGAACGAGCGGTTCCGCTACCTCATCGACGAGGGATCGTCGGGACTCTCGATGGCGTTTGACCTGCCGACACAGATGGGGTACGACTCAGACGCCGCGATGGCGGCCGGGGAGGTCGGTCGCTCGGGCGTCGCCATCGACACGCTCGCCGACTTCGAGACGGTGTTCGAGGGAATCCCCCTCGATCGGGTGTCGACGTCGATGACGATCAACGCGCCGGCGGCGATCCTGCTCGCGATGTACGTCGCCATGGGCGACGAACAGGGCGTCGACCGCACCGAGCTCCGCGGTACCGTCCAGAACGACATCATGAAAGAGTACGTCGCGCGGAACCTCTACATCTACCCCCCGGAGCCGTCGATGCGGCTCATCACGGACGTCTTCGCGTTCTGTGCCGAGGCGGTGCCGAAGCTGAATCCCATCTCGATTTCCGGGTACCACATCCGCGAGGCGGGGTCGACGGCGGCCCAGGAGGTGGCGTTCACGCTGGCGAACGGGCTCGAGTACGTGGGGGCCGCGGTCGACGCCGGGCTCGACGTCGACGACTTCGCCCCGCAGCTTTCGTTCTTCTTTAACGCGCACAACGACGTCTTCGAGGAGGCCGCGAAGTTCCGCGCCGCCAGGCGGCTGTGGGCGCGGCTCGTCGAGGAGCGGTTCGACCCGGACGACCCCGCCTCGACGCAGCTCAAGTTCCACACCCAAACCGGCGGGTCGACGCTCACCGCCCAGCAGATCGAGAACAACGTCGTGCGGGTCGCGTATCAGGCGCTCGCAGCCGTCCTCGGCGGCACCCAGAGTCTCCACACCAACGGCAAAGACGAGGCGCTCGCGCTTCCGACCGAAGAGTCGGTTCGGACTGCCCTGCGGACCCAACAGATCCTGGCACACGAGTCCGGTGCCGCAGACACGATCGACCCGCTCGCAGGGTCCTACTACGTCGAGTCGCTCACCGACGAACTCGAGGCGGCCGCCCGCGAGATCGTCGAGGAGGTCGACCGTCGCGGCGGGGCGCTCGCGGCCGTCGAGAGCGGCTGGGTCGAACGCCAGATCCAGGACGTCGCCTTCGAGCGACAGCGCGAGATCGAAGCCGGTGAGCGGGTCATCGTCGGCGTCAACGCCTTCGAGGCCGACGAGGAGCCGGAGATGGACCTCGAAGCGGTCGATCCTGAACGCGAGGCGGCCCAACGCGAGCGGCTTTCGGCGGTGAAACGCGACCGCGACGACGCGGCCGTCGACGACGCACTCGACGCCGTCCGAGCGGCGGCACGCGGCGACGACAACGTCCTCCCGCCGATCCTCGAGGCGGTCAAAGCGTACGCGACGGTTCAAGAGATCAGCGACGTCTTTCGCGAGGAGTTCGGCGAGTACACGCCGAGCCGGTGAGGTGCCGGGTCGACTCAGCTCGCCCCGCGGACCACGTGTCCGTACTTCAACAGCGCGACGAATACGGCTCCACCGACGGCGTTGCCTGCGGTCGCGAGCCCGAGAAACGCGACGTAGTCGACGACGCCGATAGCAGGCGAGGTGAACAGTCCGAACAACACCTCGACGTTGCCGGCGATCGAGTGCGGGAGGTGGAGCAGTCCGATCGTGGCGGTGACGACGACGATGAGGATCAGCCGGCTCGTCGTCTCTTGAGCCGCGGTGACGAGCCAGGCGAGCAGTCCCATAAGCCAGCCGGCGAAGACGCCGCCGACGAAGAGCCACGTCAGCGAGTGGCTGACGAGCTTGTTCGCTATCGTCTCGAAGGCCGCCGGCGAGACGACGCCGAGTTCGGGTAACAGGAGGCTCACGAGCAGCGTGAACGCGACGCCACCGGCGACGTTGCCAGCGTACACGAGCCCCCAGAGCCGCGCCAGTTGTCGGGGCGACGCCTGCCCGTCGATGACCGGCACGACCGCTAAGGTCGTGTGCTCGGTGAACAGCTCTGATCGGCCGAGGATGACGAAGATGAACCCGATCGAGTAGACGACCGCCAACAGCAGTTCGGTGCCGAGATCGCCATAGCTGCCTGGCGACAGCGTCAACACGACCGCCATCATCAGCGGGCCGAAGCCGATGTCGAGGCCCGCGGACAGCCCAGAGAGCAGGAGTCCAGACGACTCGCGGCGCATCTCGTGGAGGCCGGTCT
>Ga0209917_1001178_pt1 | contig 10609 bp, 9 predicted proteins | sample SalPon2_C_H2O_MG_FD_185710 | JGI IMG/M metagenome (GOLD analysis project Ga0209917, IMG submission 185710) | Salt pond water microbial communities from South San Francisco under conditions of wetland restoration - Salt Pond MetaG R2_C_H2O_MG... | ecosystem: Environmental > Aquatic > Non-marine...
CCTGTATAAGAAGGCTGCAGAAAAGGCCGGAACTACCGAGCAGTCCGGGGTCATTGCGACGCTTGAAGAGGGGATGGAGATCGAAGCCCCCGAGGGTGACATTAGCCTGGACGGCGACACCCACCACATGTCACACCACATGCGGATCGCTCGTGCCGACGAGAATCACGAGATAGAGGTCTTGAACGGCGAGAACGGTGAGCTGATCGAACCGTCGTTCCTCCAAGATGTCGGCTGTAATCTGACCGAAAACCCCGAGACGACGCAGTACACTCCAGCAGATCTGTAGAAGTCGTCCTCGCAATCGCGGTGAATTCCCGCGGTCTAAACCCTTCGGTATCACTGCAGTGTTTTACGAGTGAGAGTCTCACCCAATCGGTCGCCGAACGTCGACATGGGCACACTCTGGCGACGCTACTGCTTTGCGACCGTTGCAGAACAAAAATTCCGAACCGAAACGTGGGGAGTTACTGCTCCCAGTCCGGGATTTCGCGCTCTAGGAACTCACCGTATCCCGACTCACCGACGACTTCGCCGTCGTCAGCGAGCAGCTCCCCGCGGACGAAGGTCTTGTCGACGTGTCCGACTTCGCGTCCCTCGTAGACGGAGAAATCGGACATTGACTCGTTGTCATCCGGCGAGATCGGCTCAGTGGAATCGGGATCGAAGACGACGATGTCGGCGTCGGTCCCCGGATCAAGCGTTCCCTTGTTCGGCATTCCGAAAATTCGGGCCGGGTTCGCGGCGAGTTTAGCCACGACGAACGACGGGCTGAAGCCACGCTCTTCGACTGCCTCGTCGTAAAACACCGGAAGGCTCCGCTGGAGGGAGTTCATCCCATAGGTTCCATCCCACCAGTTCTCGACCTGTTTCTGGTCACGGGTGTACCCGCAGTGGTCCGTCGAGACGACGTCGAGCGTTCCCTTGCTGAGGTGCTCAAACATCGCATCGTTGTCATCGGGCTTGCGGAGTGGTGGGGCAGCCATCGGCAACAGCCCTACTTCACCGAACAGCGAGTCATCGGCTACCGTGTACTGAGTGCAGGTTTCGGCCCGAATGCGGTCGTGATTTGCGTTGCGGTACTCCTCGATGACGTCGGCGGAGTGCCGGCAGGTCGTATGGATTCCGTAGTACCGGCAGTCGGCCTCCATCGCCATTGTGAGGGCGCTATCGGCAGCCATCGCTTCGGCGTAGTCCGGTCGCGCCTTCGGGTAGTACTCTGGATCACCCTTGCCTTCGCGCTTCTGTGATTCAGTGATAACCTCACAGACCGAGGACTCCTCAGTATGTAGGACGGCCACGAGATCGTAACCGGCCGCCTCTTGGAAAACTTCGTTAATGAATCCGTTTGAGAGCCCATGCTCGTAGGCGGTGAACATCTTAATTGATGTCACGCCCTCGTCAATTATCTCCGGCAACTCGGCGAAGATTTCCGGGTCTTCCCGCGTGATCGCCCCGTGAAGGCTGTAGTCGATGAGCGAGTCCTCCGCTTTCGCCTGCTTCCGTTCGATTCCTTCGAGAAGCGTGCTCTCTTCATCGAAGATACTCGAGTCGCTCACCCAGGCCTGCCACGCGAAGTCCACAAATGTCGTTGTCCCACCGAGTGCCGCGGCCCGCGAAGCACTCTCGTAGGTGTCGTTGCTGAACATGTCGTCCAAATGGACGTGGACGTCAACCGCGCCTGGCATAACGAGTTTCCCCGTCGCATCAACGGTGTTTTCAGCATCGGGAAGATCGGACTGGTCTCCAATCGCTATGATTTCACCGTCGTCGATTGCGAGAGACCCTTCAATAGTGCCGTCCGGCTGGATCAGCGTTCCACCGCTTATTACTGTATCTACTACCACACGACTAATATACGATGTGGGTATTTATTTATTGATCTTTGCGCAAGTACTGTCTAAGATGCCTATCCAGACATATAAAGCGCAAATTTTGTGTAATTTTGAATTCCTTTGCGGCTTTCGTTGGATTATCTGTCAGAGTTGTTCCGGCTCTAATATGCGATCCAGAATCACATTGCTTTTGCTAGCCAGATATATTTAGAAAAGTGGTCAGTCGTCAGTCGTTGATTGGACGGCATTGATAAATCGTTTCGAGTCGGACACCCAACCGAAGACACCGCCCTGCATTTTGATCTGCTTGATCGCTGCATCGCGGTTACCCACGTCAGTTGCACCAGTCGCGTCCTTGAGCAGGATACACCAGTAGCCCCTATCGTTGGCTTCCCGCATGATCGTGTGCACACAGACGTCGGTGGTGATCCCTGAGATGACGAGATACGAGACACCCTGTCGCTTCAAAATCATCTCGATGTTTGTGTTCCCGAACGCACCTTTTGTCGGCTTATCAACGACCGGTTCGTCCGGTTCAGGCGCCAGTTCGTCGATTATGTCCCAGTTCTCGTTTCCACGGGTCAGTAACGGACCTACCCCGCCTGGGGGAGTGTCACCGATTCCAACTCCGTCGCCAGCGGCCTTGCTCCGAAGCAGCTTGTTAAACGGAGCGTCTGCAAGGTCCGGTTGATGACCCTCGCGTGTGTGGATGACGTCGATATCAGTGTCTCTGACCACTTCGAGGACGTCGGCGATAGGATCAACGGCACGGCGCGTCAATGAGAGGTCGTATCCCATCGCATCGACGTAACCGTCGTCACCGCAGAAATCGGTCTGCATGTCGATAGATAGGAACGCCGTCCGCCCCGAGTCAAGCTCAACGTACGCGGTATCGCCAAATTCGGGACAGTCCTCGACCTCGACCTCGAATAGTTCACCCTTCGGTGGCCCATAAAGCCATTCGGGATACCTGAAAACGCCGGTTCGCTTGAACTCCTCGTAGGCCTCTTCGACTCGTGCGAGGTAGGCTTCCCTACCCTGCTCAGAAATGAACTTACTTTTACTCATATGTCGATTTACGTAACAGAACTTTGCCTCCGTGGTATTAATACTGCCTTTGTTAGCAGTAATTGCGGCTATAAACCCATATATCTCAAAATACGCTCAAACATCCTGAATGTGGGCTCACAATGTGTGGACGTCCCGAATACCTATCTTCAGTTCTCGCTTGAGTATCAGTGGAGTTTGTCATACGCGTCGTGCCACGGCTGAACACGTTCGAAAGCCCCGCTCGCAGCGAGTACCCGTTTATCTGCGAACCGCGGGCCGACGATCTGCATCCCTATCGGGAGGCCTTCGTCAGTGAATCCTGCAGGGACCGATGCAGCCGGATGGCCCGTGAGATTGAACAACCATGTTAACGCCCACTCGAGGATGGGATCGACTGATTCCCCTTCGACGGTTTCGGGTCCCCACTTCCCATGCTCGAAGGGGGGGACAGCAATAGTTGGCAACAGCAGAAGGTCGTACTCTGCGAACAGTGACTGGAAGGCTTCGTAAACTTCCGTCCGTATCACGTTCGTCCGCCGATACTCGACAGCGCCGAGTTCAATCGCCGCCTCGGCATCAGCGACGTTGTGCTCGTCCAGTTCCGTGCGGTGGTCACCGAGGAGATCGATTCTGTCTTGTTTCAGGTTTTCAAGTCCTTCGGCCAGCACGACTGAAAAGCCGGTTTTCCAGCAGTCGTACATCGTTTTGCGGGAATGCGGGAGCTCTGGGTTGATTTCGACGAACTCGGCCGCCGTAGATTTGAACGCATCGACACCTCCATAGAACGCCTCCCGAACGCGCTCGTCAAGCGGGAAGACACCACCCAGATCAGCGCTGTAACCGATGGTCAAGTCCGAAATCGACTGCCGAGTCGCAGCGATGTAATCAGTCTCGTCAGTCTCCAGAGTCAGCGGATCAGAGGGATGGGGGCCCGCCAAGACATCAAGTAGCATTGCTCCGCCTTCCACAGTCCGGGTCAATGGCCCTCGCCCACGCATCGGTGTGAGATGAGCGAATCCGTCCGGACGGAGGGGGATAGGGACCCGACCGAAAGACGGTTTCATCCCGAACACGCCACACGCGCTCGCAGGGATACGAAGAGACCCACCCCCATCGGTGCCGAGTCCGAGCGGAGCCATCCCGTCTCCGACGGCTGCCGCACTACCGCCTGACGAACCACCAGCCATCCGCGTATGATCGAAGGGTGTTCCCGTTGGTCCGAACAGATCGTTGTCAGTGACGCCTTTCGTGGCGAATTCGGGCGTATTTGTCTTCCCGAGGATGATTGCTCCGGAGTCTCGTAGCTGCCGCACGGTCAGGTCGTCGTGGTCTGCCACGTTGTCCGCCAACGGGACCGAACCGTTGGTAAACCGCTTGCCAGCGACCGCGTAGTTATCTTTGACTGCCAATGGAACGCCGTGGAGTGGGCCGATTTCGCCGCCGTTCGCTACTGCACTATCTGCCTCTCTCGCGGACTCAAGCGCATCTTCGGCGTAGACGTCGACAAATGCGTTGGTGTGCTCATTCCGGGCTTCGATACGGTCGAGATGTGCTTCGACAATGTCGACGACAGATTGGGAACCGCGGCGAACAGCCAGTGCGAGTTCTGGGACCGACTGGAAATACACAGGATCAGTCATATGCATGCTCTATGAGCCACACATGATTAAATTTTCATATTCTCATGCTGACAACGGTATTCCGTCAGTGTTTTTCGGCCAAAATTAGACAAATGAACGACCCGAGTGAGCCGAAAGCTGACATGTCATCCGTGACCCCGCGGACCGAGACGACGCGATGGAACGCGGCGGGATGGTCAACGGGAGTGGCCTCACAACGTTGGCCGGCGAAAACACCGTCACTGGGTACCTCGCGTTCTGAGGTCAGATCGCTTCTTACTCCCCGTACTCGAGCGCTACTTCGGCTTCGCGAACCGGTCCATGATTGAGGTCGTGAAGAGCATGGCGCTGGCCGACCATGGAATGGAATCGGGTGGTTCGATCCGGCCCCAGGGGCTGCTCGGAACGATCAAGTCCGCCAGGACAGCGACCGACGACTGATTCCTCGCTGGCAGTGTCCCTAGCCACGGGCTGTCACGGCCCGCGTTCTTGCCTGACTGCGACGGCCGCTGCCCATGCTTTCTCGCTGTCCTTATCACGACCCTTATCAGTCGACGGCTCCCACTCTCGGATATGGAAATCGTCCCGGACACGAGCGTGGTCATCGACGGCCGCGTGTCCACACAGGTTGCCGCAGACGCCGACCCTGACACCGACGGTGAGGGGATGGGCTTTGCGGGCGCGACGGTCGTCGTCCCCGAAGCGGTCGTCGGCGAGCTCGAAGCACAGGCCAACGACGGGCGGGAAACCGGCTGGGAAGGGCTCGAAGAGCTGCAGGCGCTGGTCGAACTGGCCGACGACGGCACCATCGACGTGGAGTACGTCGGCCGCCGACCCGACGCCGTCGAGAAACGCGACGCCGGCGAGGGCGAGATCGACGCGCTCATCCGCGACATCGCCGACGACCGGTCGGCGACGCTGGTGACGAGCGACGACGTGCAGGCCGAGGTCGCCCGTGCGAAGGGGCTTGACGTCGAGTTCATCGAACCCCGCGGACGCACCGTCGACCGACTGGAGATCCAGAACTTCTTCGACGAGGGGACGATGAGCGTCCACCTCAAGGTGGGCGTCAAACCGTTCGCGAAGAAGGGCTCGATCGGGGACATGCACTACCAGCCCATCCGCGATGAGCCCGCGACGGAGGACGAGTTGCGCGGATACGCCGAGGACATCATCGACGCGGCCCGCGATTCGCCCGACGGCTTCCTCGAACTCGACGAACCCGGCATGAGCATCGTCCAGTTCCGGGATATGCGTATCGCCATCGCTCGACCGCCCTTTTCGGACGCCCGGGAGATCACCGTCGTCCGACCCATCGTCAAGACCGACCTCGACGACTACGACCACGCCGACGAGCTCCGAAATCGGTTCACCGAACACCAGCGCGGCGTCCTCATCGCCGGCTCGCCCGGCGCCGGGAAGTCCACCTTCGCCCAGGCGGTCGGGGAGTTCCTCGTCGATTCGGACTACTCCGTCAAGACGATGGAGAAACCCCGCGACCTCCAGGTCGGCCCGGAGATCACCCAGTACACGGCGCTTGGCGGCTCGATGGAGAAGACCGCCGACTCGCTGCTGATGGTCCGGCCCGACTACACCATCTACGACGAGGTCAGAAAGACCGACGACTTCGAGGTGTTCGCTGACATGCGTCTCGCGGGCGTCGGGATGGTCGGGGTCGTCCACGCGACCCGGGCCGTCGACGCCCTCCAGCGGCTCATCGGGCGCGTCGAACTCGGCCTCATCCCGCAGATCGTCGACACCGTCGTCTACATCGAGGCCGGAGAGGTCCACACTGTCTACGACGTGAAAACCGAAGTCAAGGTCCCCCACGGCCTGATGGAGGAGGACCTCGCCCGCCCGGTCATCGTCGTCCGGGACTTCGAGACCGGCCAGCCCGAGTACGAGATCTACACCTTCAACCGCCAGGTCGTCACCGTTCCGCTCAACGAGGACGACGACGAGCAGGATTCGGGCGTCGACCGCCTGGCCAAACAGGAGGTCGAACGCGAGATCCGTTCCATCGCACGCGGGCACGTGGACGTGGAACTGCGCGGCCCGAACAACGCCGTCGTCTGGGTCGAAGACGACGACATCCCGCAGGTCATCGGGAAGGGCGGCGGCCGCATCACCGACGTGGAGAACCGCTTAGGTATCGACATCGACGTGCGAACGCTCGAGGAGAAACCGACGGGTCCCTCCGGCGGCCCCCAGACGGACAGCGGCGGCCAGCAGGGCGAAATCGTCAACCCGGAGGTCACCTCCCGGCACGTGATGATTCCACTCAACGGCCACGCCGGCGACACCGTCGAGGTGCAGGCCGACGGCGAGTATCTCTTCACCGCGACGGTCTCCAGGGGCGGCGAGATTCAGGTCTCCCGTGGCTCTGGCATCGCCGAGGAACTGGAGCGGGCGATCGACCGCGGAAGCACGATCACCGTCGTGCCGTCGTAGCGACCGCCAGGCCGCCGTCCCGGGGGGTAGCCACCGCCGCTCTGACCCCATCGTCCCCGATTCTGTCCGACTCACCGATCGCGGCATTTCTGCTGGATTTTTTCACATTCGGCCCCGATTGCAGCGCATTCGGGGCGAAAGTATCGCCATATGCATAGATAGCTATAGAATATAAGGATATTCCCAGACGTATGTCCACAGGACTTTTGTACGTGTCTATGGTTGGTGTTGACATGGCAGTGAACGAATCACGCACCGTCGAATCGACTGCTCCCGCGACTGGTCACGAGGCCCCGACGATGACGAGCGACCGCTACTGTCGCCACTGTACCGAGATCGCCCTGGCGTACGACCCGTCGGCGAGCCAGGCCCGCTGTCGCTCCTGTGGGGAACTGGCATGAGCGTTCGCAGAGGGATCCGAGCGTCGCTGCGGAACCGGTCGGGACGGGGCTGTGGGTTCTGTAGCAAGCAGTCGGGCGACCGGCGTCGGGACTGTCCGGCCTGTACAGGCGAGAAGCGGTAAGCGCGGTCAGTCCGAGATGGCGGGGTCGGCCTGCTCGGCCGGCACGTCGTTCAGTTCGTAGAGGTTCTGTCGCGCGTCCGCGAAGTAGACGTCCTCCTCGACAACGCCGACCTCGTCGAGTCGTTCGAGCGCGTAGCGGACCGTCCGTGCCGACAGCATCGACTCTTCGACGATGCCCTTCTGTGTCAGCGGCCCGTCGTACTCCAGTACCTTGTAGACGAGCTTCGCGCTGGGGGGGAGGTCCGAGATACCCTCGCCATCGGTTTCCGTCATTAAGTCCTACGAATGTCGCCGGATGCATAAAGATTGAGGAGTGGCCTCGGCAGACGGTCGCTCGCGCAGGTTTGGCCCGGCTGTGTCCCGGAACCGCGCCCCTTTTGGTGGCGGGTCGTCGAACTGTGGGTATGGCTACGGAATCGGCGGACGGAATGAGTTCCCACATGCGGGGGCTCACTGTCACGACGATAACGGCGATCGCCGGTATCGGCGCGGCGTTCGTGTCGAACGTCGTCGCGAGCGGCGCGACCGACACGCTCGCGCTGCTCGTCGTCCTCGCCGCCATCTTCGTGCAGCTCCCGCTGTTGCGGGGTATCGGTATCCTTGACGACGACTTCTCGGGGAAGGACTACCTCTACGTCTCCTTCATGACCTTCGCCCTCTGGTTCGTGTCGTGGGGGATCCTGCTGACGGCGGGGGCCTGAGATGGCCGACGACAGTATCGCAGTGGTCGACCTGGAGCGGTGCCAGCCCGACCGCTGTAACTACGAGTGCATGAACTACTGCCCGCCCAACCGCAGCGGGAAAGAGTGCATCACCAAGCGCAGCGACACGTACGAGGAAGACGAGGAGTTCGAGGGCAAGCCCGACCAGGTCCGCATCTCCGAGGAGATCTGTCTGGGCGAGAGCTGTGGCATCTGTGTCAACAAGTGCCCGTTCGACGCAATCGAGATCATCAACCTCCCCCAGGAGCTCACCGAGGAGCCGGTCCACCGCTACGGCGAGAACGCCTTCGCGCTGTACGGGCTGCCGACGCCCCAGGAGGGACAGGTCACCGGTATCCTGGGCCCGAACGGGATCGGGAAGACGACCGCCGTCCGCATCCTCGCCGACGAGATGGCACCGAATCTGGGCCAGTACGGCACGGAGCCGGGCTGGGAGGAGATTCTCGACGAGTACCGCGGGACGGCCTTACAGGACTACCTCGAACAGATGCGCGACGGCGACCTGAGCGTCGCCCGCAAACCGCAGTACGTCGACCGCATTCCGGACCAGTTCGACGGGACGGCCATGGAGTTGCTCTCCAGGACCGACGAGCGGGGCGCGCTGGACGACCTCATCGACCGCACCGGCATCCGCCCGGTGATCGACAACCACATCGACGACCTCTCCGGCGGTGAGCTCCAGCGGGTCGCGCTGGTCGCGACGCTGGCTCGGGACGCCGACTTCTACTTCCTCGACGAGATCACGCCCTACCTCGACATCGGTCAGCGAATGACCGCCGCGCGCCTCATCCGGGAACTCGCCGAAGAGGGCGACCGCTCGATGCTCGTCGTCGAGCACGACCTCGCAATTCTGGACCTGCTCGCCGACAACATCAACATGGCCTACGGGGCCCCGGGGGCCTACGGTATCGTCACACCGCCGAAATCGACCAAGAAGGGCATCAACGAGTATCTCTCGGGCTATCTGGAGACCGAGAACATGCGTATCCGGCAGACCGAAATCGAGTTCGAGGAACACGCCCCCCGACCGGGCTCGACCGGAGACGTGGTCATCGAGTACCCCGACCTCACCAAGTCCTACGGTGACGGCGAGTTCACGCTCGACGTCGACGCGGGGACCATCCGGGAGAGCGAGGTGCTGGGCGTGGTGGGGCCCAACGGTATCGGGAAGTCCACGTTCGCGAAGATGCTCGCCGGCCGGCTCGAACCGACCGACGGCGAGGTCGACAGCCGGCTCGATATCGCTTACAAACCGCAGTACATCGAGATCGACCAGCCGATGCGGGTCGACGCCTTCCTCTCCTCGATCACCGACGACTTCGGCAGCTCCTACTGGACGACCGAGATCGCCCAGCCGCTGCAACTGGACGCGGTGATGGAACAGCAACTCACCGACCTCTCGGGCGGGGAGCGCCAGCGGGTGGCCATCGCGGCCTGTCTCTCGAAGGACGCCGACCTCTACCTGCTGGACGAGCCCTCTGCTCACCTCGACGTCGAACAGCGGGTGCTGGCCACCTCGGCGATCCGTAGATACGCCGAGAACCACGACGCGACGGCGCTGGTCATCGACCACGACATCTACATGATCGACCTGCTCGCCGACCGCCTGCTCGTCTTCGACGGCGAACCGGCCAAATCCGGCCACGCCGCCCCGCCACAGGGGATGCGCGAGGGGATGAACGAGTTCCTCGCGAACCTCGACATCACCTTCCGCCGGGACGAGCGCACCTCGCGACCGCGAATCAACAAGCCCGACTCGCAGCTCGACCGGAAACAGAAGAACGCCGGCGAGTACTACTACTCGCCCGACGAGAGCTGAAGCGGACGCCTACGCTACAGACACTTCAGCATGGTACGGAGCAAACGCGCGGTCGTCGCCCGAGACCTGTTCGTCGGCACGTCGAGCGTCGTGACTGCCGGACTGATAGCGGCTTCACTCGATGGACCGACGGCGTGGTCGCTCGGGGTGTTCGCTGCGGCGTTCGGTGTCGTTCTCTGTGTGGCGGCCGACCGGAGCACCGCGGGAGTTTGGGGACTCACAGCCGGGCTGTCGGGCGGTATCCTCGCGTTGGCCGCGGTGCTGTGGTGGCTCGTGCCCGACACACCGGACGGAGTGTTCCCACCGCTACTGTTCGGGCTTGGCGTCGGAACAGCACTGAATCGGCTGCTGTTCGGCGTCGTCTATCCGCTGCCAGAGGCGCGTCGAGAACGTGAACACGTCGCGTAACCACTCTGGACGTATTTCGAAAGGGTGTGTGGAGAACACACGGAAGGGGGTGGCAGGCCTACGCGGCGGGGTCGCTCGTATCGCCGGTCTCGGAACCGGCGACGGCGTCGTCGAGCCCGTCCGCGACCTCGTCCGGGTCGAACTCCTCGTCCGGGCGGAGCTCCCGATCGGGTGAGTCCCCG
>Ga0209917_1001179_pt1 | contig 10605 bp, 7 predicted proteins | sample SalPon2_C_H2O_MG_FD_185710 | JGI IMG/M metagenome (GOLD analysis project Ga0209917, IMG submission 185710) | Salt pond water microbial communities from South San Francisco under conditions of wetland restoration - Salt Pond MetaG R2_C_H2O_MG... | ecosystem: Environmental > Aquatic > Non-marine...
ATGGAAGAGGGCCTGCGCTTTGCGGTCCGCGAGGGCGGTCGCACCGTCGGCGCCGGCGTCGTCGCCAAGATCCTCGAATAGATCCCTCGCGTTGTGTCAAGGCCCCGGGGTTCCAAAACTCCGGGGCTTTGCGTATACTACCGAGTTCGCTGTTTGATGGCAGGTCAAACGCGAATCTAGGCCAGTAGCTCAATTGGCAGAGCAACGGTCTCCAAAACCGTAGGTTGGGGGTTCGAGTCCCTCCTGGCCTGCCATTTTATCCGGTCACCAACAGCGTCGCGGGTTCCATGAGCGCAAACGATCAGACGACCACCACGGGGACGGACAAGGCGAAGCTGACGCTGGCTGGCGCGACATTCCTCGCGGGCGTCGTCGGTTTCTACGGTCTCGAAGGCCAGTCCGACCTGATCCGTGTGGTGGGTATGGTCGCCGTGGCCGCCATCGCCATCGCCATCGCGATGACCAGCCAGCCCGGGCGTAATGCCTGGAGCTTTGCCCGCGAGGCGCGCCAGGAGCTGCGCCGCGTGGTATGGCCTACCCGGCAGGAGTCCATCCAGACCACGCTGGTGGTGCTGGTCATGGTGTTCATTGTCGCTGTGCTGCTGTGGCTGATGGATATGTTTTTCATGTGGGGCGTCGGCGCCCTTGTACGCCCCGGAGGCTGATCAGTCATGGCGAAACGCTGGTACGTCGTTCACGCGTATTCCGGGTTTGAAAACCAGGTGAAAAAAGCGCTCGAGGAGCATATCGCGCGGGCGGGCATGGAAGACGAGTTCGGCGAGGTGCTGGTCCCTGCCGAAGAGGTCGTCGAGATGAAGGAAGGCCAGCAGCGCCGCAGCGAGCGCAAGTTCTTTCCGGGCTACGTGCTGGTGCAAATGGAGATGGGCGACGACTCCTGGCACCTGGTCAAGAACGTGCCGCGGGTGATGGGCTTTATTGGTCCGTCACGCGGGCGCCCGGCGCCCATTTCCGAAGCCGAGGCGGACAGCATCCTCAGTCGTGTGCGTGAGGGCGTCGACAAGCCGCGTCCCAAGGTGCTGTTCGAGGTCGGCGAGGTGGTGCGCGTGACCGACGGCCCGTTCAACGACTTCAACGGCGTGGTCGAGGAAGTCAACTACGAAAAGAGCCGCCTGCGTGTGGCGGTGCTCATTTTCGGCCGCTCCACGCCGGTGGAGCTCGATTTCAGTCAGGTCGAAAAGACCTAGCCAGGCGGATAGCCGTCAGGGGAGCCGGGGTGAGAGTCCCCGGCGTTACCACCCACATCAGGAGCCCAACCAATGGCGAGAAAAGTCGAAGCCTACATCAAGCTGCAGGTCCCGGCCGGGGCGGCCAAGCCGAGTCCGCCGGTCGGCCCCGCGCTGGGCCAGCACGGCCTGAACATCATGGAGTTCTGCAAGGCGTTCAACGCCCAGACGCAGGACATGGAGCAGGGACTGCCGACGCCGGTGGTCATCACGGTCTACTCCGACCGCAGCTTCACGTTTGTCACCAAGACACCGCCGGCCGCGGTTCTCCTTAAAAAGGCTGCGGGCATCAAGTCGGGCAGCGGGACACCGCACACCAGCAAGGTGGGCACGGTGAATCGCGAGCAGCTCGAGGAGATCGCGCAGACCAAGTGGCCCGATCTGAACGCGGCCGACATGGACGCCGCGGTCAAGACCATCGCGGGCTCCGCCCGTAGCATGGGCCTTAACGTGGAGGGGGTGTAACGCCATGGCAAAACTGACCAAGCGCCAGCGGGCGTTCGAGGAAAAGATCGATCGGGCCCGGCTCTACCCGGCTGAAGAGGCCTTCGGCCTGCTCAAGGAGCTGGCGACGGCCCGGTTCACCGAGTCCATCGACGTGGCTGTCAATCTGGGGATTGACCCGCGTAAGGGTGATCAGATGGTGCGTGGCTCCACCGTGCTGCCAAATGGAACGGGCAAGAGCGTGCGGGTTGCCGTGTTTGCCCAGGGCGCCAACGCCGAGGCCGCCGAGTCGGCGGGCGCGGATACCGTGGGCATGGATGAGCTCGCCGAGCGCATGCAGGGCGGTGAGCTCGACTACGATGTGGTCATCGCCAGCCCCGATGCCATGGGCGTCGTCGGCAAGCTCGGTCGGCTGCTCGGCCCGCGCGGACTGATGCCCAACCCCCGCGTGGGGACCGTGGCCACCGACGTGGCCGAGGCGGTGCGCAATGCCAAGGCCGGTCAGGTGCGCTATCGCGCCGACCGCGGTGGACTGATCCACTGCAGCCTCGGCAAGGCGGACTTTGCACCGGAGGCGCTCGCGCAGAACCTCCAGGCGCTGATCAACGATCTGCAGAAGATCAAGCCGGCATCCTCCAAGGGTGTCTATCTCAAGCGCGCCACGGTCTCCACCACGATGGGGCCGGGGGTGCCAGTGGATCTGGGGGCGCTGACCTAGGTCGGTCCCCTGATGGGCGGCCATTGGGTCAATGGTCGCTGGCTGTCATCGAGACAGCCGTCAAAGACCGTTGGGTGCGGTTCGCCGCGTAAGTGTCCAAGGACCGCCAACGGTAGACGGTGCGCCGGACAGGACAGGTTTCCTGCACGGGTTCACCGTTTCGGGGCAGACGGGCTGCGGCCCGGCTGCCGTTACCAACCGCCGTTCCAGGAGGCATTTGAATGGGCGTAAGTCTGGAACAGAAAAAGCGGATGGTGCAGGAAGTCGCTGAAGTGGCGGGTCAGGCTCATTCCGCGGTGGCCGCGGAATATCGGGGCCTGTCAGCCGGGGATATGGATAGCCTGCGTGTGCAGGCCCGCGATGCAGGCGTTTATGTGCGGGTGGTCAAGAACACCCTCGCCAAGCGCGCCATCGAGGGCACGTCGTTCGAGTGCATGAGTGAAGACCTCGAGGGTCCGCTGGTGCTCGCGTTCTCGCAGGAAGACCCCGGCTCCGCTGCCCGTGTTCTCAAGAGCTTTGCCAAGGAACACGAACAGCTGGTGGTGAAAATGCTGGCCGTGGGCGGGGAGAAGTATCCCGGCTCCGAAATCGATCGGCTCGCAACACTGCCCACCTACGACGAGGCGATCAGTCGCCTCATGGCGACCATGCAGGCGCCGGTACAAAAGCTCGCCACGACCCTCAACGAGGTGCCCGGCAAGCTGGTGCGTACCGTGTCCGCGGTCAAGGACGCCAAGCAGTAGGTTCGACTGACCTGTCGATACCGTTCGCGCATTTATCAATCGAATCAGCCAGGAGAAAACACAATGGCCGTTTCCAAGGAAGACATCCTCGAGGGTATCTCGAACATGACCGTCATGGAGGTCGTCGAGCTTATCGAGGCAATGGAAGAGAAGTTTGGTGTCACCGCCGCCGCCGCGGTTGCAGCCGCCCCCGCCGCCGGTGGTGGCGAGGCCGAGGCTGCCGAGGAGCAGACCGAGTTTGACGTGGTCCTGACGGGCTTCGGCGAGAACAAGGTCGGCGTCATCAAGGCCGTCCGCGGCGCCACGGGTCTGGGCCTCAAAGAGGCCAAGACGCTGGTCGAGGGCCTGCCGGCCCCGGTCAAGGAGGGTGCCAGCAAGGAAGAAGCCGACGAGCTGAAGGGTCAGCTCGAAGAGGCGGGCGCCACGGTCGAGCTCAAGTAGGGCTTGATCGATTCAGCGCCGCAAACCGGGCGTTGACCGGGGGCTGGCGGCCAATTCGGCCGCCGGCCCTTCGGTGTTTGTGCAGAATTTGTCGCAGTCGGAATCCGTTGACGGCCGTTGTGTCCAAGTCTGCGAGTGCTTGCATTGGGCGAGTCCTCGAAGCCTTGCACACGGCGGACCCCGACCTCGTTGAGGAACCTCGATGGCCTATACGTTTACTGAAAAAAAGCGCATCCGCAATGACTTTGGCAAGCAGCCGAAGGTGCTGGATGTTCCCTATCTGCTGACCTCGCAGATCGAGTCCTACCGGGATTTTCTGCAGATTGAACAGGACCCGGACAACCGGGACGACAAGGGCCTGCAGGCGGCGCTCGACTCGGTGTTCCCGATCGAGAGCTACTCCGGCAGTGCCCGACTCGACTACGTCAACTACCGGATTGGCGAGCCGTCCTTCGACGTCAAGGAGTGCCAGCTCCGCGGCATGACCTACGCGGCACCGCTACGTGTGCTCGTGCGCCTGGTCATCAACGACAAGGACACCCGCGCGGTCAAGGACATCCGCGAGCAGGAAGTCTACATGGGCGAGATGCCGCTCATGACCCGCAACGGCACCTTTGTGATCAACGGCACCGAGCGGGTGATTGTCCAGCAGCTGCATCGCTCGCCGGGCGTGTTCTTTGACCACGACAAGGGCAAGACCCACAGCTCGGGCAAGCTACTGTTCACCGCGCGGGTTATCCCCTATCGCGGCTCGTGGCTCGACTTCGAGTTCGATCCCAAGGATGCCATCTACGTGCGCATCGACCGGCGGCGCAAGCTGCCGGCCACGGTCCTGCTGCGGGCGCTGGGTTACGACAATCAGCAGATCCTTGATCTGTTTTTCGAGAAGAACACCTATCACCTGCGCAAGAAGGGCGCCGACCTGGATCTGGTGCCCGAGCGGCTGCGTGGCGAGACCGCCACGTTCGAGATCAAGGACGGCGAGGGTAATGTCATCGTCGAGGCCGGCCGTCGCATCACCGCGCGTCATATCCGGCAGATGGACAAGGCGGGGCTGAAAAAGCTCCATGTGCCCGATGACTACCTGGTGGGCCGGATCCTCGCCGAGGACCTCATCGACAAGTCCACCGGCGAGGTGCTCGAGTCGGCCAACACCGAGCTCACCGAAGAGCGCGTGCAGTCCCTGCGGGACAACAACGTCAAGACCTTCCGCGTGCTGTTCATCAACGATGTCGATCAGGGGCCGTATGTCTCCAACACCCTGAACATCGACACCACCACGACGCCGCTCGAGGCCCTCATCGAGATCTACCGGATGATGCGCCCGGGCGAGCCGCCGACCAAGGACGCCGCCGAGAACCTGTTCGCCAACCTGTTCTTCAGCGAAGACCGCTACGATCTCTCGGCGGTTGGCCGCATGAAGTTCAACCTGCGCGTTGGCAGCGACGAGGTCGAGGGCAGTGGGGTGCTCGATAACGAGGACATCCTTTCGGTGCTGCGCGAGCTGATCAACATTCGCAACGGCAAGGGCACGGTTGATGACATCGACCACCTCGGCAACCGCCGGGTGCGCTGCGTGGGCGAGATGGCCGAGAACAACTTCCGCATCGGTCTGGTCCGTGTCGAGCGGGCGGTGCGCGAGCGCCTGAGCCTGGCCGAGAGCGAGGGGCTGATGCCCCAGGAACTGCTCAACGCCAAGCCCGTGGCCGCCGCGATCAAGGAGTTCTTCGGCTCCTCGCAGCTCTCGCAGTTCATGGACCAGAACAACCCCCTGTCCGAGGTCACCCACAAGCGACGGGTCTCGGCGCTGGGTCCGGGCGGGCTCACCCGTGAGCGGGCCGGGTTCGAGGTGCGCGACGTGCACCCCACCCACTACGGCCGGGTCTGCCCGATCGAGACGCCCGAGGGGCCGAACATCGGTCTGATCAGCTCGCTGGCCTGCTATGCACGGCTCAACAGCTACGGTTTCCTCGAGACCCCCTATCGGCGCGTCGAGAGCGGCCGGGTGACCGATCAGGTGGATTACCTGTCGGCCATCGAGGAAAGCCGCTACATCATCGCCCAGGCCAACGCCCGCATCGATGAGCAGGGTGATCTGGTGGACTCGCTGATCTCGATCCGCCATCAGAACGAGTTCGGCATGTCGTCGCCGGACAAGGTCCAGTACATGGACGTCTCGCCCAAGCAGATCGTCTCGGTGGCGGCGTCAATGGTGCCGTTCCTCGAGCATGACGATGCCAACCGCGCGCTCATGGGCTCGAACATGCAGCGCCAGGCGGTGCCCACCCTGAGGGCCGAAAAGCCCGTGGTGGGTACGGGCATGGAGCGGGCTGTGGCGGTGGACTCCGGTGTCACCGTGGTGGCCGACCGTGGCGGGATCGTCGACCAGGTCGACGCCGCCCGGGTCGTGGTGCGGGTCAATGATGACGAGGCACAGTCGGGCGAGCCCGGTGTCGATATCTACAACCTGACCAAGTACACGCGCTCCAACCAGAGCACCTGCCAGAACCAGAAACCGCTGGTGCGCCCCGGTGATCGAGTGGGCCGCGGTGACGTGCTGGCCGACGGGCCGTCCACCGACATGGGCGAGCTGGCGCTGGGCCAGAACATGCGCGTGGCTTTCATGCCGTGGAATGGCTACAACTTCGAGGACTCGATCCTGATCTCCGAGAATGTGGTGCAGGAGGATCGCTACACCACCATTCATATCGAGGAGCTGACCGCCGTCGCCCGCGACACCAAGCTGGGCTCGGAGGAGATCACCGCTGATATCCCCAATGTGGGCGAGAGCGCGCTGTCCAAGCTGGATGAGTCGGGCATTGTCTATGTGGGTGCCGAGGTCAAGGCCGGCGATATCCTGGTGGGCAAGGTCACGCCCAAGGGCGAGACCCAGCTCACCCCGGAGGAAAAGCTCCTGCGGGCGATCTTCGGCGAGAAGGCCTCGGACGTGAAGGACACCTCGCAGCGGGTCTCCTCGGGCATGGACGGTACCGTCATTGATGTGCAGGTGTTCACCCGGGATGGCGTCGAGAAGGACGCCCGGGCGCTTTCAATCGAGGCGGACGCGCTTGCCGACGTCCGCAAGGATCTCGACGACCAGTACCGGATCTTTGAGGACGACGCCTTTGCGCGTCTCGAGCAGGCGCTGGTGGGTCAGGTCGCCGACGGCGGCCCCGAGCAGCTCAAGGCCGGCACCAAGATCACCGCCGAGTACCTGCACGGGATCGACCGGCGGCGCTGGTTCGAGATTCGCCTGCGTGACGAAAATGCCATGGCGCGGCTCGAGGCGGTGCAGGCCCAGTTGAAGGCCCAGCGCGAGGCGTTTGATGCTCGGCTCGAGGAGAAAAAGGAAAAGATCGGCGCGGGCGATGACCTGGCACCGGGCGTGCTCAAGATGGTCAAGGTCTATCTGGCCGTGCGCCGCCGCATCCAGGCCGGTGACAAGCTCGCCGGTCGCCACGGCAACAAGGGCGTGATCTCGCGGGTGGTGCCGGTGGAGGACATGCCGTTCTCGGCCGACGGCGAGCCCATCGATGTGGTGCTCTCACCGCTGGGTGTGCCCTCGCGCATGAACGTCGGCCAGGTCCTCGAGGTGCACCTCGGGTGGGCCGCCAAGGGGCTGGGACGGCGCATCGGCGAAATGCTCGATGCCCGGCGCAAGGTCGACGAGCTGCGTGGTTTCCTCGAGCAGGTCTACAATTCCAGCGGCAAGCGCGAGGATCTGGACTCGTTCAGCGACGAGGAGATCGTCGAGCTCTGCGAGAACCTGCGCGGCGGCGTGCCGATGGCAACGCCGGTGTTCGACGGCGCCAACGAGGACGAGATCAAGACCATGCTGCGGCTGGCGGGACTGCCGGAAAGCGGCCAGGCGCAGCTCTACGATGGCCGCAGTGGCGATCCCTTCGACCGGCCGGTCACCGTGGGCTACATGCATATCCTCAAGCTGAACCATCTGGTCGACGACAAGATGCATGCGCGCTCCACCGGGCCGTACAGCCTGGTTACCCAGCAGCCGCTGGGCGGCAAGGCGCAGTTCGGCGGTCAGCGCTTCGGCGAGATGGAGGTCTGGGCCCTGCAGGCATACGGCGCGGCCTACACACTCCAGGAAATGCTCACGGTCAAGTCCGACGATGTCGCCGGCCGGACCAAAATGTACAAGAACATCGTCGATGGCGAGCACCAGATGGAAGCGGGCATGCCCGAATCCTTCAACGTGCTGGTCAAAGAGATTCGCTCCCTCGGTATCGATATCGAGCTCGAGCAGGACTGAACGGGTAGCCGATATGAAAGACCTTCTGAATCTGTTCAAACAGCCGGGCGCCCAGCTCGACGACTTTGATGGCATCCGCATCGGACTGGCATCGCCGGAGAAGATCCGGTCGTGGTCGTTTGGCGAGGTGAAAAAGCCCGAAACCATCAACTATCGGACCTTCAAGCCGGAGCGCGACGGGCTCTTCTGCGCGAAGATCTTTGGCCCCGTCAAGGACTACGAGTGCCTGTGCGGCAAGTACAAGCGCCTCAAGCACCGGGGCGTGGTCTGCGAGAAGTGCGGCGTCGAGGTAACGCTTGCCAAGGTCCGGCGTGAGCGCATGGGCCATATCGACCTGGCCAGCCCGGCGGCGCATATCTGGTTCCTGAAGTCGCTGCCGTCGCGCATCGGCCTGTTGCTCGACATGACGCTGCGCGACATTGAGCGGATCCTCTATTTCGAGGCCTTCGTGGTCATCGAGCCCAACATGACGCCGCTCAAAAAGGGTCAGCTGCTCAGTGACGAGCAGTACCTCGACGCCATGGAGCAGTACGGCGACGAGTTCCATGCGCTGATGGGCGCCGAAGCGGTCGGCCACCTGCTCAAAAAGCTTGATCTGCGCGAGGAGACCGAGACCCTTCGCGAGCAGATGGAGGCCACCAACTCCGAGACCAAAATCAAGCGGCTGTCGAAGCGGTTGAAGCTGGTCGAATCATTCCTCGAGTCGGGCAACCGGCCGGAGTGGATGATCATGAGCGTGCTGCCGGTGCTGCCACCGGATCTGCGCCCGCTGGTGCCGCTGGATGGCGGGCGTTTCGCCACCTCCGATCTCAACGATCTCTACCGCCGGGTGATTAACCGCAACAACCGCCTGCGGCGGCTGCTGGATCTTTCCGCGCCGGACATCATCGTGCGCAACGAAAAGCGCATGCTCCAGGAGTCGGTGGACGCGCTGCTCGATAACGGCCGCCGCGGCCGGGCCATCACCGGCACCAACAAGCGCCCGCTGAAGTCGCTCGCGGACATGATCAAGGGCAAGCAGGGCCGCTTCCGGCAGAATCTGCTGGGCAAGCGGGTCGACTACTCGGGCCGCTCGGTCATTGTGGTCGGCCCCACGCTGCGGCTGCACCAGTGTGGTCTGCCCAAGCGCATGGCGCTGGAGCTGTTCAAGCCGTTCATTTTCTCGCGGCTGCAGCGGCTCGGCCTGGCCACCACCATCAAGGCGGCCAAAAAGATGGTCGAGCGCGAGACCGCCGAGGTCTGGGACATCCTCGAAGAGGTGATCCGCGAGCACCCGGTGATGCTCAACCGCGCGCCGACGCTGCATCGACTGGGCATTCAGGCCTTCGAGCCGGTGCTGGTCGAGGGCAAGGCGGTGCAGCTGCACCCGCTGGTGTGCCCGGCCTTTAACGCCGACTTCGACGGCGACCAGATGGCCGTCCATGTCCCGCTGGCGCTCGAGGCACAGCTTGAGGCGCGGGCACTGATGATGGCGACCAACAATGTGCTCGCGCCGGCCTCGGGCGAGCCCATTATCGGTGCCTCGCAGGATATCGTCCTGGGCTTGTACTACATGTCGCTGGTGCTCCAGCGCCAGACGGGTGAGGGCATGACCTTTGCCGATCTCGACGAGGTGCATCGCGCCTATGAAAGTGGACGCGTCGGGCTTCAGGCCCGTGTGACCGTGCGCTTCCACGAGGTGGTGGTCGACGATGAGGGCGAGCGCAGCGAATCCACCCGGCGGGTGGAGACCACCGTGGGCCGGGCGCTGATCTATACCATCGTGCCCGAAGGCCTGCCGTTTGATCTGGTCGACCGCGACATGAGCAAGAAGGCGATCTCGGAGATGATCGACCAGTGCTATCGGCGGCTCGGCCTGAAGGCGACGGTCATCTTCGCCGACCAGATCATGTATCTGGGCTTTCGTATGTCCACCCGCGCGGCCGTGTCCATCGGCATGGAAGACATGGTCATCCCCGGTGAGAAGGATCAGATCCTCACCGACGCCGAGGTGGAGGTGAAGGACATCGAGGATCAGTACGCCTCGGGTCTTGTCACCAACGGCGAGCGCTACAACAAGGTGGTCGACATCTGGTCGCGGACCAACGAGGAAGTGGCCACGGCGATGATGGAAAAGCTCGGCAAGGAGACGGTCACCGACCGCGACGGCAACGAGCTGGTGCAGAAGTCGACCAATTCGATCTTCATGATGGCCGACTCCGGCGCACGTGGCTCGCCGGCGCAGATCCGTCAGCTCGCCGGGATGCGCGGTCTGATGGCCAAGCCCGATGGCTCGATCATCGAGACGCCCATCACCGCGAACTTCCGCGAGGGGCTGAACGTTCTGCAGTACTTCATCTCCACCCATGGCGCGCGCAAGGGCCTGGCGGACACGGCGCTCAAGACCGCCAACTCCGGTTATCTCACCCGCCGGCTGGTGGACGTGTCCCAGGATCTGGTCGTGACCTCGCCCGATTGCGGCACGCATCGGGGGCTGCGCATGACGTCGCTCATCGAGGGCGGTGACGTGGTCGAGGCCCTGGGCGAGCGTGTGCTCGGCCGGGTCGTCGCGCAGGACGTGGTCCAGCCCGGCACCGGCAAGGTCCTGGTCGAGCAGGGCACCTTGCTGGACGAGCGCCAGATCGAAGCGGTCGAAAGCGAGGGCGTGGACGAGATCTGGGTGCGCTCGCCGATTACCTGCGAGACCCGCCACGGCGTGTGCTCGGCCTGCTACGGTCGTGATCTGGCCCGGGGGCATCAGGTCAA
>Ga0209917_1001181_pt1 | contig 10601 bp, 12 predicted proteins | sample SalPon2_C_H2O_MG_FD_185710 | JGI IMG/M metagenome (GOLD analysis project Ga0209917, IMG submission 185710) | Salt pond water microbial communities from South San Francisco under conditions of wetland restoration - Salt Pond MetaG R2_C_H2O_MG... | ecosystem: Environmental > Aquatic > Non-marine...
ATCGGATCGTCCTCGGCGGGGGCGAGACGAGTCCGCTCGGGAAGGTACAGCTCGGTTCGATCGCGGAGTTCGTCCTCCTGAACGCCAGAACGACGGTGACGCTCATCCGATGACCCGCGAGTATCCGGACAACGTGGCCGGCCCCTACGAGGCCCCGCCGTACGAGTTCGAGGACCGCGAGGGGAGATCGATCGAGGTCCAGCGGTACGACGACGGGATCGAACCGTTGGTCGAGATGTACTCCGAGTTCGACCCCGAGGACCGTGCGCAGGGCATCCCGCCGACGAACGAGGACCAGATCCGGACGTGGTTGGAGAGCCTGACGGACGCCGATGCACTCAACGTGATCGCGCAACACGACGGGGATCCGATCGGGCACGCGATGTTGGTCCCGGACGATGACGGTTCCTTCGAGTTGGCCATCTTCGTGCTCGGTGCGTACCAAAACGCCGGCATCGGAACGGGGCTCATAGAGGGGTTGCTCGGCGCCGGACGCGAGGACGGGGTCGATCTCGTCTGGCTGTCGGTCGAGCGCTGGAACAAGCCGGCGACCGCGCTCTACCGGAAAGTCGGGTTCAGGCCGACGGACGACGGGAGCTTCGAACTCGAGATGGCCGCGCGGCTGACGCCCGCGGAGTAGCCGCCGCCGACCCGGCGTTCAGACCGACAACACCGGCTGCGAGGCGTGGGCAAGCACGTATTCGGCCGCCTTCTCGATCACCGCCTCCGAGTCGCCGGTGACCGGCTGTCGCGGCACGACGACGAACCCGACGTCGAGCATCTCGGCGACGTCGAGGATCACGGTCCCGGGGTGTTGGCTCAGCCTCGAGACGGAGAACCCACAGGCCGAGGAGTGGTCGATCGGGATATCACCGGCGACGGCCCGGACGCCGTCCATGACTTCCTCGCCGCGGTTGGCGACGGCAGCCGCGTCGATGCTTCCGTCGTCGATCGCTGTCGCCGCGTTCTCGCCGAGGAGATACAGCGCGTGGACGGACGCCCCGTACCGATCCGCGATCGCGACTCCGTACTCGACGGCGTTCATCGCCGCGTCCGTGCCGTCGACGGGCACGAGTACCGTATCGATCTCCATACCACAGCCTCGGGCGAGAGGGACTTAAACCACACTCGACGCGGGAGGAAAGCATGGATTTATGATATTTCGGGGTCGACATCCGGTATGTTCGAGACGGTGGTCGTAGCGACCGACGGCTCCGAGAGCGTCTCCCGGGCGGTCGACTGCACGTTCGATCTCGCCCGGCGGTTCGACGCCACCGTGCACGCGCTCCACGTGATCGACGAGAGCCGCTTGGAGCCGCTTCCCGAACGCCTCCACAGCGACGTCCGGGGCGCGCTCGACGAACAGGGCACCGACGCGATCGACGCGATCGTCGACGCCAACGCCGACAGCGAGGAGCCGATCGACCTCGAGACCGCCGTCCGCACTGGTCGGCCCGCGACCCAGATCGTCGGCTACGTCCAGGACATCGACGCCGACGGCGTCGCGATGGGGACGCGGGGACGGAGCGGCGATCACTCGTTTCTCCTCGGGAGCGTCGCCGAACGGGTCGTCCGGACCTGTCCAGTTCCCGTCATGACCGTCCGCCAGCTCGAGTGACCGCCTCGGTGGCGGTGAACGGGAGGCTTATTGAGACACCGCCCGGCCGGTGTGTATGGACGATCGACTCATCGACGATGAGCGGATATCGCTTCATCACCGGTCGCTGCTGCCCGGCGAGGGCTTTTTCACCCCAGATTCGTTCGACGACGAGGTGGCCGAACGCGAGGCGAGAGAGACCCTCGAGGGGGCCGACCGGATCGTCGTCGCCGACCCCGACGCCGACGGCCTCGGCTGTGTCGCCCTGGTTCGGGCCGCCTTCGGGACCGCGGGGTTGCTCCCGGCCGGCCCCCACGAACTCGCCGACGCCCTCGAGTACGTCGCGGCGTACGGCGATCCCGGCCTCGAGGTGTACGTCTGCGATCTCTGCCCCGACTCCGAGCGGGACCTCGAAGCGCTTCCCGCCGTCGCCGACCTCGCGGCGTCGCTCAGGTGGTTCGACCACCACCAGTGGGACGAGTCCCTCGCCGAGGCCGTCGCCGAGCACGCCGAGTTGGTCGTCGGGGACTCCGAGTCGGTCTGTACGACGGACGTGACGCTCGCGGAACTCGACGTCGCCTTCGACGACCGCTACGCCGACCTCGCGGCGGTCACCAGAGACCACGACCTGTGGCTGCGCGAGGACCCCCGCAGCGACGACATCGCCGACTACGCCTACTGGGCCGACCCCGAGGAGTACGTCGGGACGGTCCTCGAACATGGGGCCGACCTCCCCGAGTCGGTCGAGGAGTTCCTCGAGGAGAAACGCGTCGAGAAGGACGCCCTGATCGGGAAGGCCACGGAGCGGGCGGCGTTCCACGAGATCGGCGAGTGGACCGTCGGCGTCACCTACGGCCGGTGTTCCCAAAACGAGGTCGCCGAGGCGATGCGCGAGGCGGGCGCCGACGCGTCGGTGATCGTCAAGCCCGCCGGGTCGGCGTCGATCCGGGGGACGGACGCCTTCGAGCGCTGCCACGAGGTCGCCCGGCAGGTCAACGGCGGCGGCCACCCCAAGGCCGCCGGCTGCAAACCCGACATCTACGACGACATGCTCGATTACGCCCACCACTGGAGCACCCGCGGCGCGGTCGCGAAACGGGCGATCCTCGAGGCGTTCCGGACGCTCGATCGCGGGGGCGAAACCGACGCGTAGCCGCGCCCTACCGACCGGCGGCGACCGTCAGGCTTTACCCGTATCTGCCGGTACGCGGGACATGGATCAGCTTCAGCGGTCGCTGCTCGAGTCGCCGATCGTCGAGAAGGGCGAGTACCACTACTTCGTCCACCCGATCAGCGACGGCGTCCCGATGCTCGAACCGAGCCTCCTCCGGGAGATCGTCATCAAGATCATCCGGAAGGCCCGACTCGACAGCGTCGACAAGATCGTCACGCCGGCCGCGATGGGGATCCACATCTCGACGGCCGTCTCGCTCATGACCGACATCCCGCTCGTGGTCATCCGAAAGCGCGAGTACGGCCTCGAGGGCGAGACCCCGCTGTTTCAGGAGACCGGCTACTCCGAGAGCCAGATGTTCATCAACGACGTCGAAGAGGGCGACAACGTCCTCGTGCTCGACGACGTGCTCTCGACGGGCGGGACCCTCTCGGCCATCTGTGCCGCCCTGGAGGGTATCGGCGCGAACATCGTCGACATCGTCGCCGTCATCAAGAAGGTCGAGGGGACGAACGAACTCGACGAGTCCGACTACAGCGCCAAGACGTTGATAAACGTCACCGTCGAGGACGGCGAGGTCGTGATCGTCGACCCGACCGGCGACGACTGACCGGACCGTTCCGGCCGTCCGCCCCGAAGCTGGATCGAGACCGACCGCCGACGGAGGGGTATTTGTACGCCACAGCCGAACGCCCGCCATGCCCACCATCGGAATCCACGAGTCGGTCGGGGCGGTCTTCCCGCCCGAGTCGCTCCGCGAGGCGCTCTCCGACGTCGAGGGAGACCTGCGTGTCGTCTCGACCGAGGCCCTCGACGACTGCGCCGCGCTCGTGACGTTCGCCTACGACGAGCGCTTTCTCGACGCCGACCTCGAGTGGGTCCACTCGATCCAGGCGGGCGTCGACCGGTTTCCCTTCGAGGCCCTGGAGGCGGCGGGAATCGCGCTGACGAACAGCACCGGAATCCACGGCGACACCGTCGGCGAGACGACGCTCGGATATATGCTCTCCTTCGCCCGGGGGCTCCACCGGTACCGCGACCGCGAGCGCGACCACGAGTGGTCGCGCCCGCCCTACGACCGGCCGTTCTCGCTCGCCGACGCCTCGGTCTGTGTGGTCGGGTTGGGAACGCTCGGCCGCGGGATCGCCACCCGGGCCGACGCCCTCGGGATGGACGTCGTCGGCGTCAAGCGGACGCCGACGCCGGTCGACGGGGTCGAGACGGTCCACCCCGCCGGGGAGCTCGAGACCGTGATCGCCGACGCCCGCTTCGTCGCCCTCGCCGTCCCGCTGACCGACCGGACCGAGGGGCTGGTCGGCGCGGCCGAACTCGCCGCGATGCGCTCGGACGCCGTAGTTATAAACGTCGCCCGCGGCCCCGTGGTCGACGAGTCGGCGCTCGTCGACGCCCTCGAGGCCGACGCCATCGGCGGCGCGGCGCTGGACGTCTTCGAGACCGAGCCGCTTCCGCCCGAGTCGCCGCTGTGGGACATGGAGAACGTGATCGTCACGCCGCACGTCGCCGCGGCGACCCGCGAGTACCACCGGCGGATCGCCGCGCTCGTCCGGGAGAACGCCCGCCGACACGCGGCGGGCGAGTCGCTGACCAACCGCGTCGTCTGAGTCGGTGCCCGTGTTCGGAGCCGCCGGGACGCGTCTATAAGGGCATCGGGCCGCTGCTGCCGTCCTCGCCGGCCCCCGAGCGCGCCCGCGAGAGCAACTCCGAGACGGGCGGTCGGTACTCGTAGCCGGGGACGATCCCCTCCATGTAGGTGCCCTCGACGTACTCGGTCATCGCCTTCGCCATCTCCGGGACGTGATCGGCGTTTTCCCACTCGAACTCGAAGACGGCGACGGCGTCGTCCGCCTCCTCGACGAGTCGGTAGTCGTCGAACTCGACGTCCTGTCTGACGGCCATATCGGTGTCCTCGAGACGCAATTCGTAGGTGTCGAACCAGCCCTCCTCGACGGCCGGGCCGACGCCCCCTTCCGTCGCCGCCGACAGCATCGGCGCGCGTACCTCGAGGGTGTACGAAAGCGCCCAGTCGTCGGTCTCGGCGGCGGTCACACGTCCGTCGAACCGCGTCGTCGTCACCTCGAACCACCGGCCGTCGCGCTCGAGGGCGTCGTGGCCCTCGAAGGCCCGGACGGCCCGGTCGGGGAGTGTCTCTGTCATCACCGGTCGTTGGGTCGAGGATATAAAAAGGCCGTCGCACGAGGCGGTTCGCGTCGGCCCCCGCTCGAACCCGATAGCGGGGTCGCCGTTCTTTATAAATGTCTTCCGGGCGTATATAAACATCTACGGATCGCTTATAAATAATCCTCCGCGGACTCGCACACCTCTCGGCTGTGTTCGAGCCGACGGGTGCTCGCGGCTCACTAGCGTTCGCCGCTCGCTTTCGAGATCGCTCCCGCTGGTCGCGATCTCGCTATGCGAGGGGAGGGATTCGAACCCACGGACCCCTACGGGAGCGGATCTTAAGTCCGCCGCCTTTGTCCAAGCTCGGCCACCCTCGCGCGCTCGGGACTGCGGCGGGGCGATGAATGGGTGTTTCGGTCCCCGATGGCCCGAAAACACCGATCGGCGGCCGTCCATCGACACTGGGCCGGCTACCAATCGACCGAGAGCGTCCCGTCGCCCTCCGGATCGGGGGCGATCTCCTCGTTCGTCCGGCGGTCGACGACGTGGATGACGCCGCGGTCTTTCTTTGCCGGACACGCGTCGGCGGCCTCGACGTTGTGTTCGAGGTCGGGCTCGCCGAAGAAGTAGACGTCGGGCTTTGCGATCCCGGTGGTGATGTCCATCTCCCAGTTGGTCGATACCTCAGCGCACTTGCCGGCCGCGATGCACTTGTTCGCCTCGAAGATGAGCTTATACGGAGCCTCCTCGACCGGCGGGGCGTCCCCCTCGCCGATCTCGCTCGGATCGATGGGTTCGTCGGCCATACCGGGTTTCGGGGGGCGTCCGGTTTGGCTTTGACGGATAGACCCACGACGGGAGCGACCGTGTCCGCTCCGCCGCGGCGCGTCCGGCGCCCCGGTCACCGCCGTGTCGGGTCCCCCGATGCCTACTCGTCGTCGGCCCCGGCGTCGGGGGGCTCTTCGGGGTCGCTCCCGCCCGTGCGCCCGTCCGGGGCCGCGGCCGCCGCGGTCTCCAGTTTCCGCAGTCGGTCGGGCCTGGCGATGGCGTACAGCGTCTCTCCGGCGGCGACCTCCCGGTGGCGGGTCGGGATCGCCACGATGTCGCCGGCGACGGTTCTGACGGCGACGACCGCGACGTCGAGCGCTCCGACGGGGTTCCCCGCGAGGGCGCTGCCCTCGCCGACCGAAACGGCACCCATCGTCTCCTCGGCGGTCCGGAGTCGGGCGGCGAAGGCGCGGTCGGCCCGGGGTTCGACCGGCAGCGTCACGAGCCGGTATCGGCGGTCCGTCTCGAGGCGTTTCGCGTCGGACTCGTCTACCGCGAGCGTCACGACGTCGTCCGCCGTCCCCCTGACTTCGGCGTTCGTCACGCGCTGTGGGGCCTCGTCCGTCCCCGTCGCCGCCGTCGCATCCGGATCCGACTCCGCGGCGGTGTCCGATCCCGAACCCGGACCGGGGGTCGTCCACACCTGCACCGAGTCGCCGGGACTGGCGTTGTTCGGCGGGTCGGCCCTGACCGCCACGGCGGCGCTGCCCGGGGGAAGCGTCGATCCGATGCCGGACTCGCGACCGCCCAAGGCGAGGTACTCGATCGCCCCGTCGTCGGCGAATTCGACGTCGACGTGGCCGACGCCGTAGTCGGTGCGGAGCCGTTCGACGAACCGCGTCCGGAGCTCACCGACGGTCAGCCGGCGGGGAAACACGAGCACGTGCCCGGAGAGTTTCGCCTTCGTCGTGGCGTCGACTGGGTCGTAGCCGTCGATGTCGCCGATCTCCTCGGGGAGTTCGACCGTCGTCACCCGGCCGACGCTCCGGACGATCCGGTTTACGTCCCGATCGAGGGTCGCGCGACCGGAGACGGCGAAGAGGCCGACGCCGATCCGGTCGCCGATCCGCCCGCCGGCGACCGCCGCCAGGCCGGCGACGAGGAACGTGACCGTGTTGAAAACGACCGCCTCCAGCGCCAGAAGCTCGAGTTCGCCGCCGATCACCTCGCCGAGCGCGCCCGCGGTGTTGAGATAGATCGCGACGACGCTCAACCCGACGAGCACCGCGAGCCCGTCGGGGACGCGGTCGCCGGCGTACCACCGGTGGACCAGCCCGGCGACAGCGCCCGTCGTCGCGGCCGTGACGGCGAGGACGGCCGTCCGCGCGATGTCGACGAGCAGGCCGCCGCCGACGGCGAGTCCCTCAGCGAGGAGGCTCACGCGAGCACCCCCTCGAACGCGTCGAGGGCGGTCCGTTTCCCCACGACGAACAGCTCGTCGCCGGCGCGCAACTCGGTCCCGCCGCGGGGGGCGACGAGCCACCCGTCGGGCCGTTGTATCGCCAACACCGCGACGTCGTACGCCTCCCGGACGTTGGAGCCGCCGATCGTCCGGCCGGCGAGTTCGCCCGAGGGCTTCACCGTCATCGTCCGGAAGCGCTTGCCGGCACGCCGGAGCATCGAGATCAGCTCGAACTCCCGGCGCGTCCCGCGGGCAGTGACGACGACTTTCGCCCGCGAGACCCCCAACAGCGTGCCCGCCTTCGAGCGGTCGACGGCGACGGTGACGCGGCCGTCGCCGCCGGTCGTCGTCGGCGCGGCCGTCGGTGGCGGGGCGCCGCCCTCCGCGGTCCCGCCGTCGGCCGCGGCTGCTCCCGCGCGCTTCAGCGACGATTTCGCCGCGACGACCGTCCCCCGGACCTCCGTCTCGGCGGCGACCACCGCGACCTCGTCGCCGCGGGCGAGCCCGGTCGGGACGAGGGCCTCGACGGAGACGGCGCGTTTCCCGTCCGGGACGCGCTTCGAAACGCCGGACAGCGGCGGGGCCGCGATCACCGTCGCCCGCCCGAGTTCGTCGATCGTCACGGAGACGTCGGCGAGGTCGAGTTCGGTCCGGAGACGGTCGGCGAAGCGGGCTTCGAGTTCCGAGATCGGCAGGTCGGCCGGCAGCCGCCACTCGCCCGCCTTGATCTCCGATCGCGTGTCCGGCGACAGCGGCGGGTAGCCCTCCATGTCGACCACTTCGCCGACGACCTCGATCCGAACCTCACCCCGGGAACCGACCAGCTCGACGACGTCGCTCGAGAGGGTCCGATCGCGGAGTTTGCGCCACGAGAGCCGCTTCGGGACCGACGCCCCCATCGCGTCGCCCTTGGCGTGGGCGTACAGCGAGATCATCAGGACCACGATCAGCGCAACGACGACCCGGTAGCCGGACTGGACGACGGCGGGGTCGTTCAGCGCGAGCAACCCGCCGTTGATGCCGGCGAGCGCCAACGCGAGGACGACGACACCGAAGGCGGGGATCGAGACCCCGGTGACGTATTTGAATATAAACCCCAGTCCCCAGGAGACGAGCGCGGGGAACATCCCGGTCAGGACACCGAGGTAGATGCCGAACAGGATCTCGACGGGAAGCGGCTGCACCATGGCTCCTCCGTCGTCGGCCGTTTATATACCGTTATCGGCGCGAGTCCGGCCGTCCGGCGTCGTCGGCCGCCGCCGAGCGATGGCTTATTATCTGTCGGTCGGGAACGGACGGCCGTGACACCGGCGACCGAGACAGACCGCACACGGCCCGAAAGCGGGGCGGCGAGGCCGACGCTGCTTCGGGTCCGCGCCGCGATCGCGCTGACGGGGACCGTCGCCGTGCTCTCGATCGTCACCGGCATCGTGAACATCGGCGCGACCGGCGTGTCGGGACCGCTCGCGCCGTTCGTCCCCGAGGTCGTCGCCCGGACGGCGGGGTTCACCGGTGCGATGACCGGCTTTCTGATGTCTCTGAGCGTCTACGGGCTCTATCACGGCTACCGGGTCGCGTGGTACTCGTCGGTCCTCTTGCTCCCGGTCACCGGCGTTCAGGGACTCGCGCAGTCGAGCGTGCTCTCGTTCCCGCTCGTCGTGCTCTCCGTGCTCGCGGTGCCGACGATCCTCCTGAACCGTCGGTACTTCGACCGAAGCGTCGACCTCTCGGTGACGCAGTTGGCGTCGCTGGCGGCGGTGCTCGCGGTCCAGGTGTACGGGACCGTCGGGACCTACGCGCTCCGCGAGGAGTTCAACGGCGTCGAGACGGCCCTCGATGCGTTCTACTTCACGCTCGTCACCGCCTCGACCGTCGGCTACGGCGACCTCACCGCGAGTTCGCAGGTCGGCCGCCTCTTTTCGATGTCCGTCCTCCTGACCGGCGTCGCCAGCTTCGGTGTCGCCCTGGGGACGCTTCTCGGCCCGCTCATCGAAGCCCGCCTCGCCACCGCACTCGGAAACATGACCGACAAACAACTCGACTTACTGGAGAACCACTACGTCGTCACCGGCTACGGCGACCTGACCGAACCGATCCTCGAGAACCTGGAGGGCCGCGAGGCCGTCGTCATCGTCGAGAACCCCGACGACGCCAAACGGCTCCGCGATCGCGGCCACGAGGTCGTCACCGGCGACCCCAGCGACGAGGACCCCCTCCAGCGGCTCCACGTCGACCGCGCGCGGGGGCTCATCGTCGCGACGAACAACGACGCCGAGGACGCGATGGTGATCCTGACCGCGCGGGAACTCAACCCCGATCTCAGGATCGTCGCGGCGGCCACCGACCGCGAGAACGTCCGGAAACTCAAACGCGCCGGCGCGGACGCCGTGTTGAGCCCCGCAGTCCTGGGCGGACACCTCCTCGTCGAGTCCGTCTTCGGCGACGACGACCCCGAGCGCGTCGTCGACGAACTGTTGGGCGAGGAGCCGAGCGGATAGCGAGCGCCGCTACAGCCGGGTCGCGGCCTCGAGCGCGATGTCGATCGCCCGGTCGACGTTGTTTTTGGCCTTCTCCGGGAGTTCCTCGTCGTCGGTCTCGCCCTTTTGAGTGCCCTCTATGAGGTTGCCGTCGACGGTGCAGATCGCGCCCGCGGCGAGGCCCTTCCGGCGGGCGAGCGTAAAGAGCGCGGCGGCCTCCATCTCCACGCAGAGCAGCCCGGCCTCGGACCACGCCTCGACGTGGGCGTCGGTCTCGGCGTAGAAGGCGTCGTCGGTGGCGATGGGGCCGACGTGGACCGGCGCGTCGCGCGCCTCGGCCGATTCGACGAGCGCCGCGAGCGTCCGGTAGTCGGGGACGGCCGGGACGGTGGCGGCCTCGTAGCGCTTCGTCGTCCCCTCGTCTTTGGCCGCGCCCGTCGCGACGACGGTGTCGCCGATCTCGATGTCGGCCTGGAGCGCGCCGGTGGTCCCCACCCTGATGAACGTCTCGACGCCGACGGCGGCCAGTTCCTCGGCGGCGATAGCGGCCGACGGCGAGCCGATCCCCGTCGAGCAGACCGTCACCTCGCGCCCCTCGTGGACTGCGTTGACCACCTTGTACTCGCGGTTCTGTGCGACCGTCTCGGCGTTCGCACAACGGTCGGCGATGCGGTCGACGCGTCCCGGATCGCCCGGGACGAGGGCGATATCGGCGAGATCGCCCGGTTCGACCAACAGATGCGGTTGTTTCGCCATACCGGTAGCTCTCGCGGCGTGGCCAAAAGTCGGTCGGGTCGACACCGGGCGGCCGCGCCGAACCCGTCAGGCGATCGCAAAGAGCACGAGATTGTGGACGCCGGGGCCGAGGCCGACGGCGACGATGAGGCCGAGCAGGAGGTACCCCTCGGTCGGATCCTCGCGGACGTACGCCTCGAAGAGGGCGACGACCGCGACCCCGAGACCGACCTTCACGGCGGCGAAGAG
>Ga0209917_1001182_pt1 | contig 10595 bp, 12 predicted proteins | sample SalPon2_C_H2O_MG_FD_185710 | JGI IMG/M metagenome (GOLD analysis project Ga0209917, IMG submission 185710) | Salt pond water microbial communities from South San Francisco under conditions of wetland restoration - Salt Pond MetaG R2_C_H2O_MG... | ecosystem: Environmental > Aquatic > Non-marine...
ATTATTGATGAAGGAATCACACGGCTTCGGCTATGCGTGGAGGTCAAGAACGGTCACACGCAGGCCGATCTCGGCTAAGGTTTTAACGGGCACCGACTGTGGTTGCAACATATCCCGCGGGTATCCATTACAACTGTGAGTCAGCGGATGGAAATACTATTTTGATCCGGACAGTTCCACGTGTATATGAAGCGGCGTTGGAGAGTCGTTCTCGCAACGTTCTGTGTCGAAGCGCTGGCAGTAGTGGCAGTCCTGACGTATGGCGCACTCTCGTTGATGGCTGTCGTTATCATCTATTGGGTGGACCTTGCGTTTGTAATCGTTCGAGCGGTGACACGGCAATTGCTCGGTGGCGAGACAACGGATGTGCAGCTTCCGAAATCTCTCCCACAGTTCCGGTTACTTAAGCACAAACGCGGCACACTCGATGTCTCTGTGTATCCGCTGTCGGTGTACCCGCAGAGCTTCCCAGCAGTACTATTTAGCTTGTCGATACTAGCCGTTTCAGCAGTTACTACGGCGGCTGTCTTAGCAGTGAGCGTTCCGGCGCAGTTCTGGGGCGACCCGATGACGCCGCTCGTACTCACGGGTGGGGGAATCGCGGCAGCGACAAAGTCGTGGCTGGTCTATACCGACCACACTGACCGCGGCGGCACTACAACCTCCCACGGCGCTGGGTTTCTCGCCACCAAACGACAGATGCTGGTGCTTCTGTATGCGTTAGTGGTATACCTCGTCGCTGGGATTACCACCACTGCACTCGCGGATCCGGACGTAGAACGTGTGGCACTCTTTGCCGTGTTATCGGTGATCTTGCTCCGTGTTGCCTACGGGATTCGCGCGTCGCGTCCAGCCTCTAACCCGAGTGGCTCAGCTGGTCGGGTCGAATCGAAACGTTCGGACGACCAGCTATCAGCGACACCTGCTCCGCGGTTAACACCGGACGAGCTGCCACTCGAGACGGTCGAACCAGTCTCATGGGCGAGTCCCGCGGCAGGGTTTGTGAATGCGCTCACAACCGGCGGAGTCGTCGATGGACAGTTCAGCGAATCGGGGCTGCTTCTTCGGTTCTATGTGATGTTCGTATCGATTCTCGGGACACTCGCTGCTGTCAACGGATCATCGCTGTTCCGGAGTGTCATCGCTGGCGTGATTGTTTTAGGTGTCGTATTCTGGCTGCTGAGTACTGTCCACATGGAGTTGGCGTTTGGCGAAATCGAGTATCAGTTCTATGAGACCGCTATCGTCGCGTATGACAGACGTCTCATGGAGCCACAGTGGTCAGTTCTGTACGACAATATTGAGACTATCTCAGTCGATAGAGGTCTGTTTTCGAGTCCAGCCTGGCTAGATGCTGGGACCGTAGGATTAGAGTTGACCGATGACACAGCACTACTCACAGACGAACACGGACGGGCCTCAATTCTATTTGTATCGGACCCCGAGGCAGTCAGAAACTGGGTGGACGCCCGTCACCGTGACGTCCGAGAGAGCCGATGACGGAAGAGAGCGTTCCGTAGTGGATACGGGGTGTGCAGTCGGCATGGATGTTTGTGAAGAACGAGTGTCATCGAATCCGTCCGTACCGTAGAAGGATTAACTGGAAACTGCAGAGAGAAGCGTTCCGAGAACGACCATACAAGCAGCGACAATATTTATGACTAGCAACCCGGTAGAGATGCTGAAGTTGTCGGGATCGGTCCGGAGCGACTGATATCCAGCACCGAAAACCAGTCCCCACCCGCCGATCGTCATAAGCAGTATCGAGATGCCCCACTCACCAGCGATGAGCGAGCGCACTGCCGGCCCTCCCAGCGACACCCCGATTACGGCAAGGGTAGCAGAATGAATATAGAGTCGTCGCATATGCGTATGAGTGACTAGCTATGTCTGGAAATAATACGGTTTTGATCTACCCACGTACGAACACGAACCGCTGTTTCGGTTGCTGGCTAGCAACGTGTCATAGAACCATTCACGGCTATTCGATGCGGTGTATCCCGAGATAGAGATTGTTAGAGTAGATATAATGAGTCATCTATAACTCAGTGAAACAGGTTGACAGCGAAGCAATCAGTGACCCGCCTAGCGGTACTTTTGCGAGGTTTAGCGTCCGTACGAACCCGTAGGTTTGGACGGGCCGCTCTAATCTGGGCTTCGAAAGACCACGGAACTTCTGCAGCCACGGATCGACAAGTGACCAGAGACATTCAACTTGGTTGACGTGGACGCCGTCATCGGTGACAAATTCTTCAGAGGCTCTTGTCTAATCTAGTGAAACAATCATAGAGCGCGTGATATTGGTACTGGATATCGTGCAAGATACAGAGAATCTATTCAGCACAGCGAGCGCGTCCTATTCAGATACGACTGAGTGACCATTTGATGAGAAAGCCAGATTTAATTCCCTGAAAGAGGGCAGTATACTTACATATCGAACTATCAGAAGTAGCGGAGCAAATTAATAGGCATTAAATGACCAATCGTGCCAATGAGGGAGTACAATTTGACATCAGTTACTGAAATGATCTTCGGAGTGCTCACAGAGTCCCGTGGGTTCGTATTTCGCCTCACTCTGAACTTCGCACTCATTCTTGTAGTAATTGTGCTTGAGTGGGGCCTCATTGAGATCGTTGTAACATATCTTATTGAAATAGCAATTATTCACTTTATATTTCTTATTATTGGACTGTTTACTCCGCAGCCACTAGACCGTAATGGTGACGTATGGGACACAAAACCTACTACACTTCAGCCAATTCCTTTACTTCCACCAGTTTACAGGCGAAATATCAGATTTATTGGATACAAGTCGGTTTTTCCCGGAGCCCTGATTGTGGCGCTCATAATAGCTATCTTTTCGAACTCTGATGTAGTTTCGGCACTACCCCGCTCGGTTGGGGTTGCGATTGTCGGCATTACTCTGTTTCAGTTGGTGAAAGTCTGGCGATACTTCATTGTGGATCAATCGTATCGGGATAAGTCACCGCAGGACGCGGTACAGTTTGCGTTTGCTCCAGTTGGTGAGGTGCTGTTCATTACGTTCTACGCATTTATCCAGTCACCTTTGTGATTGTGGGTGGTGTAATGGTGGCAGCTATTGACCTTCCCTCACGGCTTGTATTGCTGTTGGCATATCTCGTGCCAATAGGAGCGGTTCGGGCATGGATGAGGAGTTTAGATCCTCAAACAGATGATCTTGAGATGAGATTTGGATAACGAATATTAACTAGGAGTCGATCGGTTGGCCAATCAACAAGTCGCGTCCGGAAGTGAGACACCTCAAGCGATGGGAGACAGCCAAGGGCAACAACGCCGATTATGACCAGATATTGCAGCAGCGTCGTTCCGATCTCTCCAACGGACGAATATGGCAACATAGGCATCTGTAAACGGAAAAATCGTATAATTCTGCGCGTGACTCAAAAGAAGATCGGAGCTACTCTACGGCCTCTGGCGCCAGCCATCTGCAGACTCTCTTACGACACAGATACATTCAGCGACGGCAGTGTTCATGATTTAACATGGACACTCTACAATTGGTTGGAGTCCAGGGTCGCTCCTCAAATCTCAGTTTAACCCTCCAGATCCGTTATACCGAGTCAGGACCGTAGCTACGATAACGAGGTCTAACGGTAGTATGTCTCAGTCCGTCCAGCAGGTCGGTCGAATCACTGTGCTCACAATCGTGTGTCTCGTCTGTCTGTCAAGCGCGATCGGCATTGGGAGTGCCCAAGATCAGCGAACAGGCGGCTCAATTACGATCGGTTCCGACGAGGTCCACGACGGCGATCTCGAAGTAACGGCGGGCGATGTCCTCATTGCAGGGACGGTTGACGGCGATCTCACTGCAACCGGGGGAGCGGTAACGGTGGCGGGCGATGTGACTGGTGACGTAACGGCGACCGGCGGCTCGGTGATTGTCGAGGGAACCGTCAAAGACGATGTGACGGCAACTGGCGGCGATATTCGCTTTCGCGAAACCGCAACCGTCGACGGAATCGTTGAGGCGACCGGTGGGACCGTCACCGTCAACGGCACGATAGCTGATAACACACGGCTTGATGGCGAGTCGGTCACGGTCGGCCCGACAGCGACTATCGACGGCGATCTGACCTACAGTGGCGACGAGACGACCATCTCAGACGACGCCGAAATCACCGGCGACGTAACCGAAACCGAACGCGACGCCGGCACGGCACCTTTTTCGAACGTGTCGTTTCCAGAGATTCCCGACGCAGCAGTGACACCGCTCGCCAGTTTGTATCTGTTTCTCGCGAACTTTCTGCTCGGTGCGGTCTTGTTGATTAGTGCTCCACGGTTCAGTGATCAGGTTCGTGAGCAAGGTAGTGACCGACCGCTGGTCAGCGGCGGTGTCGGGGTGGCAGCGCTGATCGGAACTCCGTTCGTCCTCGGAGGCCTGTTTTTGTCCGTCGTCGGCATCCCGCTCGCGTTTTTCGCCAGTTACAGTGTCGGGTTTGTTCTGTGGCTCGGGTTAGTCTACGGAGCGTTTGTGATCGGAACCTGGGTGCTCTCCGCGTTCGATTACGACCATCGGTGGGGCAGTCTCGCGGTTGGATTGGCGATTGTGAGCCTGATTAGCCCGTTTCCGTACGTGAGAGCACTACTGGTTGTAATCACTCTGTTCGGAGTCGGGGCATTCGTCCAGACATTGTACCAGCGGCGATTCACCGACGGGCCTGACGACGAGGAGCCGCATCCAGTCCCGTACCCCGCGGTGCGGGAAGTCGACGCCTGAAAAAGAGTCACACGGTATTGGAGAAGTCACAACCGACACGACAATAGTCCGAACAGTGATGCAATCCGCCTCGCTTACAAACCGATCTACGCGAGACAAGGTTTCGTACGCTGTACAGCTCACTCAGATACCAAAGTAACGCTACGTCATGCAGGTTGACTGACTCCGATGAATCGGTTCGCTCAGTCATGACGGTCTCCGCGTCTCTAGCTTTTTGACTCAATTCAAGGAGATTGGTAGTACTCCCTCGAATTCCAGTCCGAAGCTCCTCGTCGTCAACGTGATCAGCATATGCAGGCACGACGTCCAAGTCATTCCGGACGTTATGACGGAAGGTGCGGTTGAGAACTGCAAGCCGCTGCTCTCTATTTTCTCGGTCGGTAATATCTCTGAAAATTACTTTGTTGGAGAGGGTGTCATAGAACGAGTAGCACACTAAAGAGCAGGGTGAACGCTGAGGTGGATGAGTTCAGCGACCCTGCAAGATGATCCTTCGGTAGAGTCGTTTTTCAATGTCGTGGAGACCGAGACGCTAGCGATGTTCGAGCACCTCTCCTTCGAGTTTCTCGAAGAGTTCGACGTGTTCGCCCCGGCGGAGACGGGGCGAACACGAGGCCACGAACCACCAGAGCTGATGCGTGGCTTTCTCCACTGCTACTACAAGGACATCTACGGCATTCGTCCCGTTGAACGAGAGCTTCGGAACACGGTTGTCTGGCTGAGCTGTGGCTTCGATCGACCGCCGTCGAGAGACGCGGTCGATCGCTTCCTTACCGACCTCGAACACGTCGTTAACAAGGTATTCGACCACCTCGTCGAGCAGGCCGCCCGCCGCGGCCTGCTCGACTTGACCTACTGCATCGATTCGACCGACGTGAGGGCGATGCCCGCCGATCAAGACGCGTCGAAGTGCTACGATCCAACCGACGATGAGTACTACTACGGCTACGGTTGCACGATTGTCTCAACCGGGCAAAAGATCCCGATCGCGGCGGAGTTCACAGAGAGCAAACAAGCGCCAGAAGAGACGGCGCTGCGCGTCACGCGTGACGCGCTCGCCGTCGCCAAGCCGATTTGGATGGTCGGTGACAGTGCCTACGACACGCTCAACTGGCACGACCACCTGCTGGCCGCAGGAGTCGTGCCAGTCGCTCCGTACAACGCGCGAAACACCGACGATCCGAAAGACATCGAGTACAGGGTCGAAGACCGCATCGAACAACACAGCGAGGACGTCCAGCTGAAGCAGTCCACGTTAGATGAGACGTACAACCGCCGGACTGGAGTCGAACGAACCAACGAATCAGTGAAGGACTGCGGCCTCGGGCGAACGCACGCCCGAGGCCGCGTCCACGCACAAGCGCAGGTGTTCCTTGTTTTGTGCCTTCGCCTCGTCGTCGCAATCACCAACTACGAACGCGGAGACAATCCAGGGAGTACAATCATCACGGTGTGAGAAGAGTTCTATGACACCCTCGTAAGTAGTCCTTTCTCAACGAGGTCAAGAAGCGCGACATCCATAATCGACTTCTCGACCTCATCTTCTAATACTCATTACGGAGTGATCCCGCTGCCCTCCTCCATTTTTTCAATAGAGCAGGGCTTTTTCGCCTACAATCACGTAAATCCTGGCATATATGCTCAAATCCTTATTGAATCTCGACGTATCCCCGCCGACATTCCGGACATAAGTCCCCGTCGCGTAGCGACGTTATCTCTCCATCCCAGGTTCCGCCACAGGCTTGACAACGGAGCCGGGCGTCATGCCCGCTACCGTGTTCGTTCGATGAAGATGTCGAAGCGTCTTCCCCGGAGATGATGACCGCATCGTCCGTGGCTTCATCGTTCGTAGTATCTGCCGTCGCATCTTTGGCCGTATCCTCCTTCGAGGGTGAATATGCGTTATCGGTTCGGCTCGATGCGTTCGTCTGTGACCCCGAGTTGGACTGCTGATCAGTCACTTCTGTTAGTTCGCTTTTCGGGGGTTGTACTCGGCTGACCCGTTCGGCCTCATCGCCGGCATCGTCCTCGTCAGGCTCTGTGGCACGCGTCCCACCAGGAAGCGATTCAAAATCGATCGGCTCCTTGATCACCTCCGGGGTGTCTGTGCCGTCTTTTTCGTCTGCCTTTGGGGTACTGATATCGTTCGTAGTGACCGAGGAATCAGATGCATCGCCGTTCAGGCTGCCCTCCAGTTGAGATATCCCTTTGAGTGATGACTCAGTGTCAGTTGAACTGGTGTGCTCGGAGTGGTCCTCTATCACGTCGCGACTGTTTTCCCCGCTCTCGAAACGACTTTGATCGCTCACAGAATCACCCTCAGGCTTCTCGGTATCGCTCGTACCGTCTTTAGAACCCCTCTCTTCGTTCATGTCCTCCCGTGGCGTCAGCAACTGTTCGTTCCGATACATCTCCTCGCGGTTCCCGCAGCGACTACAGACCTGATATTCCCGACACACCAGAACCGTTCCTTCGGGACGCTCCCTGCGGTGTTCTTCGAACTCTGTCGTCTCATACAGATGCCCGGAAATAACACATCGAACTCCCATTTGGTACGCATTACATGACGAGGGAGATAAACGTACACGTCACGTCATACGCAGGTCTGACGCGCTGATATACCTGCCCCGATGATAGGTCTGGACACCCGGAACCGATTTATCGCGTGCTCCGATAATCGATGTATGGAGTGTCCGCGATGTGGTGGACCACTCAGCCGATACCAACTCGGCGAAAAGGTCTCATATGCCTGTGACGAGTGCGTTTACGTCGGTATCGAGGTCAGCCACAGGACTAATCCTCGCCCACTAGAATCGTGGGACGAGGCGCTTAGTCGCTTCTATCATCGCCAGACAACCGAGGAACCACCATCCGATAGCCCCGATGACGATACACCTGCCGAACGAGCGGAGGGCGCTGAGGCGACGCGCGACGCTGCGGACGAAGGAGATCAATCCGATGTCGTTGACTCCACCGACTCCACTGACCCTGACGCCTCCGGCGATACTGGCGTTTTTGAGACAGCCACCCAAGGACCGCGTGATGACAAACGATAGACGCATTCGAACGCCCTGTCCATCCACGTCTTGTCGAAACTCACGTGCAAGATGTAGGACGCGCATCTACCACTGAACTCGATGCAGATGGCGATAGGACTGGTTAGTATCCCGGTAGCTGAGGGTCCCCGAGGCACGTCCGTCCATCGACCTCAATCGCCGCCACTCACCGAGCGACGATCACAGGGACGGGGGAGTTACGGAACACTTTCCGGGCACGTTCCCGACGATCAGTCGGTCAACCAACGAACCGCCATGGCTTCCGATTACGACCGCATCGAAGTCGTCGGCTCTATGGCACGCTGTGATGACACATATTTTGTGCGATGACACGTAGTCATACGTATGCGGGAGATACAGCTCTCTGAGGCTCAACACGAACGTTTCAACGCGATTCAAGAGCGACTGGCAGCGGAGTACGCGGGACAATACGCCTCCGTTCGTCCAGCGGATGTCATGGACTACCTGCTGGATACGGCTGAGACGGACGCTGTTGGCTCGTCGGCAAACGATGATGCAGCACCGATGGGAGACGCCGAAGCGACATCAAAGTCGACGGGAACGTCGACCGAGACGACCGCCACGAAGACTGTCTCTGAGTCCACGTCTGACATGTCCGGTGTGTTTGATTTGCTTGACGAACACGCCGACAAGTGGCGGGAATCAGACGGTGAGGTACCGTATGAGGTGGATCTACCGGACGGTAGCACCGAAGCCGCGCGAACGAGAGATGACATCAAGACGATCCTTTTTAAACAGTATCAATGAGTTTTATTGACCGCCTGCGATCGTGGTTGTTCGGTTCCGACCGGACGGAGGACACCGACACCACAGATCAAAAAACACTCGCCGACGAGTCCGAACCGCAACTCGATCCGAATAAGACCACCGAGGTTCGAACCGAACGTTCCCTAAGTGGCGTCGACACGCTGAAACAGATTCGGGAAGCGAACGAGTCCTCCGATCAAGAGGAGTGAGTCCCTGGGAGTGTGATGGATTGTCCGGCCCGTCCGACTGGACGGCTCGCGAGTTGGCTGTGAACGATCCCTCGTCGACGCAATCGGTTCTGGGGGTTCTGCTAGGCTCGAATCTTTATATTCGTCGGCGCAGATGTTCGACATAATGAGTGAGACATCCCCTCCGGACAACGCTCTGTTCAGCCTGTATGAACAATACGTCGGCGAGCCAGAGACGGAAACCGAGGTGTATTCGGGATTTGGCCTGTTCTTCGCCGGTGTCGCGTTCGCCGTTCTCGGGCTGTTGCTTTTTATCATCGGTGCTGGTGTGTATGGGTTGCGCGAACCAGGGTATTTCTCGCTCGCGCAACCTGGATACCTGTTCGGTCTACTGTCGGTTCCGTTGGCGCTCGTGGGAGTCGTCGTGTTGCTACCGACGAGTCGCCGGATCGTCACAGCGGCGTTTGTCGGGCTCGCCCTCGCAGTTGTCGCCGCCGGAGCGTTTCTATGGGCCTACCCGACCGCGTGGTTCGAATTCGGGCCGTGGAACACGCTCTTTGTCGTCGGGACATACGCTGTCGGACTTGCTATCATCATCGCAACGACAGGGAGCGCGCTTGTTGCCCACCGCCTTGCCCAGGGCCAAGAAGCAAACGCCGGAACGACGACCGCCGATTCTGATGCGGACGGAAGTAGTACGGAATCGATCTCCGATGAGGAGATCGAATCGGATATCGATGCGGCCATGTCGGACGTCGAGATTAGCTGGGGTGGTGTCGAAAAGACCGAAACCCGGCAGCTCAATTTCAGTACAGATTATGTCGATGAGGCCTCCGGAAGCCTCGATGTTGAGGCCGAACAAACCGTCAGTACTGGGGGGGTCGACGCGGAGGTGGAAGGCCTCAAACAGCTCAAAGGGGGCGAGAAGGACGTCGAGACTGCTGACGGAACCGTCGACGATGAGACTGCGGCTCTCCGGGAACTCAAAGACCGGAAACAGAGCGGCGATCTCTCCGACGATTCCGACGAGGATGGACCCTTGTCGCGACTCCGATCACTGTTTTGAGTTCGACGCCGCCCCCTTGGGTGCTTGTCACATCCTGTAGATTTATTTCGGTGGGCTCTTCGTATCAACCATGGCAAAAGGCCTGGACGTTGGTACGATGAACATTCTCTCCGCGCGACAGGAGGGTGCAGAGACCGTATTCGTTCAACAGCGGAACTCCTTTGTCGAAATTGAGTACTCGGATATGGCGGAGCAGATGCTCTCCCGCAGCGACGTACTTCACATCCGTAAGGACGACAAGGTGTACGTCGTCGGAGACGACGCACTCAATTTTGCGAATATATTCAACAAGGAGACTCGGCGACCGATGAAAGCCGGTATCCTCTCGAGTGATGAACAGTCAGCGATTCCGATGATGAAACTCATCATCGAACAGGTCGTCGGCGAACCGGATTATCCCGGGGAGCGACTGTACTTCTCCTCACCAGCCGACCCGATCGATACGGATCTATCGACCCTGTATCACCAGAAGACGATCGAGTCCTTCCTCAACGATGTCGGCTACGATGCCGAACCGATCAACGAGGGCATGTCCGTTATTTACTCCGAACTCGCGGACAACTCCTTCACCGGACTCGGGATCTCATTTGGGGCCGGAATGACGAACGTTTGTCTGGCATACTACGCGGTTCCGGTGATGAAGTTTTCCGTCGCTCGTGGCGGCGACTGGGTCGACGAGCAGGCCGCACAGGCGACGGGGACACCCGTCGACAAGGTCACATCGATCAAAGAAGACGGCTTCGAGTTGGACTTTCAGA
>Ga0209917_1001186_pt1 | contig 10565 bp, 9 predicted proteins | sample SalPon2_C_H2O_MG_FD_185710 | JGI IMG/M metagenome (GOLD analysis project Ga0209917, IMG submission 185710) | Salt pond water microbial communities from South San Francisco under conditions of wetland restoration - Salt Pond MetaG R2_C_H2O_MG... | ecosystem: Environmental > Aquatic > Non-marine...
AACCTCGTCGGGGGACACACGGACTACGCGGGCGGCCACGTGCTCCCCTTCGCGACGGACCTGCAGACGCGTCTGGCGGCGACGCCCGCCGACCGGGTGACCGTCCGTTCCGAGGCCCTCGACGACCGGCGGTCGTTCGCGACCGACGACCGCGAGGCCACTGGCACGTGGCTCGACTACGTGAAGGGGTGTTACGCCGTGCTGGCCGACGCTGGGTACGAGCCGGGCGGGTTCCGCGGCGAACTCTCCGGGACGCTCCCGCTGGGATCGGGCCTGAGTTCCTCGGCCAGTCTCGAACTCGCAGTGCTGGCGCTGCTGAACGAGGCTGACGACCTCGGTCTCGGCCGCGAACGGTTGGCCGAACTCGGCCAGCGCGTCGAGAACGAGTTCGTCGGTGTCGACTGCGGGATTCTGGACCAGTTCGCCGTCTCACTCGGGCGGGCCGGCCACGCGCTCTACGTCGATACCGAGAGCCGCACCTACGACCCCGTCGCAGTCCCCGACGACCTCCGGGTCGTCGTCTATCACACCGGCGTTACCCACGAACTCGTCGATTCGGCGTACAACGACCGCCGGGCGACAGTCGAAGCCGCCCTCGACGCCCTCGGCGTCGACTCCGTGCAGGCGGTCACCGAGGCCGACCTGGCTGTCCTCCCCGACCGGCAGCGACAGCGACTGGGCTACGTGGTCCGAGAGAACGAGCGGGTGCGCCGAGCGAACGCGGCGCTGGTCGACGGCGACGTCGCGACCGTCGGCGCCGTCCTCGAAGCCGCCCATCGGGACATCGCGGCGAACTACGAGGCCAGTTGCGAGGAACTTGACTACGTCGTCGAGACGGCTATCGAGCGGGGGGCCTACGGCGCGCGGCTCACCGGGGCCGGATGGGGTGGCGCGGCCATCGCGCTGGCCGACGCGCCAGCGGCACGGGATATCGCTCGCTCGGTCCACGACGCCTATCGGGACCGGTATCCCGACCACGACGCCCACTTTCACCTCGTCACGCCCGCTGACGGGGTCACAGTCGAGCGCGCCTCGCGGTAGCCGGGCGGCGGTCGGTCGCAGGCCTCGCTGACAGTGGTACCGACCGAACGGCGCGGTGACTCTCTCCTGTAGTGGCCGCTGTGCTCGTCGCTCCGTCACACCGGGCGAAACAGCGGGTAGCGTCGCGGCGCTCTCCCGACCTCACTCGATCTCGACATCCTCCGTCGCTGTCGGCTGTCCTCGAACGAAATAGAATTATACTCAAATCACACCGGTATATGCTGACAAAGTCGACCGATCCCGCCGCAATTCGGGGGATTATTCATGATTAATGCGGGTTAATTAGGCGCGTCGTAAACGTAAATAATGTTTTAGCGCCGAATATATGGACGAATACCCAGATTTCAACCGGATGGCCGTTTCTGGCAGTTTAGCAATTAGACTATCACAATTTTTAATGCAGATGTTCGCCATTGTGTTCATGTATGACACCTAGTCACAAACACCGCCGTTCGAACGGCTCGCTGACAACACGCGCAGTAGGCGAGGGACCGGCACGATGACGGACCGAGAGGGCGTCTCTCGACGCCGGGTCCTGCAGGGTGCCGGTGTCGCCGCGGTCGCCGGGCTGGCCGGCTGTGGCGGTGACAGCGGTGACTCGGGGACAAACAGCATCGAACTGCTCCACGCCTGGTCGGACGGCGACGGCAACGCGGCCGTCGGGGCGCTCATCGACGGGTTCCAGGAGGCCCACCCCGACGTCGAGTTCGCCGAGGAACCGGTCAACGGGGCCGCGCGCTCGAATCTCGACCAGGTCGTCACGAACCGGCTGCAGTCGAACAACCCGCCGAGCACGTTCCAGACCTGGCCGGGCAAGACCTTAGAGAAGTTCAGCGACGCCTACGCCGACATCGAGGGCGACGTCTGGAACGACGACCTGAAGAACAACTACCTGGAGGGGCCACAGACGCAGGCCCAACTCGACGGCACCTACGTCACGGTGCCGCTGAACATCCACCGTATCAACAACCTGTTTTACAACCAGAACGTGCTCGACTCGGCCGGCGTCGACCCGAGTACGCTCTCCAGCCCGGCCGACGTCGTCGACGCCTGCGAGACGATCTCACAGGAGACCGACGCGGTGCCGTTCGCCCAACAGACCAGCGGCGCCTGGTCGACGGTCCAGCTCTGGGAGACCATCCTGCTGGCCGAGGGCGGTATCGACGGCTACGAGTCGTTCACCAGCGGCAACGGGAACCGCTCCGAGGTCAAGGCGGCGCTCGACTCCGTCGTCGAACTGTCGGAGTACTACCCCAGTGACGCCTCCTCGATTAGCTTCACCGAGGCCAACACGATGGTGATGGACGGCGACGCCGCGTTCATCCACCAGGGCGACTGGGCCGCCGGCGCCTACAGCGGCGACGACAGCTTCAACTACGGCGAGCAGTGGGGGCAGATCACTTACCCCGGCACGAGCGGGAGCTACCTCCTGAACATGGACTCGTTCCCGTACCTCGCGAACAACCCCTCGCCGGAGGCGACGAAGACCTTCCTCAGCTACTGTGGCAGCGCGGAGGGACAGGTCCTGTTCAACAAGGAGAAGGGGTCGATTCCGCCCCGCAGCGACGCCGACGTCTCTCAGCTCAACCAGTTCCAGCAGGACCAGTACGAGGACTTCAACAACGCCGACAACCAGCCCCCCTCGATCCAGCACGGCCTGGCCGTCTCGCCGGCGATCGCGACGAACATCGGCTCGGCCTTCAGCGGCTTCCTGGAGAGCTACGACGCCGGCGCGACCGCCGACGCCCTCATCGACGCGTTCAACTAAGCCGCTTTTTCCCAATTTATGCGCAATCCACTGCAAATACTTCAACGCCGCCTGCCCGGGAGACGGGAGACCCGCACGGACGGGGGCACGGCGAGTGCCTCGACCGCCGACGGCGGGGAGTCGTTTCTCTCGCGGGACTCGGTGCGCTCGGCCCCGTTCTGGCTCCCGCCGACGCTGCTCATCGGCGTGTTCGTCTACGGCGCCATCGGCTGGAACGTCCTCCTGTCGCTGACCGATTTCACCGGACTGGGCACGCCCGACTACGGCTCGCTGGACTTCGAGAACTACGTCGTCGCCTTCCAGGGCGGGACGCCCTCGTGGTCGGAGCTGACCGTCGACCCGATCTGGAACTCGCTGGGGAACACCGTCGTGCTCGTCGTCGGCTTCGCCGCCGTCTGCCTGGCGCTTGGACTCTTGCTGGCCATCCTGGTCGATCAGGAGATCCGCTTCGAGAACACTTTCCGGACCATCTACCTGCTGCCGATGAGCCTCTCCTTTGTCGTGACGGCGAAGTTCTGGCTGTACATGTACAACCCACAGACGGGGCTCATCAACATCGCGCTTGGCGCGGTCGGTATCGGCCCGGTCGAGATCGTCCAGAACCCGGACCTGAAGCTGGCGGCGATCGCCTTCGCGCTCGTCTGGCAGTTCAGCGGCTACGCGATGGTCGTCTATCTCGCGGGGCTGCGCGCCATCCCCGACAGCCACTTCGAGGCCGCCCGCGTCGACGGCGCCAGCACCGTCAAGATGTACTGGCGGGTCATCATCCCCCAGTTGCGAACGGCGACCGTCAGCGCGCTCGTCGTGTTGACGGTGTTCGCGCTCAAGGCGTTTGACTTCCTGTTCTCGATGTACGGCTATCAGCCCGGGCCCAGCGCGGACATCCTGGCGACGCGGATGGTCCGTGAGGCCTACAGCAACGGCAACTGGGCCTACGGCTCGGCCATCGCCGTCGTCCTCTTCCTGATGGCGCTGGCTATCGTCTCCCCGTACATCTACTCCCAGTACAAGCGAGGTGCGCTATGAGTTTCGGCACCTCGACCGACGAGGAGACCGAGACCGGACCCGGCTACCCGCTGCGCCGGATCGTGCTCTACGTCACGCTGGTGGCGATGGCGGCGTTCTACCTCATCCCCATCGAGACGGGCATCATGACCTCGCTGACGAATCCGTCGTCGTACTCCGGGCAGTTCCCCTACCTCCCGCCGCTGGAGCCGTTGCTCTCGGGGACCGGCGAGTTCTCGCTGCAGCCGTGGCAGAACGCCGTCGACCTGCTCGGCCAGGGGCTGGTCAACAGCGCCATCTTAGTGATCCCGGCGACAATCCTCTCGGGGCTGCTCGGGAGCATGGCGGCCTACGGCCTGACGACGGTGAGCTGGCGCGGCCAGATCGCCGTCTACGTCACCTTCGTCGCGGGCATCTTCATCCCCTATCAGGCGGTGCTGGTGCCCCTGACGCAGTTCTGGTACAACGTGGTTCCGCTGCGGACGGCGTTCCAGCCCGTCACGGTCCTGCCCTTTGTCCAGGGCTATCACTGGAAACTGGTGGCGCTCATCGTCACCCACACGGCCTACGGGCTGCCGATCTGTACGCTGCTCTTCCGGGCCCACTACAAGAAGCTCTCCGACGAGATGATAGAGGCCGCCAGACTCGACGGGGCCTCTATCTACCGCATCTACCGCCGCATCATCCTCCCGCTGTCGGTCCCGATGTTCGCGGTGGTGTTCATCTACCAGTTCACGCAGATCTGGAACGACCTCCTCTTTGCACTGACGATCATCCAGTTCGGTGACGCCTCCGTCGTCACGCAGGAACTCGTCGGGCTCGGCGTCTCCCAGTCGGGGACGAACTTCCCGCTCCGGATGGCCGGGGCCCTGGTCGCCGCGCTCCCGACGCTGCTGGTGTACGTCCTCTTCGGCGAGAAGTTCGCGAAGGGGGTCGCAGCGTGACCACCCCAACCTATCCCACACAACAATGGCTGAACTAACACTCGACGACGTAACGAAGGTATTCACCGAGGACGACGGCAACGAGATCGTCGCGGTCGACGACGTGAACATCGACATCGACGACGGCGAGTTCCTGGTCCTGGTCGGTCCGTCCGGGTGTGGCAAGTCCACGACCCTGCGGATGATTGCCGGCCTCGAAACCATCACGTCCGGCGAGATCTCCCTCGACGGTCGCCGTATCAACGAGAAACCGCCCGCGGAGCGGGACATCGCGATGGTGTTCCAGTCTTACGCGCTCTACCCGCACATGACGGTCCGGGAGAACATGAGCTTCGGGCTGGAGGAGTCGACCGACATGCCCGACGACGAGATCGCCACCCACGTCTCCGAGACGGCCGAGATGATGGGTATCGGCGACCTGCTGGAGCGAAAGCCGGCGGACCTCTCGGGGGGCCAGCAACAGCGCGTCGCGCTGGGACGGGCCATCGTTCGGGACCCCGAGGCGTTCCTCATGGACGAGCCACTCAGTAACCTAGACGCCAAACTCCGGGCGACGATGCGGACCGAACTCCAGCGCCTGCAGGCCGAACTCGGGGTCACGACGGTCTATGTCACCCACGACCAGACCGAGGCGATGACGATGGGCGACCGCATCGCCATCCTGGACGACGGCGTCCTCCAGCAGGTCGGGACGCCTCTGGAGTGTTATCACGCCCCGAACAACCAGTTCGTCGCCGGCTTCATCGGCGAGCCGTCGATGGACTTCTTCCCGATGGACCGCCGGGACGACCGGCTCGTCGGCGACCGCTTCGAGTACGAACTCACGGCCGCCCAGCGCGAGGCCGTCGGCGACGCCGACCGCGTCACGCTTGGGGTCCGCCCGGAGGATATCACGGTCGACATCGAGGGCGGCGGGAGCCACGCCTACGACGTGTTCGTCGACGTGGTCGAACCCCGCGGCGACGAGAACACGGTCCATCTCACCTTCGACCGCGGCGTCGACGAGCCCGAGACGTTCACCGCAACCATCAGCGGCCTGCGCCACATCCAGGCCGGCGAACCCGTGGTCGCGACGCTGCCCCCCGACTCGATCCACCTGTTCGACGCCGAAACCGGGGTCGCGCTGCACAACCGCTCGCTGGAGACCACCGAGGTCACCGAACAGCTCACCTGATGTCCGTGGGCGGCCGCCGGCAGTCTCACTGCCATTTCTCATCGCGAACGATGGTTACTAACTCATCCACTCGAACCGCTCAGCAATGACACGGGAGCGCCTCCGCGAGAATCTGCGGCTGCTTGGCCTCTCCGCGAAGGAGATCGCCGTCTATCTGACTATCCTCGACCACGGAACGGTGACGGTGAGCCGCGTCGTCGACGAGTCCGACGTCTCCCAGCGCCACGTCTACCAGATGTGCGAACGGCTCGACGAGCGCGGGCTGGTCGTGCTCAACGACCACGTCAGGCCTTCGGTGGTCCGGGCCCAGCGAGCCGACAGCGCCGTCGGCAGCATCGGCAGCCGACTCGACGAACTCGCGGCCGACATCGAGAGCGAACTCGCCGGGCAGGAGGTGTCGGATCTGGAGGTCGAGTTGATCAAGTCGAGCCAGACCCTCGCCAAACGCTGGCGCCGCGATATCGACTCGGCGGGCGAGGAGGTGTTCATCTGCCTGCCGGCCGCCGTCTTCGACCGCTTTGGCGAGGCCCTCGCCGACGCCCTCGACCGCGGGGTCGCCGTCTACGCGCTCGTCACCGACCCCGGGCTCGACGAGTTCGACCCCGGTGCCCTCGCGGATCGGACGACGCTCGGGCGCACGTGGCCCCACGAACCGCGGCCGCTGCTGACCGTCGACCGGGAGCGACTGGTGCTCGATGAGCCGAAACTCCTCGTCGACGCCACGGGCGGCAGCGCCATCTCGCTCACCCGGTCGGCCGTCGCCGCCAACCTCTTTTCGACCTATCTGAGCAACTTCTGGCAGATCGCCACGGCGGCGCACTGCTGTGAGCGCGACTCGCTCCCGCGGACCTATCCGACGCTACGCAACGCCCTCCTCCAGGCGACACTGCACGAGCGCGCGGGGCTCGAACTCACCGCGACCATCACCGCCGAGTCGACGACGGCCGGGCAAATCGTCGAGATGTCGTCCGTCCCTATCGTCGAGCTCCGTCAGGGGCTGATCGAACCGTTCACCAACGAGTTCCCCGTCGAGAACAGCATCCGCGTCGAGTACGAGGGCGAGGTGGTTGCCGTCGGCGGCGCCAACGCCGTCATCGAGGACTACGAGGCGCTGGACGTCCGGCTCGAACGGGCCGAGTGATTCTTCACTTCTCCCCCGTCGATACCGTGCTCAACTCGCGGCGCTCGCTACTCCTCGTTTCGGACCAGCCCACCCGTCTCTAATCGCGCCGTGACGTTCCGCGCCAGCGAGTCGAGTTCGGCCTCGATGTCGTCGCGGTCGGCGGCCACCGCCTCGCACACGTCGTCCGAGGGCGACGGCACCCGGTAGCTGACCGTCTCGGCGGCGGGGTCCCAGTAGAAGTCGAGCTGTTCGAGGACGGCGTGGCGAACGAGCAGGGCGAAATCGCTCTCCGTGAGTTCCGTCTCCGCCGCCCACGCCTCGAACCCGTCCGCCCACACCCCGGCTTCCAGCGCTGCCGCCAGTTCGTCGCGCCGGTAGTCGACGCCGCCCGCATCGGGCGGTGTGACGTTGTTGTACGCCGCTCCGAGCGGCGGTCCAGACAGCGGCGGCGAGTCGGGGACTGTCACATCCAGCGTCATACGGAACTGTCGACTCCCTAACTATATATGCGCTGGGGCGTCACCCGAGCCGGGCGAACGCGAACTCCGTGGCACTCCCGAGCGGGTCGTCGGCCGTCTCGGTCCACACCTCGTCGAAGCCGGCGGCCGATAGCTGGTCGAGCGCGGCCCGTCGTCCGGGCGCCGAGAAGAACATCGACCCGCCCATCCACCCCCGCCGGACGGTCTCGAAGCTCCCGCCCGGTAGCGTCATGAGCGCGACGCCGCCGGGCCGGAGCACGCGGGCGAACTCCCGGTAGACCTCGGGATGGCGTTCACGGGGCACGTGGAACACCGCGTGATAGGCGGTGATACCGTCGACGCTGCCGTCGGCCACTGGCAGGGCGGTCATATCGCCCTGGACCAGCCGCGTTCCGGGCACAGTCTCGGCCGCGAGTTCCAGCCCGCGCCGGGAGAAATCCAGCCCGACCGCGCCCTCGGGGAGGTTCGCCAGCGTCCGCGCGCCGTCGCCACAGCCCACGTCCAGCACGGTCGGGTCGGGCGGCAGGTCCGCAAGCAGGTCCTCGATGAGGTCGGCGTCCGAGCCGTCGGGGTCCCGCCTGGCCGCGTACGTCTCGGCCACGTCGTCCCAGGCCCGGCGCACGTCGTTTCTGTCCATGTGTCCACCAGGCACGCACGATGTATCAGTGGTTCGGCACCGTGCCCGGTCGGCGTCGCTCCTGACGTGTGCCGAGGGTCACCGGTACGACTGCCCTTTTACCGACAGACCGCTTGCTGGTGAACTACCTTACCCTACTCACTCGCCGCTGACGCGGCTTGTTCCTTGAGGGTAGGGCTTCCTGCTTCCACGACGCGCTTTGCAGGAACCAGAGTGGTTCCCGTAGGGAGCGCAGTCTCCACAGGCGTTGATTCGGAGTATCCCACTCCTACATCTTCGAGGCCGCGAGAAAGAATGTTCCATGCCGCATTTGCGTCTCTGTCCGCCTCAAACCCGCAGGCGGGACAGGAATGTTCACGCACCCACAATGGCTTCTCAGTCGAAACGCCACAGGCCGCGCACTCTTTGGTCGTCCCTCTCGGGTTGACTGCTACGAAGTGCGTCCCCTCTCGCTTGCACTTGTATTCGAGCAACGAGAGGAACGTTTGCCACGCGGCAGACGCCGTGTTGCGGCTGTTCGACGGCGACTCCATCATCCCCTTCACGTTCAAGTCCTCAACGGCAACGAGGTCGTACTCGCGGGCATAGTAGTTCGACAACTTGTGGAGGAAGTCGCGGCGCTTCCGTCGGAGGTCGGCGTGACGCTCCGCGACTCGACACCGTTGCTTCTCGTAGTTGTTCGACCCGTGCTGTTTGCGCGAGAGCTTCCGTTGCTCGCGTTCCAAGCGTTCACGTTCGCCCGAGAGGTCGAGCGATCCGACTGCCGTGCCGTCAGTGTCGTGAGCGTACTTGAGAATCCCCATGTCGATACCGACGCACTTCTCGGGGTTTTCAGGCAGTCCGGGTGGCTCTCGGTCCATTTCGACACCGAACGTGGCGAACCATTCGCCCGTCGGTTCCTTCTTGACCGTGACCTGTTTGAGCGTGGCGTCGTCGGGGATAGAGCGGTGGAGCCGAATCGGTATGTCCGCGAGTTTCGAGAGTGACAGGACAGTCTGACCACCCTTCTTGTTGAGCTTGAAGCCAGACTGACTGTACGTGAAACTGCGGAACTCCCGTGGCGGCTTCCACTTGAGTTGGCCGACGCCGTAGCCGTTCTCTTTGAGCGCGGAGAGTCCTTTGAGATTGTCGAACAGGCGTTCCACGACGGTTTGGAGAACCTTCGAGTACACGTCTGAGAGACCGTCCCACCACTTCTTGAGGTCAGGCAGCTCCGACCGCAGGGTACTCATCGACGGCAGATCACCGTGTTCGTCTTGGTACTCGTTGAGGCGGTAGAGTGTGTGGTTGTACAGTTGCCGACAAATATCTCGGTGGCGGTCCAACTCCTTACGGTGGGTGTCGGACGGCTTGAGACGGTACTTGTAGGCGTAGTACATAGTTCTCTACTCGCGTTGGTCCTCTACGTACTGTTTCAGCACATCCAGCGATACCTGCCCCGTCGAGATGAGGCAGTATGAATCGTTCCAGAACGAGTCACCCCACAATTCGGTTTTCAGTTCGTCCGCGTACTCGTTGCGGATACGGCGGGCGGTCGCGCCCTTGACCGTGTTGATGAACTTCACGAGGTCTGTGGTTGGTTTTGCTCGAAACAAGATGTGTACGTGGTCGTCCTCGCCGTCGAGGTTCGTCAGTTCGACACCGTAGTTGTCCGTGAACCCGCTGATGACCTGGTGAATGAATTGGGTTCGCTCCTCGGTTAGCACTCCGCGCCGATACTTTGTGGTGATTATCAGGTGGTAGTGCAGGGAATACATCGAGTGCGCTCCCGAGTCAAGGTCGTACTCCATTGGGTTCATCCAATACTATATTACCCTACTGCAAAAATATTGTGACTGCGTGGGCCTGTGGGCCTGCCACCGAATTGTGTATGAGAACTGTGCGGCGCTGTATCCCCTCCCTGCTCGCGCTTCCCGTTCGGTCGCCGCTCGCTGAGGAAGGGGGCTTAGCGCCTCAATTCATCTAAAGGATATGACACCGCATATCTCCTCAGAGAGTGAAGCGTTAGTTCTTGGCGGGTCGAGCGGCATCGGGCTGGCGACCGCAGAGCAGTTGAGCAGTCGGGGTATCGACGTCCATCTCGTCGGCCGGACGGAAGCAAAACTGGAAGACGCGGTCGAGAACCTTCCGGGAGATGGGACGGGCGAGTATTCCGTCGTCGACCTCTCCGAGGACCCCGATGTCGACGCGTTCGTCGAAGCTGTCGAAGCGACAGAGGCGTCGATACAGTATCTGGTCAACGCTGCAGGAACCTTCGAGCCGAAGGCGTTCTTGGACCACACCAAGGCCGATTACGACAAGTACAACGACATAAACAGGGCATTTTTCTTCATCACGCAAGCCGTGGCCCGTGGGATGACAGAGAACGGTGGTGGTTCCATCGTAAACGTCGGG
>Ga0209917_1001187_pt1 | contig 10563 bp, 7 predicted proteins | sample SalPon2_C_H2O_MG_FD_185710 | JGI IMG/M metagenome (GOLD analysis project Ga0209917, IMG submission 185710) | Salt pond water microbial communities from South San Francisco under conditions of wetland restoration - Salt Pond MetaG R2_C_H2O_MG... | ecosystem: Environmental > Aquatic > Non-marine...
AATAAAACATAGTCACCATGCTCCATCTTGTCAATCGCTGATTGTTTCTTATGACCGTCCGTTTCAGTTGTTGCCCAAATTCGAAGTCGGTCTATACCACTTAATTGAGGAGGCACATCCTTGTATTGCTGCAGATCTAACGGCTCTTCTACGGACTCTCGAAACTTATCTCGCCAGTAATCACTGATCGGAACAAGGTATAACCCGGGAGTTGAGGATCCTGTACTATCCGTCGTTTCACTTGAATTATCTTTGTGTTCAATCTCGAATACGAGAACTTGCCGCCCATCACGTTGCTCTTGTTGATATCCGATCACATCAACCTGCCCTTGATATTCCCACTCTTCACTCTCCGCTTGCGTGTAGAAGAAAAACACTGGAAAGTCAGATGAGACAGCATCTATAAGAGCTGAATTACCAGGGGAACTTTCAGATTGATCACCTTCCAATCCCTCACCAATGTACTCGAATCGTCCATGGGTCACGGAGTCACTGTATGGCCCATCCTCATTCGCAAAAAGGAGGAGATACCGGTCATTATCGTCATCACGACGGGGGTTGATCCCCTTTACATAATATCCAAAATCTGTATCAAAAGCGGCCTCAATATCTTCCTGAGTAAGCCGAGCACCACTCTCAAGATCTCCAGACGGGGTATACATATTTAGCGTCATTACAAGCAAACATCATTATTCTTTGGCTAGAAGCATTTCCAACTTCAGATAGTTAATAACCAAATCCCACTATCTACCTCCAGAGAAGGGAAGATAGAGTAGCAAATATCAAATCAACTCCTAAACAGATGCCTGATCATACAGCCTCTTACAACCGCTGGTAAGCGTCTACAGGCAGGCAATGATTCTATAACCGAGAGTAGAACAAACACTCTCAACGGCTACACAAGATCCGACAATTGACACTCTCTCTTTATTCGTCCCAACTGATCACACCAGCCAGTCACGCAAACGATATTCTCGCTCACGATCCTTTCGGTACGTCTGCTAGCTAGCATGCCAGCTTCCATCAGACCAGTAGCCATTATTCTCACAAATATCGGTTTTACATATTCACTCTCTACGAACTACCCCCGCAGGCTTGAGCGAGATCTGATCCCACACGAAACCACCCCTCTCCAGTAGAGCCTACCAACAAGTTTTGATTAACCAACGGCGCGCGATCCATTGTTGGTTAAGGAATGCACTCAGTTTCAGTATTTCCGATGCTCACACATCCGGATCTAATACCCCATAACAGCTCTCTGTGCGCCTCATTGTCGAGGATAGCCCGTTCTCTAATTTAGCCACCAATCGCCTCTGAACACTCGCCGGGTGGCTCTACAGTTACGCAAGCGGCTAACCCAACCACTAGTTCCCTCACTCTCACTGCTACATGCCCCGATCAACCCGATATTCTCGTTCTCGTACTGCTGGCAGCACCGTCATATTACCAATCAGGGAGTTGGATCAGTACCCGTATTTTCCATCATACAGTAGCGTCCACTCCTGATCAAGTAACGACTAACAACCTCAAGTAGATCATCCCCTTCCACCTCAACACACGGATCTTCACCCGAAACATGGGGAATGTGCACGCTATCCTCAGTGAGCCCAAACTTCACTGCATCCATAACTTTTTGTTGACACAATAGAAAGACCCGAATGGCCGTTTCGTGCATTACGGCCAACCCACCCAACTGCCGAACGTGAGACCTGATGCGATTCCGTCTGATCCACACCACCTCTCACTGAGGTATTCAGAGGCATTCCTTCCCAACGCCTCTTTTGCGCTTACAGATCGATAGCGGGGTGTGGCGCGATCCTGTTCTTCCACGTATCGATCACATCAAATCTATCTCAAACGCTCTGCTATCGTTATTCTCTCTCAGCCATGCTTCTGACAGGCCGACTGCTTCCCTCAACCAGCATCTTCACCAACTACGCCTATCATCGTGACTCTCATTGAGATCTCTAATAACCGTCTCTGCGGCTTATGCGCGGCTGCTATCATGCCACTCGCACCCGCCGGATACCAGTGTCAGTCTTATAATATCGGATCTCCTTCCCCCTCCGTCCATACATCACCCCTCTATCCTACTCAAACGGACGAACTGATTCCCGGCTCAACTCCTCTTTATCGGCCATGCTGCTGCTCTCAGAATCAGCAGAAGTTAGTACCCGCTACCAACTATTTTCGCCCTGATGTCCCATCACCTGCATGCTAATTAGCCGATATCTACTCTCCCCCGCTGCGCTCTAAATAGAGCTGATTAGGGATGCCATTCTTTTATTCTTTAAGTAATTTGGATGCCAAAATTACTGTTGAAAACATACAACCATTGATAACCTAGCGTCCCAAATCATCCGGACTCTTGCGCCGATAGCTCTATCTCTGCCGTCACAGAGAGGTCTACAGACTCGGCACTCCCCTCGGGATCAACCTCAAACGTGATCTCGTTCCCATCTACCTGTTCATCAACTCCTTTCTCCGTTCCTTCCACACTAACATCATTCACGTTCTCAAGCGTGACAGACTCCGGAATCGTGATCGTGAACTCATCAGGGTCATTATCTGCACTAACATTTTCTACATTAATCTCAAGAGTATGGCCATCACCTGAATTGGTTACAGTAGAGGGAGTAATACCGCTATTTGTGATTTGCACTCTATTCCCCTCTGTAACAATTATTGCAGTCTCGGCAGCAGCTGTCGAATCAGTGCCAAGGAACTGAAACTCATAGGTATTCGGCTTGATCCCAGTGAAATTCGCTTTGTACTCATTGCTATCTGCAATATCTTGCACCCTGATTTCATCAAAATCAGTTATCCCATCTGTACCTTCATATGTCTTGATTTCTGGTTCTTCCCCGAATCGGTCTTCCCTGAATCCAGATTTGAATATTTGCTTTAATTCCTCGGCTGTAAGGTCGCCCTTAGCGTGGATAGTGATTGGATATCTACCTCGGTTTGAATCTATATTGAATGTCGTATTTGTGAATTTAGTATTAACAACCATATCCTGTTGGAACTTGGTGCTCAATGTCTGTGTTATGATTTGAATAGTATTAGAACGATCAGTACCGTCAATATCAATACCTGCTCCGGTCAGAAAGTAGTCATTTGAGTCATCCAATTGTACTGTTTCTAAGGTTACATACCCGCTATCATTTGTCTGCAATTCTTTACGAAGGCGGGTTGTATCTTCGTTCACTCGCTGTCTCAATTGTACATCTTCATTTGAAGTGAAATTTCCTACAATTAATTTTTGCCCCCGCCAAACTCCTCCTCTTGTCATTTGATTATATGATTCAAAGCTAACTGAGCCATCGGATCGAAAGAGTTCTTCATCATTTGTGGCGTCTTTCACAGTAATTACCGAACTATAAGATGCAGTAGTATCTGAAACATCAAATTTGATTGTATATATCCCTTGTTCCACGCTAGAAAAATCAAGATTATACTGATCGAAGTCAACAACCCCATCCTGATTCGTTGTTTGTATCGTTACGGTATCTACGCCATCAGTTGTAGCATTTTCTTCAACTACAGTTAATTGTCCTGACGATTCAAATATACTAGCAAGTTTATTCACAGATATCTCATTACCAAATCGGTCTGCTGCTGATACGGTTACAGGATACTCAGCACGGTTGGAATCAATGGCTAAATCGGTTGTAGCATCCTGATTAACCTCTACACTCAATTGTTCAAAATCAGTCTCTATAGTCTGCTTTGTTATCTCAAACGTCTGCAAAGACGAACCATCAGAGGGATCAACTCCTGCACCAGTAATATAAAATTCACCTTCGGAATACGATGCAGTTCTCAATTGAACCAATCCGTTCTGATCTGTTCTCAGTTTTTTCCGAAGACTTGTTGTTTGGTTAAAATCGCGGTACACCTCTACTTCAGCATTCGGTACTGGGAGGAGAACCCCGACAGTCTGTCCCTGCCATATAGTTGACTCTGTCAATTCAGTATATGAATCAAACGACACATCGGTTTCTATATTCTCTCTGTCAGTGTTATCTTGATAAATCGTGAATGTAGGGAACGGTTCATCAGAATAATACGGAAAGTCAGTTCCAAGGTCTCCTCCGCCCGTAATATAATAACTTCCAAGTTCATCTTCTGTGGCTATTTCTGCAATTCCATCTTCCCCTACACGTATTTGTTGTGTTAATTGAGTGGAAGTCGAATCCAATACGAGTCTCAATTGAATATCATCACCAGCCGCATCCTCACCAAAATCTATCAGTATCGTCTGACCCTGTTGAATATCCGATCCCTGTAGCTCATCATATGAATCAAATACTCTCTGTTCATTCTGTTGTAGTATCGCAGAATCCTCTGTTGTATCAGGTGCAGCCGCAGCTGTCCCTACTGCACAAACTGTGAGAAGTAGGAGGGCACACAACCCAACCGGGATCGCTAACTTTGATCGGGGCATGGGCAGTTACTGGCATTCAACGAGCCATTCTGATAAGTGTTGACACCAATCTGCAGATCTCTCAACTTTCTCGAACACTGCCTGCTATCTATCGCCTGAACAAATTCGCGTCAGCATAACCCGCACTCCCGTATCGAAATCCCCTCGGTCAAGCATCTCAAGCTGCCGACCGAAGATCGCTCATATTCTCTCCCGCTCAATCGGACTGTACAAGCCGATCTGGTGGCTCTCAATGGCTCGGCTAACCACGCGAATAGTTACACCTCGACAGCTATCAATCGCCTCTGCACCCCCACTAACGAGGTCTACAGCCGTTCCTTGACCAACAGATCATTCCCCTACAAATCTCTTCAACCAGATTATCGACGTTCCGGGTCGCTACTCCAACCCCCAATAGAGGCATCTCTCCTGAGCTTGCATGCAAGACGATGTTCATGGCGTGTGTCTGTTCAGATATCCTATCTTACATGCAAGCTCACAACAAGAACTGACCACTCACCACCGGCTGAAATCTGCGTTCGATTCAAAATAACCTGAATATCGCCATACAGCTCCGTGATGCTCTTAACTAGAGTACCAGTCCCTCCTGAGCTTGCATGCCAGAGAGATCTGCTTGCTGGCCCTGTTCGACAGCTTGGCGAGTGATCGGCTGTTCGAGTATGTATACTCGCCTCTCTCGATTGCTTATGAACAACTAGTACGATTAGTATAGTCAAACAAGCGTACTCTATCGTTCGCTGTTGCTGTGCTGTCCCTTCGGTTAATCGATTGAGTATACTCGGTTGAATATACTCGATTGATTACTAGACTAGTACGATTAGTATGTACAGTATATACGATTAAACATGTACACACAGTCTCCCTCTCTCCTTCCATCGTTCGCTTAATCGTCTAATCGGTTAATCGCTTAGTCGCTTAATCGTATACAGCTAACAGCTCACTCGATCACTCAATCAATCGCTTAATCGATTAATCGCTTGTACACTGGCATCAATTCTGGATATGCAAAAATGGTTGGCTTGAGGTCGATCAAGATCGGATGCGCTTCGAGCAGGTGGTGAACAGTATACCCGCTCTTGCAATTGAACGAGCAGCCAGCAATCGATTTAGAGCAGGCTGATGGCCTTGCTGGTGCCTTCGAATGTTACCTTCGGACGGAATGACCTGCTCGCCGATGAATCCGATCTAGACGGCACTGACGTACAAGCACTACTCGATCTCGCCCGTGTCGCAACCCAACAATGAGTCTTCCCGAACAAGCCGAGCAAGACGATCAAGAGCCGCTTCGCAATCGAATGATGGAACTGAAGACGTTCCCCGTGAAGATGTCGATCAGCAGTTCTATAGCCAGATTGCAATCGATCTCTGGTTAGTCAAGAACGGGCTGAAGGTCGATCTCGAACAGGGCTAATCACGCCGTTTGGTGAGTCGTTCACTGACACTGCCGTCAGTGGTGTACAACCAACCAACCGTTTCTATTGATGGTAAACTACTACTAGAACGGGCAAGAGCGGGCTTTACTTGTCAGTACAGAATGGGCAAACACCGCCGGTTCGTGTCAGTGCCTATTCGTGATCAGTGTCGAGTGAGCCGTATTCTGACGCTCATGAGGTTGCTCCTACTGACGACGCTGACAGTGAGCCGTTCACGACTCGCTCAAACGCCTCTGACTGCTCATGCAAGCAGATCATCTTCCCGTGCCTGTCTGAATCGAAGAACGTGACTGATCCGTGTGACAGTCGTTCAAGAGCCTCTGCGGCTCGGTAGTATTGCTTCCATGCGAGTGATTCGTCCTGATCTGCCTCAAGCAACCTGAGCGGGTTATCGGCAGGCTTGAGAACGAACCCTTTCGGAGTCTTCGATCCCCAATCGGTGAGGTTTCTAAAGATTGATACAGCCCGTTTGACTGATTGGCTATCAGTTACCTCATCGATATCGTCAGATCGGGCTAACTGCTCGATAGGCGTCAATTCGTCTTGCTGGATGCCCGTGTTCGCCCCTTCGGGTGTAGGGGTTTGATCGGAGAGATCGGTATCCTCAAGCGTTTGTTCGATCTCGCTCACCCGGCCAGCGAGTTCTGCACGTTCCTTCCCCGAATGGTCGGTGGCATCCGATAGCTCGGATTCTAACTGCTCGATCTGTTCGGCCTGCTCATCAATCTCTTGTTGATGGTGTTCGGCTTGTTGATCTAGTTCCGATTGAAGCTGCTTGATCTGCTCTGCCTGTTGTTTTCGCTCTTGTTGACCCTGCTTGATCTGCTTGGCTTGCTTCTCGATCACCGCTTGCTTCTGTTTGTCTCTCTGCTCAAGCTGATCGATTGTCGCTTGCTGCTGTTCGTTTTCTTGTTCAAGCTGATAGACCACTCGCTTGAGGGCTTCAAACTCCTCACGGGTGACTTCACACATCGGAATCGCCCTCCATTGAATCACGAACAGCTTCCATATCGTCTATGATGGAATCAGTAGTATCGGGATCGATCCCGTACTCAAGCAGCACGCGTTCGACTGCTACAGTTGGAACGTACTCTTCCTGAAGCTGCTTGATCCGTTGATCGTTCGCTTGTATTTTCTGCTCAAGCTCTTGGCTTGCTTTCGAATCGATCCGTTCATCAAAATGATCGAGTAGCCGGTCAAGCAACTCGCCTATCTGCCCATGAACAGCTTCAATCGTCTCGCTATCGGCATCTGAGTCCGATAAGAGGCTATCAATCGATTGAGTGTGTGAACTGATTGTACCTTCGATACTATCGTCTGAGTCGGGAGAGTTAGTATTATTACTCTCGGGGTTAGATTGGCTCATACGGGATTCGTTCTGTGAAGGTGTTGTCAGCACCTTCCCGCCGTTTTAGACGGATAGTGACACGACTGTACGGCTCATACTTCAATCTAGTGGAGCGATGGGGGTAAGCGACCTATTGATCGTCTTGATCGACAGGTACGCCCGTTAGCTTCCACTTGAGCCGCTTGCCGAGCGATGCCTTATCGAGCTTGCGAGCGCGCTTCTCCTGGTACGATTCAGTCCGATTGATCTTGGCGGGCAGGTTCTCGACCGTTTCGGATACCTCTTGAATGTCGCTCTCGATGTTGGATCGCTTGGCTAGCTGCTCTTCGAGTTGCTCGATCCGATCTTGCCGGGACTGATATCGATCATACAGTTCAAGATAGTCCTCTTCAAGCTCTGCATGCTCGCTAAGGAGTTCTGCATACTGATCGATGATGTGCCGAATCGCCTCCGAACGGTTGTCGAGTCCGTCGATATGCTGCCGAGCTTGTAACTCTCGGATCTGTCGATCATCAAGTGTGACCGTGACCTTCTGCATGCCCGATAAGATCAGTAGCATACCAAAAAAGTACGTATCATACAGTGTATGTCGATATACATACTTGATCGGATGATTGGATGATCGGATCTTATCTGGCATGCAACTGAGAATATACCGGCCCAATTCGAGCATACTGCCTACTCGCTCGATCCTGTAGCAGTGGGTGCGCCCTGCTCGTTCGGATGTACAGTGAGGGCCTTCAGAAGCCGCTGAGAGCGATTACACACAATCAGGTGGCATGGATCATCTTCATCATACTCGCCCTCTCTGAACGTATGCAAGCGTGCATAGCAGGGTGAGTAGCCCGACACGCGCCACTGTTCGGTCGTGTCTGAACACCCCGATAGTTCCATGAGTGTCGATAAGGAAGTTTATCGGGTCATCTGCCTACACACCCGAATCGCATGCAAGCTCTCAATTAGGCCGATATGCCGATCATCTTACGGGCAAGTATTGTCCGTACATCCGCTATTATGCATTAGTCCGATACACTAAGCCACATGGTCAATTCCATCAAGAAGGGCGGCGACCGAGATGTTCGCCTACAGATCACCAAACCTGCTCGCGCATCAGGGCTAGTTCATGAGGATGCCAATGGCGATCCGACCGAGCTTGCTGACGTGCAAGTGTACTCGTTCGACAATCTATTGTTCGTGATCGACCAACGGATCTCGATGGCGACACGGGCCGATCTCGTTGCGAAACTAGCTTCTTATACAGACTCGATCCACGATGGGCAATCCGGCACTGTTTCGATAGCTGGCGATGGCTACCAGATCAATCTGCCAGCAGCCCGCAAAGCAGGCTTCCATATCGGAGATCCTGCACCTATCGTTACGGCAGATGGGACACTGCTCATCCATACTGACGAAACATACCGGATCGCCCAAGACGTTGCCACCATTCGGGATGAGTCGATGGGCCAACAGTCGCTATAGCCGTTGCTATCTGTTTGAGAGCAAGCGATGATTCAAACCACCGAGAGCAGAACAAACGCTATTATCGATGAATGTTCAATATGCATACTATATATCAATCTTCCATATTAATTTCCATATCAGAATTACGATTAAAATTCGTCGAAACGGTCTGATCAAAATATGCTTCCTGATTGCTAACTAATTCAGCCTCATTCATTTCCTCTGGAACGGAAAAAGCAACCCAACCAGAATATTCTCCATCTGGATTTAGTGTAACATCAGTTAAACTATTTCCAGATCCGAACATTCCTTGGTAATCGTACTCGACTCCGTCTGATCGAAGAATAAACGCTTGAGGAGTCAAATCTACAGATTGACTGCCGGTGTTCTGTATGTTCATACGGACAACAATGTATTTTTGACCATCATTAGATTCATAGCTCGATATATCATCAGGATCTGGATCAACAGCTGATTGTGCTCGGGAGTTCCATTCGACTTCTAATTGCGAGGGTGCATCTGACACTGAGGGATTAACGGCTGTAACGCTCACATCTTCTACATCAGACCCCGGTATATTTTCTCCACCGGTGCCACCTCCACCGGCGACAGCTACCATAACAACGATAGCCATCACAATACCAACTCCTCCCACTCCAGCAGCTAGACCACGCGAGATTGTAACATTCATACGAGAATCAAGCTGCCTTCTCACAGGTGGTAGAATGATCATGCCTGCTACAAGCGGGAGTAACCCAAGTAGACTCTGTATTGTCAGAAGAGTACTCAACAACACGAGAGATACACCAACGAGATAACTTACTACTGATCCAAGTGTTATTTTTACATTAGTCACGTCAATACCCCATCAGTTAAATCCGTCTGTTATTTTACAGCTATCACTGTCTGATTGATAACGGTGTGACGCGATCCCATTCTTTCGCGTTCGATCATCTCAAACCCATTTCAAACGCTCTGCAACCGGCATTCAGCACTCTCAGCATGCTCCTGATAGGCTGAGCTAGCTCCCCTCAACCGCTCCCACCAAGGGGATTCGATTCCGTGATGAGCAATCCAGAACGATCTCAATTGCAGGCGATAACTATCAGATCAATCTACTAGCAGCCCTCAAATTTGCGTCTCATCCATTTGTGGTGGTTCTTATCCAACAATTTCATGGGCGGATTAGACCGATTGTAAGCCATATTAGCGGGCCTGTACGCCCTCAGAACAGACTCTTCTCCGAACGCACCCTAATCTCACAAATAGCAATTTTCACTACATACAGCGCGCGAACCACCCCCGCAAGCGAGATCGCACTCCCCACTCACACGAAACCACCCCTCCCCAGTAGAGCCTACCAACATGTTTCGATTAACCAACGACGCGCGATCTATTGTTGGTTAAGGAATGCACTCAGTTTCAGTACTTCCGATGCCCACACATTCGGCTCTGATACCGCATAATAGCTCTCTGTGAGCCTCACTGTTGAGGATAGCCCTTCTCACCAATCGCCTCTGAACACTCGCCGGGGGGCTCTACAGTTACGCAAGCGGCTGACCCAACCACTAGTTCCCTCACTCCCACTGCTGGATGTCCCAATCAACCCGATATTCTCGTTCTCGAACTGCTGGCAGCACCGTCATATTACCAATCAGGGAGTTGGATCAGTACCCGTATTTTCCATCATACAGTAGCATCCACTCCTGATCAAGTAACGACTAACAACCTCAAGTAGATCATCCCCTTCCACCTCAAAACACGGATCTTCACCCGAAACATGGGGAATGTGCACGCTATCCTCAGTGAGCCCAAACTTCACTGCATCCATAACTTTTTGTTGACACAATAGAAAGACCCGAATGGCCGTTTCG
>Ga0209917_1001188_pt1 | contig 10558 bp, 8 predicted proteins | sample SalPon2_C_H2O_MG_FD_185710 | JGI IMG/M metagenome (GOLD analysis project Ga0209917, IMG submission 185710) | Salt pond water microbial communities from South San Francisco under conditions of wetland restoration - Salt Pond MetaG R2_C_H2O_MG... | ecosystem: Environmental > Aquatic > Non-marine...
GGCTGAGACCGGCCTGCGCTCACTCGACATGGCTGTGCAGTACCGCAACGAGGAGGGCGAGACGCGAGCGTTTGAAGAGCTTGTCGTCGACGCCGAAGTCGCTCCCGAACGTGATCGGTTTGATGTTACTATCGAAAATCGATCGATTCAGTCTGGTGGGACCCGTACCGTCGACGTTGCAGTGACAAATAATCTCAATGAAACTGCAAGTGACGTGGAGGCTCGACTATTTGCCGATGACCCGCTTGATACTGGTGACACTGATACTGGATACGTCCAGTCACTCGGTCCCGGAGAGACGACGACGATGACGTTCGAGCTGACAACGACCGGGTCTGCGACCGCAGGAAGTACGTACCCGATCTCGTTTGACTTCCGGTATGATGATGCCGACGGTGACAGCCAGCTCACTGACACCTTCCGTGTCCCTATTGATGTGGTTGAAAGCGAGGATGGCGGGCTACCACTACCCATCATCATCGTCGTGCTTCTCGTTGTCGGAACGGGGGCCCTTGTCGTCTACCGGAGGCGGCAGTAATCAATGGCACTCGGCGAGCAGATTGAGGCGTGGACGCGGCGGCTAAATGACACCATCGTCGACAGCCCACGCCGAGTCATCATTGCGTTTCTCGTGCTCACACTCGTGTTTACTGGCGGAATTGGACTCGTCAGCACAGACACCGAAGCAACTGACTCATTCACCGACGGGCTTGAAGAACAACAAGCACTTGACGCGGTCAATCAGGAGTTCGAAGACCCATTTCAACCAGACAGCGAATCCACACAAATCATTCACTCGGGCAGTAACGTCCTGACGAAGGAAGCTCTGCTCAGAGATCTTAGGATCCTCGAAGAGGTTGAATCACGCGATGACCTCCGCGTTGCGTCGGCGAGGGGTCCAGCGACGGTCGTTGCCCAGCAGGTTGATCCGGCCGCGACCACGGCGGCCGAACAGCGACGCGCCATCGAGTCAACGAGTGCAACTCGCGTTCGACAGATCGTCCGCAACCTCGCCGAGAACTCAGGGTTTACCGGCACGCTCGCAACCGACTTCAACCCGACGAGCGCAAGCGCCTCAGCGTCAATCACGGTCGTCACGCATGACGTCCCGGCTGGGTTCTCTAGTGGTGACCTGCAAGACATTCAAACGACTATCCGATCAATCGCAGCGGATCAACCCGGTGATATAACTGCCTTTGGCAGCGGCGTCACAAACGCCGAGACCGCCAATGTCATCGGCGATTCACTGACTATTGTTATGCCCGTTGTCGTGCTGTTGTTGCTGTTATTTTTGGTTGTGGCCTACCGTGATCCGATCGACCTCTCATTGGGGCTTCTGTCGCTGTTAATGACCGTCATTTGGACCTTCGGATTCCTCGGCTTCTCCGGGATCCCATTTAACCAACAGATGATTACGGTCCCCGTGTTGTTACTCGCAGTGGGTGTTGACTTCGGGATCCATATTATCAATCGCTATCGTGAGGAGGCTGTTGCGGGGTACAACGCTACAGAGGCGATGCGGGAAGCGAACAATCAACTGATGATTGCCTTTGTCATCGTTACCGTGACCACCGTGTTCGGGTTCGGCGCAAATGTAATATCCGATCTCACGCCGATCCGGAATGTGGGAATCGCCTCAGGAATTGGGATCATTTTTACCTTCCTGATATTCGGGCTGTTTCTCCCAGCAGCCAAGTTGGAAGTTGACAAACTGCGAGACGCCTACAACGTCCCCGAATTCAACTCGGCACCAATCTCATCAGAAGACTCTACACTCGGAAAAATTCTGTCGTTTCCGGCGCAGGCTAGCCAGTACGCACCGATTGCGTTCGTGTTCGTATTGCTCGTAACAGGTGGGATGGCAGCTGCATACGGGAGTGGAGTTGACACTTCCTTTGAGACTGAAGACTTTCTTCCCCCAGAAGAGCAGCCCGATTACATAACAGCGCTTCCAGAACCGTTTGCACCAAGTGAATACACCGTCACTGAGACACTAAATCTCCTTGAAGATCGCTTTTCGACCAACCAAGATCAGTCAGTAAAGTTATACGTTCAAGGCAACTTCGAAGAGGGCCACGCATTAGAGGCGCTCGCAGATCCAAACGATGATGCTGTAGGGGCACTCGCGGTCGACGGCGGCGGAGCTGCCCGTCCAACGAGTATTGTGACGGTTATTCAGTCACATGCAGAACAGGATCCAGCGTTCGCCAGACTGGTCGCTCGAAACGACCTCAACGACAACGGGATTCCCGACCGCAATCTCGATCGTATCTATGATGAGCTGTTCGCTTCATCGTCTGGCGACCGTGCCGAACAGTATCTCACACCGGATCGCCGGAATGCCCAGGTCCAATACGCGATCGACTCGAGTGCCTCACAAGGTGAGGCTGCCGTTGACGCTCGAGCATTCGCCGAAGAATTCCGATATGAAACGACTGCAACTGGTCAAATCGTCGTCTTTGATGCGGTGACTGACATCATATTCAACTCTTCAATCCAAGGGTTGATTATTGCGATAGGGTTGACTGGATTGTTCCTCATCATCGCGTACGCTGTACTCGAAGGCAAGCCGCTCCTCGGAATTGTGAATCTCTTCCCGATACTGATCGCAATCGCGTTCCTCCTCGGAACGATGCGATACCTCGGGATATCATTGAACGCGTTAACTGGGACAATCCTCTCAATTTCAATTGGACTTGGGATTGCATATTCAGTCCATGCTACCCATCGATTCATCGATGAGTACAACGCAGGTGCTGGCGCTTATGAATCAATGATGATCACGCTTTCGGGAACCGGTGGTGCGCTCCTTGGGAGCATGCTCACAACGTCGCTCGGGACAGGTGCGCTTGCGCTTGCTATCACACCTGTACTGGGCGACTTTGGCCTGTTAATGGCGATAAGTGTCGTCTATTCGTTTGTGTTCACGATCGTTGCACTGCCCCCCGCAGTCCTACTGTGGGAACGGTACCAAGGTGTCTGGACTGGGATCGATCTGGCTGTGACAGGTTGAGACAGTCCTCCTCAACCATTGGGTCGTGTCGGAAATATCTAATTTGAGTTTCGTTGAATTTTATTATAATTCTGATAGAAAATTTATATGGCGAAAAAATAACGGGTAGAAGTATTCTACCCATCGCTCTTGTGGCGGAGATTGTTGGTGAGTCATAGCGCAGTTTCGAGGATGGTTTTGAGTGCTTCTTTCCTCGGTTTTCGGAACACTTCACCACGGAGCTGAAACGCTCGGAGATATGGTGTGAGTCTGTCTTTAGAGACGCCTCGATACGGTGAGAGCCACCGTCGCGCCAGCGACGCGTGGCTCTCGCAGGTGTTCACGTGAACGTCTCCATCAACGTACTCACCGTCACCGTGGACGCCGTATTCACGAGTGAATGCGTCGTCCTCCTCAAGCGGTTCATACGCCCGAAAAACCGTCAGTATAGACGGTCAACGACTCCTGCTGGTGGTCGGCCAGCAGGAGTCGAATCCGTGATTCGGTCGCGGTTTTCGCCGAGACCACGTATCGCCCACCGCTACCACGATCTGCGAGAACAAATACAGGAGGCTTGTCCTCAGCGTATGTTCCACGTCCGCACGTAGACAGGCCACGCGAGCGCGACGGGCCGTCGCGCTCGCGGCCTTTGAGCCCCGCTTTCACGTAGAATTCGTCGATCTCAACAGGACCTTCGAGATGAAGTCGGGGTGCGTCCAGCGCTCGTAGGAAGCGCTCGACGCGCCAGTATATCGTCTTGTAGGAAACGTCAATCTCTACGTCTAGATGTCTGATAGTGATTAAGTCGAATCTTTGCCGATAAGATACGGCCAAATGTTTGGTTGGCTGATCGCGTTCACTCCTCGTGAGATGTAGTCTTTCAGCGACGAGAGATCAGGCACGAGCCGATACTTGAACCACTCTTGCAGCTGATCCCAACAACCTTCGACGGCGTTTAACTCGGGAAGCTTCGACGGGAAGTACCAGACTTCGAGATCCTCTCCATGCACGCACGAGACCGAACTGTCTCCGACAGTTTCGGTCTCGCGCTCACCACTTACGTGCTCCCAGAGATCCTTCGCGTAAAAGTAGCCCGCTCGGTGCAAAACACTACTAATTCCTCACCAAACTTGTTGGTCAACGCCTCTAACAGCCGAATCTCGTGATGCCGTGTGAGATTCTCTTCTGTCCAGCAGTAGAAGCTGTCGCCATCGTCGGTGACAGCGCCCAGCACAGTCACCGACTTCCATGGTGTTGCTGTCTCTATTGTCGGATTTGAGCCGATCGGGTACCAACCACGCCGCTGGACAGTTCCAACGTGTTTGGTGAATTGATCGACGGCAACGACGGTTTTCTCGCTCAGCTCGGGTCGTTTTTTTCGACTGTTGCTTGGAACTCGGCTTTCTCTTCAGGGTCAGCTTCGTAGTGTTGAGGCTGTGCTGTCCGCAAGGACAGTCCGGCCTCTCTCAACAACTCGTACGCGTAGTTTTCGTGGTATTCGACGCCGTACTCTGTTTTGACGTGGTGAAGCAAGAGCTTCGCTGACCACGCTTGCTGATCGTAGCCAAGTTCAGTCGGTGGCTGTTGTAACTGTTCGAAGAGTTGCTCACGGTCGTCTCCCTCGATCTTTGCTGGACCTCCTGGTCGAGGAGCATCGTAAGGAGCTTGCTCGATCGGTTCTTTATCGAACCGATCGAGCCAGTTACGGATCGTTTTCTCGACGACTCCATGGCGGTCAGCCAGCGTATCCAGTTGATCGCCTTGCTTCCGTCCGATCGCCGCGAGAACACGTTCTCGCGGCTTTCCTTCGTCGATCTGCCCCTTGAGCTCGTAGAGTTCCTCAAGCGTAATCCCGTCGAGTCGACCCATTACCAGTTCTATAATTTCTATCGGTAAATATCTTGCTTAAACACTATGAGACCCGTGTTGAATCGGATGTACGTGTAGACGGCGAGAGACCATTTCCTGAGTTCGACCGATGAGTGTTCGAAGATCGTTCCGGTCTGACCGTTGAACGTGCGGTCGCAATCCTTAGATAGATCCGTTGAAACACGCGATAGCTGCCGTTTCGAATCACAGATTCGCCACGGCAGCGTGGGCAATAGATGCCGTCGCGCCAGCGGACCTGTTCGAGCAGGTTCGCGGCGCGACCCTCCGAGACGAACGTGTTGATAGGGAACATCGTTTGTCGGGTGACGCGGTCGCGTCACCCTTGCCTGTTGTGACTTCCAGCTACTGAGACTGGGCGAACACGATCTCTTGAGCCACCAGAGATGATGCGCGGCTTTCTACACTGCTATTACAAGGACACCTACGGCACCTGTCCGGTTGCACGAGAACTCAACAACCCACTTGTTTGGCCATTCGTCCTTAGCTAAGACTGATAGTAATATTCAAATCTCAGAATATAACTAAAGGGGTTGGGAAGGACAATTCCAGCCGGCGAGACGCTGTTCATCGTGAAACCAGGCGATTAGAAACGCTAAGATTGGTGTTTTCGGCGTTTTGTCGAGGTGTACGAGCGAAATTCGACCGCAGATCACGGCTAGACAGTATTACTGTGAGTATTAGCCAAATACGAATACTTGTCCTTTTTATCAACAGACTGTTTTAAATAAGATGTGCAGGTACATTCCCTCCCAACACACAGCTCGGTGCGAGATCTGCTGGCACATGCCGATACGACTTGCTTTGGCGTCCCAAAGCGGGTGGTGTCCTCGTGAGACGGCAACAGCTCCTGCCAGTTTTTTTCACACTCCTCACAATTGTATGTGTGACATTCGGGGGCGTAACTGTCGCTTCTGCGCAACAATCGGCAGTCAGTGTGTCTGTAGATGCTTTACCAGAAGATCCGGTTGTTGGTGAAACGACGACATTCAATGTCACGGTGACAAATCAAGAAGGCAGCAACAGCATCGCCGAGGTCTCCAGTATCATGCTTCGAACGAATCAAGAGCACTATGAACGCGTTGAAGACGTCGGGTCGCTTGCTCCCGGTGGGAGCCTTACAGTCAAAATGACGACAACTTTTGAGCAAGCAGGGCAAAAAAACCTCAAAGCGCATGTTTCTGCTGAACGCGCGTCTGGCGGAAATCTCCGTGCCATCTACAGTCCTGTGACAGTAGATGTACAAGAACTCGATATCAACGGTGGGCTGTCAACGGCCACAAACGGGTCTGATGAGACCGCGGTCACATTCACCAACTACGGAAATGTCGAACTTTCTAATATCAAGATAACGGCGACAGCGGACGACAGCGTGCGTGATAGCAGAGATGTGTTCGATGTCAATCCCGACGAGGAAACCTCGGTGACATTCGACATCGGAGAGTACGACACTGGTACTATCAACTTCTCGGCAATATATACTGCACGCGGTGAGCAGTACGAAACAATGGGGACAGCAACACGCGATCAGCAGGTCACGGGAGAGATTCGCCTCACGAGTATCGACGTGACAGCAAGCGGCTCGACGGTTTCGATCGATGGTGAGGCAGCGAATATCGGTGGCACCGACGTTGAGTCTGTTCTCATCACCATCCCGACGACAGACGGCATCACTCCTGCCGGTGGGTCCGGAGAGTACTTCGTTGGGTCTGTTGACGCCAGTGAATTTTCGACGTTCGAACTGACGGCAAACACTGAGCGAGATACAGTCCCGATTACTATCGCGTATATCGCCGACAATGACCGCGTGACGACGACACAGACAGTCGATATACCGTCACTCAATGCGACTAACGGAGCAGCGGGGCAGACCCAACCAGAAGCCACCTCGGGGGGCGAACAGAACCAGTCTGGACTGCCACTCCTACCGATAATCCTCGGAGCAGTGCTCGTTCTTGGACTAGGAGGCCTTGGCCGATATCTGTGGAATCGTGAATGAGTGTAATCCAACTCAGAGACGTAGTCAAACGGTACAACACCGAGGCTGAGACGATCGAGGCGCTGAAAAATGTCGACTTCCACGCTAACCGCGGTGAGATGGTCGTCGTGACCGGGCCGTCAGGAAGCGGGAAAAGCACGATGCTCAACATGATCGGTTTGTTAGACACTCCGACTACGGGCGAGATTTTCCTTGACGGGCGCAATATCACGGATTTTGATGAGGATGAGCGGACGGAAGAACGTCGGTCACAGCTCGGATTCGTCTTCCAAGACTTCCACTTGCTTCCGATGCTCACAGCCGAGGAGAACGTTGAGTTGCCGTCAATGTGGGACACCGATGTTGATCGTCGAGAGCGTGCTGTCGATCTGCTAGAGCGGGTTGGTCTCGGTGACCGACTCACGCATACGCCTGACGAACTCTCTGGCGGACAACAACAGCGCGTCGCCATCGCCCGTTCGCTGATCAATGAACCCGATATCCTGCTCGCAGACGAGCCAACTGGAAACCTCGATCAAGACACTGGGAAGACGGTTCTCGATGAGATAACCCGACTGAAACAAGAAGAAAACATCGCGGTCGTCTCGATCACTCACGACGAACAGCTAGTGGAGTATGCGGATCGAGTTGTCCGTATTGTTGATGGGGTGGTCCAGTAGTGGGGCGTACAAGCGTTCTTCGCCGCTTCCCAAGCGTGCTGATGGCGTGGCGAAACCTCGGTCGCAATCGGACTCGGACCGCTCTCGCGGTGCTAGGTATCGTGGTCGGCGTAATTGCGATCGCGTCACTCGGTATGGCTGGGGTGGCGCTCGAACAGCAGGCCACCTCAAGCCTCGGTGGTCTCACCGATCAAGCAATCATCTCGCCCGGAGAAGATGTCGATACTGACGGCATCACCGATGCGCAAGCTGAGACGATTCGGGATATCTTGCCGGGGGTAACCGTCATTCCGCAAAAAACGAATTTTACAGAGCTTTCAGCACGGAATGGTGAAGAAGCGAACGTTCAGGTGACGGGCCTGACAAACTCAGCACCGTTGTATGATCTCTCTGTTGGAGCTGAGCCCACACGGCTTGAAACAGGGGCTCTCATTTCCGAGAGTACTGCACAGACACTCGGGCTGGAGATCGGTGACCCAATCGAATACGAAGGACAACTGTTCCGTATTCGGGGATTTATCGCCTCACAAAGTGGCTTTGGTTCTGATGGGGGGGGTGAACTTGTGCTTCCGCTCTCAGCGCTCAACGACCAGGACGACTATAATTCTGTCACCATCATCGCTGAGGACGGAGATGCTGCAACCGAAGCGGCAACCACGATAGAGGAGCACTTCAACGAGGACGATGACGAAGTTCTCAGTGTGACCACCTACGCGAGTGTCCAAGAGAACATCAGGTCATTTACTGACACGCTAGAGCTTGCACTCCTCGGTATTGGCTCTATTTCACTGTTCGTAGCAAGTGTTGCCATTTTGAATGTCATGTTAATGAGCACAATAGAACGGCGGGGAGAAATTGGAGTGTTACGTGCCGTGGGTGTCCGCCGCGACGAAGTACTCCGTATGATACTAACCGAGGCCGCATTCTTAGGTGTGGTCGGTGGGCTTGTCGGCGCTGGTGGCTCTCTCGTCGTCGGTGTGGTGATGTTCAACGTGTTAGCCGGTGACCCGGCCCTCGCATTGGCTTGGTCAAGTTCGAGATATCTCCTGTATGGATTCATCTTCGCGCTCGTAGCAAGTATTCTGAGCGGGATCTATCCCGCATGGAAGGCTGCTAATGAATCACCAGTGGATGCGCTTCGTGGTTCGTGAGGTGCAGACGGGTCCAAACGCTGCAACGCTCATCTGTAGCAACGAATACCCGGCAGCAAGGCGGGTTTTGTTCATCACCGAGAGCGTCTGTCGATAGCGAGCTCCGAAAGAATCGGGGCTAACAACTCATACCTACAAGTGAACAAAGTCTAAACGTTTTGCGACGCGACCATCTGTGTTCGGCTAATGCTCTCAGTTATAACACACGTTATAAGATCATCTGAATCAGGCGCACGCGACGGAATCAAGCGATGCTCAAATCCCACAGAACCCCCGTTTGCGCTTCACTGAACATCAATGCGATCAACTCGGAACCAGCAATCATCTCTGTCTAACTATCATATGTGAACTAATATACTCTTCGAGAGCTTGTCGATTTTGTTTCATGACAGTCTCGCTTTCAAGCGTGACACCACGATCGACTGCGCCGGATACTGTCGAATACATGAATTCAGCTGTCTGTTCTGGATCTATTTCACGAAACACTCCTTGTTCTATACCGATGTTAATAGCTGTGGTAAACTCCGAGAGTATAAAATTGTCGAGCCGCTGGAATTGCTTGTGATAGGCATCAAAATGGGGTGCCTGTGACCGAAGTTCGAGAAGAGCACGTTGGAATCGAAATTGGTCACTGTCCACCCCAGTTGGGAGTAGTTGGTCGATAACAGCCATGAGATAGTCATAAGGATTTTTTCGGTCAAGCTGTGCAAATCTTTCTTTTAATTGGTCGAGAAGATGGCACAAGAGATCCTCAAACAGATTTTCTTTATTCTCATAATGGTAGTACAGTAGTGACGTACTTTTATTGAACTCGTCGGTAATCTTAGAGATGCTGGTTGCTGAATAGCCGTGTTTATAAATTGCTTGGTATGTAGCTTCCATAATCGCTTTGTCCGTGTTTTCTGCCATATTAAACCACTTACTGTTAGGCTTTCAAGATAAAAACTCGTCGTTCACCCGTCTTTACTTATGCCTATATGTAATATATCGCAATGCATTATGGTTAGCCGTATTAACAATGGGAGAACGTATGGTTCAGAATCTGATGGTACTGCTGTGTTGAATAGCGGTGCTTGAGCAACGGTGAGGACATATCTATTTTGGGCTCTGTAGTTTCGCTAGACGCAAGAGCTACGACTGCGTTATCTTGGTAGAAAGCGAAGAGACAGATCGGTTTGACATCCGAAATCCGTCTCTTAACCCGTATTGCGGTCACGAAAGCTAAACAAGTTGTCGCTAACCCAGACGAACCCGCCGACCCCAGCGGGGGAGGCGGGTTCGCTGAATGGGCGATGCTCACCTTGCATACACTTCGAATCGAGCTGGGCAAATCCTACCGCGTCGCGGTAGATTTGCTCAGCGAAATGCCCGGCGTCCTTGAGGAAATCGGACTCACTAGACTCCCTCATTACACGGTGTTACGCAACTGGTTCGAGCGGATTCCGACGAAGGCGTGGCGTGCGTTTCTCGGCGCGTCAGCCGAGAAACGCACTGGCCACGCCGCCATCGATTCGACCGGCTTTGACCGCGATCAGCCCAGCCGACACTACACCAACCGCACCAACTACCGCGTTCGGGCGCTGAAAGTCACCGCTCTCGTGGATGTCGAAACACTGTACATCACCGACATTCACTCCACAACCTCGAAGAAACACGACGCGAAGATCGGCCCGCAGGTCGCCCGACGCAACGCCGGCGACCTGCGAAGCCTCGCGGCTGATCGTGGTTACGACGCCAAATCCTTCCGCGACGAACTCCGCGAAAACGGCATCCGGCCACTGATCAAACACAGGATCATGAATCCCCTCGATCACGCCCACAACGCCCGCATGGACGGTGATCGGTACCACCAACTATCCATGTCTGAGAC
>Ga0209917_1001190_pt1 | contig 10553 bp, 7 predicted proteins | sample SalPon2_C_H2O_MG_FD_185710 | JGI IMG/M metagenome (GOLD analysis project Ga0209917, IMG submission 185710) | Salt pond water microbial communities from South San Francisco under conditions of wetland restoration - Salt Pond MetaG R2_C_H2O_MG... | ecosystem: Environmental > Aquatic > Non-marine...
CCTCACCCATGACGGCGGAACGGTCGAGCCGATCGGCGAGCCGGAGTATTTCAAGACTCGCAAGGCGGAACTCGGGACGTGGACTGACGACCCGTGGACGGAACCGACGTACGGTGTCGATGCCAGTACGACCCGGCCGTTGGAATACAACAACGGACTCGTCGTCGACACAGCACACGCGAAACTGGGGGTGAGCGGCGCTGACAGCGATCGAAGTGCTGAGCGACGAGGGACTGTGGTCACTGGGGTGTACCTCGAAGACGACGATGTGACACTCCACCACGAACAGACCGAACGTGGGAGTGTCAAAGGCGAGATTATTCGCATCCCCGAGATGCGCCAACGGGCGAACGTCACCTCGATTCTCACGTCCACCGTACAGCGGCTTGCGGAGGGGAAGCACGCACGGCGGTGTCTCGACGTGGTCGACGGGCCACTATTCCTCGACGGCTCTGTGTACCCGCTCAGCGTCATCTATTGGACGCTGCTCGACCGTGCCGGACAAGGCGCACCGATCGGCAACTGGGATCTTCCCACTGACGTCATTGAGAACTACGTCGCAGTGGTCGATGCGTGTTTTGAACGCGATGTGCCTGTGTTGGGCGTCGTGAAGACCTCCTCAATGGGTGAGCTCACAGACTCACTCAGAACGAAGATCACACAACACGATCTCCGGGGGCGACACGGGACGCTTCACGACGTCCCATGGCTCCGTGATCACCAGTTCATCGGGGAAGTGCTCCGTGATGACAGCCTTGACCACCTCACGTACACCTCCTGGTTCGTCCAAACAGACGTCGAACTCCGAGGAAACGCATTCGATCTGCTGACAGCCGTGTCCGATGAGCTCAGCCATGGACAGCCAGACGCGTACCGGCGTGCGTTCGCGTATGTTCGCACACCAAAAACGGGGAACGTGTTCCGAATCGAGACGCCGGTACTGTTCCTCACTGATGAGGAGCGTCGAGAACAGGTCCTCCTGAAAGCGCTCAAAGAAATTGCCCGTCAAAGCGACGTGCCACGAGCCGTCGCGCGCGCCGACCGCATCGCACGCATCAGTCCCGACAACCGCGAAACGATCCGCGACGCGCTCCAAACGGTCGAGTCTGCGTTCGACTATAACCGCGACGGCCGTTGGAGCCACCTCGAAGATTCCCGAAGCTATGAGTAACAACATCGACGACATTCTCGACAACGACCCGGTCGCAAACGACTCCGAGGAGTCCGAACAGACACGAAGCGACGAATCGGGTGCAACAGACACCGAGTCTGACAGCACTGCGGTGCCGGAGCGAACGGTCCCAAGCGGCGTGTCCACACCCGCTGATGACGAACTCGGGCACGTCCTTGCAAGCGAGGAGATCCACGTCAGCAGACGTGACTACCAGGTGAACGCGTTCATTCGCACGGGAGCCAGAGAGGGAATCCGCCTCGGTGATTACGTACAGATTCCGTACCCGGACGAGGGAAGCGAACTGTTCGCAGTCACGGATTCGCTCCGCTATGAGCCGTACACTGATCTCGACGACAAATCTGACGCCCATAACCAGATCAGCGCACACGTCGAGCTCGACGAGTCAGAGTTCGTCCAAGTCGCAGAATTGGAACCCCTGGCGATTCTCAAGAACGTGGGGTCCGATGACATCGAGAGCAGTATTGTCAATCGGATCCCGAAACCGAACTCTCCGGCACGGCTTGCTCGTGACGAAGACTGCCTCCGAACGGGACTAAACATTCCGGGGAAGGGGATCTTCACCGGATGGCTCTCTGTTGGCGGCGAGCCGATGACGGTGAACAACGAGAACTTCCCATACTACCTCAGTAACCCTGGGATCGATCGGGAGACGGGAGACGTTGAAGACGGTGAGCCAGCCGTGTTCAGACACGCTCTCGTTGCGGGCTCGACTGGGAAGGGGAAGACCCACTTTACGAAGAACGTGTTGCGACAGTTCGTCTCCGAGAAGCGCTATCCAATCCGTCACCACGATACAGGTGAAGGGGAACAACGGCGGCTCAATCTCGTTATCATCGACCCCGAAAACGAGTACTGGGAGATGCGCGAGGACAACGACGCCGTCGTGAACGACGACGCGATACAGCAGGAACTCCGTCGACACAACATCAAACACGGGGGCGTCGACGACCTCAATGTGTTCGTCCCGCAGGTTGCTGGCACGAATGCCCCCTCGACGATGGAGAGCCGTGAGCTCTCGATTCCCTTTGAGATCGTCCGTGGACGGCCGGAAATGCTGATGCCGTACACGCCGACCGAGGTCACGCGCGGCGCAATCGAGGACTGTATCAACGCGTACTTTTCGTGCTTCGATTCGCAGGGTGGCTACCCGGACCGCTCTGTAGACCGGCCGAAGTACGTTGATTTCCTCGAGTTCCTCGACGAGCACGATTACGATGAGAGTCGGCTACGCGAGGAGAACAACATTGCCGGAGGAACGTGGAGCGCAGTGAACCGGCGGGTTGACCGTGACACGTTCCGGCAGGTGTTCGATCAAGGAACTGCGTTCCTTCCGGATATCTCTGATACCGTGTTCCGTGAAGGGCAGGTGACGGTGATCCCGACGAGTCACCTCAACGGGGGCAAAGAGAGTCTCACCGTCCTGTCGATCCTCTCGTACATCATCGAGAACAAGATCGACGATTATCAGGTTGATCCGGCAGTTCGTGACACACCGATGCTCGTCGCAGTTGACGAAGCGCACAACTACCTGGCGAGTGCGAGCAGCCTCCGCGAAGAGTATATTCTCCGACGGGCGCGCGTCGCCGTCAAGCAGGGTCGGAAATACAAGCTCGGGCTGTGTCTCATCACACAGAATCCGGACGACGTCGATGACGACGTGATCAAGCAAATCAATACAAACATCTTCCTCGGACTGAAAGCGGAGGTCGTCGATGACGTGCCGTCAATTCCTTCCGATTTCAAGAAGGATCTTCCGAACTTCGGCAAGGGACAAGCCGTCGTGAAAGCTCCGGACGTTGAGGCCGTCGAAGTGAAAGGTCTCCCGTACTGCGTCACCCGACACGGCAACTGACGATTTCGACGTTTGGGACATGCGATGCGTGCTCGTTCGAGCTAGAGGCGTTCCGGAACGAGGGGTTACAGGACCCGATTGCGGACGCTGAGTGGCAGGGGACGCGATGAACACGCCGGTCCTGTTGAACGTCCGGGAACGCCACACCGAACACGGTGCCGATAGTCCCGAAGCAACGAAGGAGTGGAGAACTGCGCACGACCGGATTGAAAACGAACGAGCGGGTGTGACGGACGCATTTGACGAAGACGACGTTGACGAAACTCCACTGTAATCGGTTATGTAGAATCTGATCCCTGACGAAATCACATCCAGAAATACAGCCGGAAGTGCCGTTCGTCAACTGATTGAAACAGAGATTACGGAGTGTAAATTAAGCTTGGCATGACGTGGTCGTGCTACCGGGATGAGGGGCTGGCGTGCGGGACGTGCCACACATGCGCGTTCTGGCTTGAAACATTCCGGAACTCCGGATCACGCGACCCGATTGCGTAGACAGAGTGGCCTGAGTTATGGTAATTCGTCAGTCAATACACGTTCCACTTTCGTAGTGGTAGTGTAGTGGCTGTAGCTGAGCCCTTATGTTGTGCGACAACCGGGGCATGCTCTTCAGCGAATGCGAGGTATGCCGGAGATCAACGTTGAGATCCCAGAGGAATTGCTTGGCGGTCTTGACAAAACGTCGCTTATGATAGAAAAGTCGTCAGCCGACATGATGAGCTCCGTCTATCGATCCGCAAAACGCCTGATCTGATTGACGAGATCAACAACTGGAGGGAAAAATGATCTATTTGACACGAAAATGGAACGGTTGACCGACTGCGATGGCTCCGAAAAAGATGGATTAGGTTTTGTGACACATTTGACTGCTAGTGATGAGATTTAACTTACTTTAGTTAGATGACAACCTATGAAACGCCGGACATTCGCGCTCGGTCTTGCGACTGTGAGTTCTATATCTCTTGCTGGATGTGCTGGGTTGAACCCGTTTGCCGAAGGTGGTGAGGACGATCTTGTTGGAGGGGGCGGGGGTTCATCTGAAACAGATTCGGGCGAGCCTGACGGTGATTCTAATGAGTCTGACGATAGCTCTGGGGAATCCGATACTAACTCGGAACCTGATCCTTCGGATGACTCCCCAGATTTCAATGCCGACACTGATACTGATAGTATCGTGTTACGATTGTCGGATCTTTCTGACGGGTATGAGTATAGTGGCGAGACAGATATTGTAACAGCTGAGTTGGACGATAACAAGAGAGAACAATATGCGTCAGATCAGATCGTTCGTCAACATTCACGTAGTTTCCAGCGGAGTAACGATGAAGATGGCCTTGGCATTATTTATTCAGAAGCAACTGTGTATGAGACGGCTCGGGATGTAAATTCTAAATTAAGTGATATTATATCCACATTCGAAGACCAATCAGCTAATATTACTGAAATTGATCTTACTACTGGTGTTACTGCAACGCAAATAAAATATGAAAATGATAGAGGAAGTAAAAATGTTCTCTTGTACTATCAACAGAATAATTTAATTCTGTTAGTGATAGCATCAGAATCCGATGAATTCTATCCTAACCGTACGGAACAACTTATGATAACTATGATATCTGATGTCCCATGACGGTCTCTAGTACCGCATACTCAACTTTTTAGATCTTCTACTTGCTGCCTGAATTTTGTTAACGTATCGCCATGATCTATCGAAGATTTCTCAATATAATCTAGCATCTCCTCAGATACGTTTAAAATCGCAACCTCCAGATCCACAGTTCGTACTGCATATCCAACACTAGATCGGATTGGAACTGTAGGCTCTACTGATGCTCCAACCGGTACTGTCTGGAATGCAACTCGTACATATCCTGTGTTGACCCATGAAAGGACAATATATCCAGCTGATTCATAAAGTTCAACTCGACTTTCTGTTGAACCCGTAGGATCGACACGGCCGTGTACAAACTCAGATATTTTAGAAAGCAGCGATCGAATAATCAAGAACGGATACTCACCCTTATACTCGTACCCTCTGGTACTTCCATGTGTATCTTTTTCGTTTGAATATTGTGTTAATACTTCATCTCCGATTTTAAATCTAATTCCACCATACAGTTGCTGAGTGGATGTAACCTCATTGATATCGTCAACTGTGATTTGAGTATCTATTGAGATATTCTCAGCTAGAGGATACGTTGGTTCTTCGGTCATTATGTGTACTGTGGATACGCTGTTGTAATCTGATTGTTGGAATCGCTTACAATCACCCGGATACGCTCAAATCCGTATTCATTTTTTACGGACTCTGGAACATTCCACACAATCGCATTCGGGTCTTCTGGATCAACTTTCCCGTTCCGTACTGCCTGGGTAAGATAGTTCTGAAGTTCAGTTTCAGTCATCTCTTTACTCCGGTCAAATGTAGTCACTCCAGGACTAGGGTCTGAGTTATCAAGATGCTTCCCCTGGATTTTCTCCCACCCGTATCCTTTATCTGCTGCAGCATCGTATTCTCCTTTGGTTAGAGCATAAACCTCTCCTGACTCCTGATGTTTTGTAACCCGAGTAATCTCTGAAATTGGGTCATCTACCTTGCCAGCGACCGAAGCTAATTCGTCAGTATTGACATTTTTTGAATTGCTGAGAACATCATTCAAATGGGCCGCCTCATCCCCAGAGAATCCCGCTCGCTGTAGGCGGATCTTATCAACTGATTTCCTGAGCGTATTCTTTGTAGTAGGGTCGCCGATCTCATCTAGGACTTTGGAGATCTTGTCGCTACCAACTTTTGAAATAAGGATTTCAGCCCATTCGTTAATTTTGCTGGGGACATTTCGTGCCACCGATAAAGTGACTTTGGCTGCATCCCCGATGTCTTCGGCGGTGTCTAACGCGAAACTCCCGCCGGCGACAGCGACACCAGCGCCTGATCCGGATGTTAAGACACCGATGACTGTCCCTGCTGATCCGATTGTGCTGGCTGCTGCGCCGCCGCAGTCAAGCCCGTTTGTGGCGAGACCATCGTTTGGTGCGAGCACACAATCACGGATATCTGCGGGTGCGTCTGCGACCGGGACCATGCTGAGGCCGAGCCATCCAGCGTGATATTCGAGCGTCTGAGAGCCCTGGACCCCCATTTGTATCCCAACCTCTCCCAGAACTGCGCCCTTGTTGGTGTTATCGATGATTTGCCACCCACCGCTGCCGTTGTTATCGGTTTCGACGGTGAGAGTAATGTCATTCGGCCCCGGTGAAATACTGATGTCCTGTCGATACAGTGAGTTGCCGTTTTGCGTCACGTCGATAGTGTATGATTTCCCGGCAGCGAACTGAGTCTCAAAACTGAACGTACCGTCTTCGTTGATAAACGCTGACTGCCCGTTAATTGTGACGAGTCCATTTGAGAGCGGTTCACCCCCTTGGTCTACTACTGTTCCGGAGACAGTACCGACTCGATCAATTCGGACAGTTGTCTCGGTGCGTTCACCGCCAGTAACGTCAACAGTTACTGTTTGCTCACCACTCGTGATACCCGGTGGAGTGATTTCGACTAGATGTTCCCCTGGAACAAGTGATGTGAGTCGAGCGCGGCCCTCTGAATTTGTTTGCGTTGAATTTGTTTCTGAGAGAACTGACACGGTCGCCTCTTCAACCGGAGTATCGGTTGAATCGAGCACTTGCACGGACAAGACTGTGTCAGTATATTCGACTCGTTTGCTGAATGAGTCAATGGCGTCCCCGTTTGCGGTAGCTAACTCGAATTGTACCGTTCGGTCAGTGTCTGTCCCGTACAATTCGGCTGTGTATTCGATTGTTGTCTCTGCACCCGGAGCAAGTGTCACCGTTTGGGTCGGGTTTGTTTGCGCTTCGATACCGCTCGGAGTAGCCATGGTCAGCTCAAACGTAGCCTCGCTATCTCCAGTATTCCGGAGAGTGACAATCGGTTTGATTTTGGCGCCAGGTTGATACTCATCTGGGATGCCGTCGACACTGAGTATCGACCCTCCTGGACGCGAGAGTGTGATTTCATGAGCTTGTTGCTGGCCATCTTCGACAGTGACTGTTGTTGATTGGGTAGTATATCCTTCTCGTGAGATAGTGAGTTCATACGTACCGCTAGACAACTCACTGAACTCGACTATTCCCTCATCATCGGTTGACGTAGCTTGGGAGTCATCGATCGAAACTGTTGCATCACTAATTGGATCGCCGTCTGATTCTTGTACACGTACTTTGAGAGGTCCACCTGCCTGAACCAGACTGAAAGCGTCGTCTTGACTTGTACTGTCTAGGCGAGATTGAAGATTATCTTGATTGCTCTCTTTCCAAACTGAAACTTGGGCATCGTACTCACCAGAAGTACTATTCTGTTGAGCTGTCCACTCTAGAGTAACTGAAGTCTCTGCTCCAGAAGCGAGAGTAATCGTGCGGCCCGTATTATGCTTGTCATTATCTGATCCAAAAACCGAGTATCCGACAAAATATGTGTGCTCTGTGCTTCCCGTATTTTTAATGATTGCAGTTGCCTCTATTGATTCACCGTACTCGTACTCTCCAGAATTAACATTAAATTCAGTGACTTCGGCGTCTATCTCGGTTGATTCGAATACAGCCGTGATATCGCGGGCTTCATTCATTGTCACCCCGATAGTTGCATCGTTCTCGTCAGCAGAACCAATATCGCCGTTCCATTCCACGAATTGGCTATCAGAGCCTGAAGTTGCTGTCAGCTCAATATCATCTCCTTTCTCATACACCCGATCAACAGAAGTCGTTGAGATGCCGGGTGGATTAACCCTAAATCCACCTTCCCCATCTGTGTCGGCTCTCAATCGGTACTCTTCAGTTTGCGTTTTAACCTCAAAGGCGTCCGATTCTTGATCGTCAGCGACCCGGTTCTGGAGATTATCTGGGTTTGATTCTTTCCAAGCAGAAACCCGAGAGTCATACATCCCCGGTTCAGCACCCTCGTCCACATACCAGATCACATCTGTAGTTGTTCGATCACCTGGCCTGAGATAGACACTCGCCTCGTCGTCTCCACCTAGCCATTGGCCACTAGGATTCTGAACATTAAACCCGAGATAAAATCGATTAGCTTCAGATCCTGTGTTCTCGACAGTAACTGCTGTCCGAACGGGGTCGCCCTTTTTATGTATGCCAGAATCATGATTAACATCAACAATTTCGGCATCAATTTCGGTTGACTCCACCCGTTCGAAGACGGCAGTTATATGATGCGCTTCATTCATTGTCACCTCAATCGTTGCATCGTCTTCATCAGCAGAACCAATATCACCGCTCCACTCCACAAATCGACTGTCAGAGCCGGGAGTTGCTGTCAATTCAACGTTAGTCCCTTCCTCGTACTCTCTATCCACAGAAGTCGTCGAGAAACCCGGTGGGTTAACTTCAAATCCACCGTCACCACTAGTGTCAGCTTCTAATCGATACTCTTGTGATTCTTTTTCGAATTTGGCAGTGAGATCTCGAGCCTCATTCATCGTCACCTCAATCGTTGCATCGTCTTCATCAGCAGAACCAATATCACCGCTCCACTCCACGAATCGACTGTCAGAATCGGGGGTTGCTGTCAACTCGACAGTAGTTCCTTCCTCATACTCTCTATCAACGGAAGTCGTCGAGAAACCCGGTGGGTTAACTTCAAACCCGCCGTTACCATTAGCGTCAGCTTCTAATCGATACTCTTGTGATTCTTCTTCGAATTTGGCAGTGAGATCTCGAGCCTCATTCATTGTCACCTCAATCGTTGCATCGTCCTTATCAGCAGAACCAATATCACCGCTCCACTCCACGAATCGACTGTCAGAGCCAGGGGTTGCTGTCAATTCAACGTCAGTCCCTTCCTCGTACTCTCTATCCACAGAAGTCGTCGATAATCCTGGTGGGTAAACCTCAAACCCACCGTTACCATCCGCATCAGCACTTAGTAGGTACTCTTCAGTTTGTGTTTCAACCTCAAAGGCGTCCGACTTTTGATTGTCAGCAACTCTGTTCTGGAGATTATCTGGATTTGATTCCTCCCAAGCAGAAACCCGAGAGTCATACATTCCCGGTTCGGCACTCTCGTTCACATACCAGATCACATCTGTAGTTGTTTTGTCACCTGGGCGCAGATAGGCACTTGCTTCATTATCTCCATCAAACCATTCGCCACTAGGACTCTGAACACTAAATCCAATATAAAATCGGTTGGATTCGGACCCTGTATTCTCAAGAGTAACGGTCACCCGAACCGGATCTCCTTCTTTATGTATACCAGAGTCATGGGTGATATCAACAATCTCGGCATCTATGTTCTCAGTCTGAGAAAACATCTCACCCGACAGCGCATTAGATTCACCCGAATTGAAACTCCCTTCTGGAGCGGGTGAGGCACCAACGGCTGGAGCGAAGCCGCTACTGAATGTGCTTATTAATAGCAGAAGCGAAAAAAGAGTAGCAAATAAATGGGTGTAGTCTGCTTTGTTCATACATATTCAGATTATCTTACAAATAAATAGTTTTGGGTGTAGTCGGTTTTACCTTTGTCTCACCGGTGAAACGCTAATACTCGACTTTGAGATTATAGATGTTAGAACGAAACCGGAGACAAAGATTGAGCTGAAAGCGCCGTTCGTCGAGTGGTGAAAAAACAGACATGCCGAGTGCGGCTTGGAACTCGGTGTGCCGTACGAGATGACGTGGTCGTGCTACCGGGATGAGGAGCCGGCGTGCGGGACGTGTGATGCGTGTGCGTTCCGGCTTGAAGCGTTACGGAACGCTGGGTCACGCGATCCGATTGCGTACGCTGAGCGGCCGGAGTTTTCGTAACTCATCTCATCGGACAGTCCGCGTCCTGTTTTCATAGCGGTGCTATGTGTCCACACCATTCGCCACATCCGACAGAACGCTTATTCGAGCGGTCCGCGAAGACAGGGTATGGCGAGTGCGACACGTGACGCATCCAACGGGGAAGGCGTCGAGTTCATTCACGAGGATGACGGCTCGATCACGGCGAGAGACATCGAGACTGGTGTCGCATCCTTCGGCGAGACGAAAGCGGAAGCGCTCCGGATGCTTGCGGAGGCGATCGAACTTCACGAAGGCGGCGGTGAACCCGTCACTGATAAGGATCTCGAAGAGTGGGGTCTCGAAGAGACGGAACCCGGTGACAAGGACCTGCCCGAATTCATGCGGTGAATGGTCCGGACGAACTTCTCCGGGCACGAGATTGCGTCTGTGCTCCATGAGTTTGGGTACAAGCGTGTCGGTCGTGTCGGTAGTCACCTGAAGATGCGGTACGAATCACCAGACACGGGCGAGGTCCGGATCGTGACTGTTCCGATGGCGTCAGAAGATGAGATTCCGACCGGAACGCTTCAATCGATCGCTGATCAGTGCGGAGCCGAGGACTTCCACGCGTGGTGTGAGTGGATTGACGAGCACCGGTGACGCTCGGCTCGACATCGACTCGCGGCCGTTATTGGCGCACGCTCGGAC
>Ga0209917_1001194_pt1 | contig 10548 bp, 9 predicted proteins | sample SalPon2_C_H2O_MG_FD_185710 | JGI IMG/M metagenome (GOLD analysis project Ga0209917, IMG submission 185710) | Salt pond water microbial communities from South San Francisco under conditions of wetland restoration - Salt Pond MetaG R2_C_H2O_MG... | ecosystem: Environmental > Aquatic > Non-marine...
GTAGAACAGCGCGAGTGGGACGAAGTTGAGATACATCGGAACGTAGACCCAGAAGAACGTCGCCGAGACCGGATTCCGTTCCATCCCGCCGATAGAGAGCGGCGCCTCACCGAGAGCGATGCTCACGACCAGTGCCAGCACCGAGAGCGGGACCGTCAGCCCGAGTACCAGCATCGGGTGGTCACGGAAAAACAGGTGTGGTTGCTTGAGAATCTGGACCAGTTCGTAGGTCCCTTCGCGGCCCTTGATGCGGTCGAAGACGCTGTAGGTCCCGGTGTAAGACTCGATGAGACCGAGGTTGAACACCGCGATGCCTTCGTCGACGACGATGTCCTCCTCGTCGGAGTTCGGCCGCAGATAGCCATCGCCCACGGAGTCCTGAGTCACCGTCGAAACCAGCACCAGGAACGCGATGCCCGTCAGCGGGATGAGCCCGTAGACGGTGCCGTAGATGAGCATCTGCTGGGCGTTGCCCATCATCGTCATGATCACGAGGATGATGATCAGAAGCAGTGGGAACAGCGAGAGAGTCATGTACATCTCGCCGAACAGCTCCAGGGTCTCCAGCATCTTCTCCTGTTCCTGCTTGGTCGTCCGCATGTGCTTCTCTTTCTGGTCTTCCAGGAAGGAGGTCATGTCCCCGCCGGAGTTGATGATAGAGAGCATATCGGTGAGAAACTGGGAGAGCTCGTCCGAGGGCGTCTGAATCGCCTGGTTTCGCACCGCGGTCCGGTAGTCGGTGTCGAAGTACTCCGTCTCGAGGACGATAGATTTGAACTCCTGGGCGACCTCACCGTAGGTGTCCTCGGCCTCGCCCATCGCCTGGAGGATTTCGAGCTGGTTCAATCCGCCCACGGAGAGGGCGTACATGAACGAGATAGCGTCCGACAGAAGGATATTGATTTCGCGCTCACGCGCACCGGCGCGGAAATAGGGGATAGAGACGAGCGAGCCAAAGCCGACGGCAAAGCCGATGGCCCCGAAGACCACGCCGGTCACGAGGATGATAAACGGGAGTTTCAGCGCGTCGATGAGCCGCAGCAGCCTCGCGTTCTCGATCGAGATGCCGATGAACGTCGGCGCCTCGTTACCCGCAAAGATGATGTTTACCGCGAGAAAGCCAAGCAGGCTCCCGACGATCCAGAGGGCCACGCCGGCGATGATGCCGACCGCGAGCGCGCGAGCGAGGAACATCTCGACGTTGTCGGCCATCCGAGCCTGTGCGAGCTTGTCCTCGACGCTGTCGACGAACTCCCCTTCCTCGTCGAACAGCCACTGGAAGGCCGGGTAGAAGGCGTCACCCAGCGCACCGCTGCTCGCAAGTTCCGTCTGCGGTTGTCCCTTCGTGTCCAGGCTCATCCGCTGTCAGCCTCTTTCCCGGCTTTCGGGACGAACTGGCCGAACTCCGTCACGTCCTCGGTGTCGTCCTCTTCGAGTGCGTCGCCACCCATCAGCGCGGAGACGATATCCGGAGTCTCGCCGCTCTTGAACGTCGAGAACAGCGGCCCAGCGTTGTCCAGGACCTGCTTTGTCTCCTCGACCATCTCCGGCGGGGCGTCCGGTCGCGGGACCATCTCCTCTTTGTCGGGGTCGATGTCTATCTTGACAGACTCCATCTCCCGGAGGTCCTCCAGCGAGCGCTCCAGTTGGTCGTTGGCGATGAGCGTCAGGATCGTCTCGGGATCGTTGATAAAGGCCTGGATGGCGGCGGCCACCTCGGTGTAGGAGTTGATGCCCTGTTCGATGAGGTACGCGAGAACGACTTTCCGTTTGAACAGTTCCTCGTCGAGTTTCTCCTGGGTCCACCCGCGATCGAACTTGATCTCTTCGAGGGTGTTCGAGTTACCCATCTGGATGTACTCGTCGGTCTCCGCTCGCCACTCGTAGACGTCTCGGACGTTGATCTCGTCGTTTTCGGCGGAGTATTCGTTGATCTCGGTCAGGGACTTGTTCCGGCGGACTTTGCTGCCGTCGACCCTGGTCTGGGTCTGGATAGAGACCAGGTCCAGCGCGGTAAACAGCGTCTTCGAGACGTTGATAGGCTCGGTCGTGAATCGCTTGATGACCTCGCCGACGGAGTCGGCGTGGAAGGTGGTGTAGGTGGTGTGGCCGGTCGACATGACCTGAAACAGCGTCCGGCCTTCCTCGCCGCGGATCTCACCCATGACGATGTAATCGGGGCGCTGGCGGAGCGCGGCCTCCAGCAGGTCGAACTCGTCGACGTCGCCTTTGTCGTCGTCGCCGAAGGATGGGCGTGTGACGCTCGCGACCCAGTTGCGCTGGGGCAGTTCGACCTCGCGGGTGTCCTCGATAGAGACGATCTTGGAGTTCGAGGGGATGAACAGCGAGACGGCGTTCAGGCTCGTCGTCTTCCCGGACGCGGTGCCGCCGGCGAAGATGAGGCTCTTGTTGTTCTCGATACAGAGCCAGAGAAAGGCCATCTCGTCCAGCGAGAAGGTGTTCCAGTTGATGAGGTCTATCGGCGTGAACGGGACGTCCTTGAACTGTCGGATGGTGTAGTTGGTCCCGTGGTCGGAGACCTCTCGGCCGAGCGTGAGCTGGGCACGCGAGCCGTCCGGGAGCGTGGCGTCGATCTGGGGTTGGCGCTTGGAGATACCCTTCCCGGATCGCTGGGCGAGTTTGACGACGAAGTCGTCGAGCTCCGTCTCGCCGTGTTCGACGTTCGAGATGATCTGCTCGTAATCGGTGTGGTAGACGAACACACGGGAGTTGTAGCCGTCACAGGAGATGTCCTCGACGTTGATGTCGTGTTTGATCGGGTCGATGAGCCCGTACCCGATGAAGTCGCGTTTGAGCATGTACAGCAGCTTCTCGACCTGGTACTCGTTGAGCGTCGAGGGGTCGTCTTCGAGGATGGCGGGCTCGGGCCGCACCGAGAGTCCGTCGAGCTGTCCCGCGACCTCCTCGGTGGTCGTGTCGCCGATGTCGAACAGGTCCTTGAGCTGGTCGATGAGGCCCCCGCCACTGGTGCCCGCGCCGGACGTTATCGACCCCTCGTAGAGGTCGTAGCGATCGAGGAGCTGTTCGGCCTCGCGCTGGATGACCTGTGCCCGGTCGGCGTTGGACCCTTTGACGATGACGTCGTCTTCGGAGTACTTGATGGCCGTCTTGAGCTTGCCCGAGAGAAAGCCCTGCAGGTCCTCTTCGATGGGGTTGAGATACGGTTCGACGACGTAGTACTTCTTCTCGTTTTCCTTCCTGGACTGGAAGACGATCGCGCAGGCGTACGGTTTGTTGACCCAGTAGCGTTCCAGCTCTTTGAAATGTGTCTTCTTCGGAAGCGGCACCGCCTTCTCGAGATCGTACCGGTTGACGACCGTCGTGTGGCCCTCCCGCGTCGAGAAGAACTCGTCTTCGTCCAGCTCCGGGTTCACGTCGACGGTGCGTTCGTCGACGATTCCGGAGAGCGCCGACGCGAAATCCTCGGCCTGTGAGAGCTTACTCTCCGTCGATTCGGGCTCGAACCCGAGATACGACTCGGCGTCGAAGGGGACGACGTCGCCCGACTTCTCGCGGGGTTGGGCGCCGTTGTGCCAGGGCTTCGAGCCGTCTTCGTAGTAGTACTCCTGTTTGAAGTGTTCCCAGGTGTACTCTCCCTTGACAACGGGTGTCGTCTCCGGATCGAGATACTCGGCGAAGGGCCGGTTGACGCCCTTCGCGACGCCGGCGGCGTCCTCGATCCTGTCCGCGATGGTCTCGGGGTCGAATCCGAGATACTCGGCCCGGTCGAACGGGCCGCCGTCGTGTAGTTCACGGCGGAGGTCCTCCCACGTGTACGACCCCACCGTCGCGGTTCGGTCGGGGGATGTGACCCCGCCATCGACCCCGTCCGACCCGGCTTCGTTGGTATCCTCTATTGCCATTGGTGTTCACGTCACTCCCTGTGTAAAGAGCCTACTCGCCGGTCCGGTGCTGACCGACACACCGAGCAGTACGGAGTAGTGAGACACAGTATGCCCGAGTATCAACAGCAATATTACTTAAGCTTTTGCCGCATATATTACAGGTGATAACTGGCTGCGTGCAAGTGTATTGCAGTCGCTTACCAGTTTTCAGCGTCCGCCGAGATACTGCAGCGCCAGTATCAGTTTACGAAATGAACGACTCGATCCGGTTCATCGCGGTCTTGAGTTCGTCCAGTCCCGTAGCGTACGAGATGCGGAGGTGCCCGTCGCCGCCCTCGCCGAAGGCCGACCCCGGAACGACTGCGACCTGTTCGGACTGCAACAGCGCCTCGGCGAACTCGTCGGCGTCGTCCCACGGGCACTCGGGGAACGCGTAGAACGCGCCGGCTGCGGGGAAACACTCCAGGCCCATATCCTCGAACCGCGAGAGGACGTAGTTCCGACGGCGGTCGTACTGGGCGGTCATCTCGTCGACCTCGTCGAGGCAGTTGTCCAGCGCCTCGATGGCCGCGTGTTGGGCGGTCGTCGGCGCCGACAGCATCGTGTACTGGTGGACTCGGTTCATCGCGGTGATGGCCGCTTCCGGCCCCATCGCGTAGCCCAGTCGAAAGCCCGTCATCGCGAACGCTTTCGAGAAGCCGTTGAACACGACGGTCCGCTCGCGCATCCCCGGCAGCGTCGCGATGGAGGTGTGTTCGTGCTCGTAGGTGAGATCGGCGTAGATCTCGTCGGCGAAGACGTCGAGATCGTGTTCCCGGCAGAACGCCGCCACTTCGCGGAGTTCGTCACCCGTCATCGTCGCGCCGGTCGGGTTGTTCGGGTAGCAGTAGACGAGCGCGTCGGCCTCGGCCGCGCCGGACGCTTCGAGGACCTCGCGGGTGAGCTTGAACTCGTCTTCGACGCGCGTGGGCACGTCGACGACGTCGACGCCGGCGAAAGTCGCCCCGGGGACGTAGGAGACGTAACACGGCTGGGCGACGGCGAGTTTGTCGCCGGGATTCAACAGCGCCCGGAACGCCAGGTCGAGCCCCTCGCTGGCCCCCGCCGTGACGAGCATCTCGTCGTCGGGGTCGTAGCTGAGGTCGTGGGCGTCCTCCTCGAACCGCGAGATGCGCGTGCGGAGCTCGCGCTTGCCCTTGTTGGCCGTATACGACGTCTGGCCCCGCTCCAGCGACGTAATCGCGGCCTCGCGGGCCGCCCACGGCGCGGAGAAGTCCGGTTCTCCGACGCCCAGAGAGATGATGTCGTCCATCTCTTCGGCCAGTTCGAAGAAGCGGCGGATACCCGACGGCGGGACGGCGTCGACCCGGTCTGCTGGCTCCAGTGTCATGGCGAGACCGAGAGTCTATCGTCGTCGTCGTGGTCGTCGAACTCCATGCCCTGCTCCTTGTAGGACTCCATGATGTAGTGAGTGACTGTCTGGGTTATCTCGGGGATGGGCGCTATTTTGTCGCTGATGAAATGCGAGACCTCCCGCATCGAGTCGCCCTCGACGGTGAGGTCGAAGTCGTAGTCGCCGCTCACGAGTCGCAGCGACGTGACCTCGGGGAACTTCGCGATACGCTCGGCGATGTCGCCGTAGTTGGTCTCGCGGTCGAGCGCCACGTTCAGTTCGACGGTCGCCCGGACCCGCTCCCCGTCGGTCTCCAGGGCGTCCCAGTTGACGACGGCCTGATAGCCCGTGATGACGCCGACTTCCTCGAACTCCGCGACGATCTCCTCGACCTCGCTCTCGGTGAACTCGGTCATGTGAGCGAGGTCCTCGGTGGTGTAGCGGGCGTTCTCCTCCAGCAGGTCCAGAATATCGCGTGGGCTGCTCATACAGAGGAGCAGGCACTCATTCTCAAAAGCCTTGCTCAACGATGGGCAACGGTACCACTGTGAACAACCGATGCGGGCGCGAGTTTTAATTAGGAGTAGGCCGACGGGTGCGGTAATGTTCGACGACGCGAACGACGAGCCAGAGACGGGCTGGGGCCACATCGCCTCGCACGACGACGCGCCGGCCGTCATCGACACCCTGCTTCGGCTGGACCCGGAGACGGCCTACACGAAGACCGAACTCAGCGACGAGGCCGGTGTCCCCCTGAAGTCGCTGTATCTCGATGGGACGCTCGACCACCTCGTCGAAATGGGGTTCCTGGAGAAACACGCCGACGAGGGCGAGGAGGTCCTGTTTAGCGTCGCCGCCGACACCGGCGTGTTCGAGGCCGCGACCGCGTTCGACGAGGCGATCGCGGCCCGCCTGGACGAGTAGGGCTGGCGGCGACTGCGGAGCCGAATCGGACCGTTCTTTATTCCGGGCCTCAGAGCGTCGCCAACAGTGGCTTCAGCCGAGCAGTCACGGCTCGTCGTCGGTCTCGTCGGTGGCTCCCACCTGGTAAATCACGCGTACTTCATGTTGTTGCCGCCCGTCTTCGGCCCGCTGCGGGCCGAACTGGGACTCACGGACGCCCAGCTCGGCGTCGCGCTGGGAGCCGTCGGCGTGGTCGTGACGGCGCTGCAGTTGCCTTTCGGCTCGCTGTCGGACTCTCGCGGTCGGACCCCGGTGCTCGCTATCTCCCTGTCGTTCGGTGCGCTGGGGGCGCTGTTGACCGCGACCGCACAGAGCTACGCGTGGCTGCTCGCGGCGAGCGTCGTCACCGGCGTCGGGATCGCGGGCCACCACCCCGCACATTACCCGCTCATCGGCGCGGCGACGACGCCGGACACCCGCGGGCGGGCATACAGTGTTCACGGCTTCACCGGCGCGCTCGGCTTCGCCGCGCCGCCGGCACTCGTCGCGGTGGCGGCTACGGCGGGGCTGGACTGGCGGCTGGCCATCGGCGCTATCGCCGCCGTCGGCGCCCTCTATGGCGCGGCATGCCTGTTGGCGTTCGCCCGCTACGTGGACCGCGACATCACGCATCCAACGGCCGATGGTCGTCCGGACGCCGCTGACACATCGCCCGCCAGCGGCGACTCCCGCACTGACCGGGTCCGTCAGGAACTCCGGGGTCTGCTCTCCTCGCCCCCGATCATCGCACTCACTGTCCTCTGGTTTCTCACGTCGGCGGCGGGGTGGGGTATCAAACAGTACACCGCCACGCTGCTGTCGGCGGGCTATCCGATTCCGGACGCCACCGCGAACTTCGCCGTCTCGGCGATGCTCGCCGTCGGTGCCGTGCTCATCTTCGGCGGCGGCTACCTGACGGACCGCTATGCGGCGGGGCCGGTGCTGGTCGGGGGCTACGCCGCGCTGGTGGTCGTCGCCGGACTACTCGCCGTCGGCCGGCTCCCCGCTCTCGGAGCGCTGGCGCTCGTGGCCGTCCTCTCGGCGACCGTCGACGCGAGCAGACCCGCGAGGGCAGCCCTCGCCGACGCCCTCTCGCCGGACGACGCGGCGGGAAAGAACTTCGGCCTGCTAACCATCGGCATCTCCGGGGGCGCCGCCGTCGCACCGCCCGTCCTCTCAGTAGTCGTCGGTCGGTTCGGCGTCACCGCGGCGTTCTGGGCTATCGCGGGCCTTGGCGTCGTCGCGATCGGCCTCACTGCCGTTGTGCTGTCAGTGAGCGGGGCGGCCGTGGCCGGTCAGGCACAGCCCGGTGACTGATCCGGTCGGTCGCTCCCCTCACGGGCAGCCCCGAGTTTTTACTGTCCGGCCTCGTAGCATTAGCAACTATGGTTTCGCTCGACTCCGAGTCCGACGTGCTCCAGCGCGGTGACAGTGCACCCCCGTTCGAACTCGCCGGCGCCGACGGCCAGATGTACCGACTCGAAGACTTCGACGAGTACGAGGCGTTGCTCGTGGTGTTTACCTGCAACCACTGTCCGTACGCCAAGGCCAAGATACCGGAGCTGAACCGCTTGGCCGACGAGTACGACGACCTCGCCGTCGTGGGCGTCAACTCGAACGACCCGAAGGAGTACCCGGACGACTCCTTCGAGCGGATGCAGGAAGTCGTCGCCGAGGGCACCGTCGGCTACGACGCCTACCTCCACGACGCCGACCAGTCTGTCGCGGCGGCCTACGGCGCTCGCTGCACGCCTGACCCGTTCCTCTTTGCCGACGACGGCGGCGATTTCCGACTCGCCTACCACGGCCGTCTGGACGACGCGCCCAACCCTGACGACGAGCCGAGCGAGCGAGAGATGGCCGGTCACGTCGAGACACTGTTGGCCGGGGACGAGGTCACCGCCGCCGAGAAACCCTCCCGTGGCTGCTCGATCAAGTGGATGGACGGCAACGAGCCCGACTACTGGGATCTCTGAGGCCGGACAGTCCGAGTGGTAGCGGACGTGATAGCGGCGCATACACTACAGACGTTGTACCTCACCGGGCATGTTTATGTATCAGCGCGTCGTCTATAATCATGGACTATGAAGAAACTCATCAACGACCCGGACGACGTGGTAGACGAGATGCTCGATGGGATGGTGGCAGCCTACCCGGACCAGGTACGTCGGCTTCCTGACACGAAAGTGCTGGTACGCGACGACGCTCCGGTGGATGGGAAAGTCGGCATCGTCAGCGGCGGCGGGAGCGGCCACGAGCCGACCCACGCGGGCTACCTCGGCGAGGGGATGCTCGACGGCGCCGCTGCCGGCGAGGTGTTCACCTCGCCGACAGCCGACGAACTGGAAGAACTCGTCGCCGCGGCCGACAGCGGCGCGGGCGTCCTCATGGTGATCAAGAACTACGAGGGCGACGTGATGAACTTCGAGACCGCGGGCGAGATGGTCGAGATGGAAGGGACCGACGTGGCACAGGTCGTCGTCGACGACGACGTGGCCGTCGAGGACTCGCTGTACACTTCGGGACGCCGGGGCGTCTGTGGCACCATCCTCGTCCACAAGGCCGCCGGCGCGAAAGCCGCCGAGGGAGCCGACCTCGAGGAGGTCCAGCGCGTCGGACAGAAGGTCGTCGACAACGTCGGCACGATGGGAATGGCGCTCACGTCGTGTATCACCCCCGAGAAGGGCGAGGCGACGTTCGACCTCCCCGAGGACGAGATCGAACTCGGCATCGGTATCCACGGCGAGCCCGGCGTCGAGCGGACCGACGTGATGAGCGCCGACGAGATCACCGCAGAACTCACCGAGAACGTCCTCGACGATCTCGAACTGGAAGAGGGCCAAGAAGTGATGACGATCGTCAACGGGATGGGCGGGACCCCCCAGATGGAGCTGTTCGTCGTCAACCGCAAGCTCCAGGAGATTCTGGGTGACCGCGGTCTGGAGACCTGGGACGCCTGGGTCGGTGACTACATGACATCCCTCGACATGGAGGGCTGTTCAATCACGGTGTGTGCCGTCGACGAGGAGCTGAAGGAACTGCTCGGCGCGCCGGCGGAGACGCCGGCGCTGACGGTGAAATGAGCGACGAGGGAGAGGCAGTCGTCGCCGCGGTGGCGGCGGTCGCGGACCGGCTAGAGACCGAGCGGTCACAGCTCACAGACCTCGACTCCGCGATCGGTGACGCGGACCACGGCGGGAACATGGCCCGCGGGTGGGCCGCCGCCGCGGAGGCCGTCACAGAACTCGACGACCCCGAGCCGAGCGTCGTGGTCAAGACCGCCGGCAAGACCCTCCTCTCGGAGGTCGGCGGCGCGTCTGGCCCGCTCTACGGTGGCTCGCTCGTCTTCGCCAGTCCCGAACTCGAAGACGGTATCACGGCCGAGAGCAGCGTCGCGTTCGCCGAGACCTACTTAGAGAAAGTCCAAGACCGGGGCGACGCCCGCGTCGGCGACAAGACGATGGTCGACGCGCTGGTGCCGGCGGTCCACACGTTCAAGAAGTCCGTCGAAGTCGACGAGATGGCGCCGGTCCCTGCGCTGGCAAAGGCCGTCGCCGCCGCCCAGCGCGGCGTCGACTTCACGGTCCCGATCCGCGCCTCGAAAGGGCGTGCCTCCTATCTGGGCTGGCGCTCGGTGGGTCACCAGGACCCCGGCGCGACTAGCACCCTCTTTATCATGGAAGAGCTGCTCGACGTGGCGACCGAACACCTCGAAACCCCCGAGGAACTGCCCGAGCACGCCGAGTCGCCGACCGTCCCTGACGGCGAGGTGACCGAGGACTGATGGTCGGACTCGTCGTCGTCTCCCACAGCCGGACGGCCGCCGAAGGCATCGCCGAGGTGGCCGGCGAGATGGGCGGAGAGACGCGTATCGAAGCGGTCGGCGGTGACGGGCAGGGCGGCTTCGGCACCGTCGCCGACGACATCGAGGGCGCTATCGAGGAGGCAGACGGCGGTGACGGCGTCGTCGTGCTGGTCGACCTCGGGAGCGCCGTGATGAACGCCGAGGTCGCCATCGAGACGGGAAACAGCGAGGCGGTCATCGCCGACGCCCCGGTGCTCGAAGGGGCGGTCAACGCGGCTGTCGCGGCGACCAGTGCGAAAGCCACTGTCGAGTCGGTCCGCGAGCAGGCCGAAGCGGCCCGTGGTATCGAAAAGCTCTAGTCGCTTTCTGGCCTCAGGGTCGGCCCCGGTGTCACTCGCCGTCTTCCGGGGTCGACAGCACTGCTTCCAGCGCGTCCAGCGCCGCCTCGGCGTCGTCGCCCTCGGCGACGAGACGGACGAGGTCGCCGTGTCTCGCGCCCAAGCCCGTCACCGAGAGCATGCTGTTTGCGGGCACGAGCTTCT
>Ga0209917_1001195_pt1 | contig 10546 bp, 11 predicted proteins | sample SalPon2_C_H2O_MG_FD_185710 | JGI IMG/M metagenome (GOLD analysis project Ga0209917, IMG submission 185710) | Salt pond water microbial communities from South San Francisco under conditions of wetland restoration - Salt Pond MetaG R2_C_H2O_MG... | ecosystem: Environmental > Aquatic > Non-marine...
GACTTTCGTACTTTGCATATTCTGCAATTACATGCATAATATGAAAATTGTTTCGGTGAGGGCCTCTACTGTATCTGTCTCCGAGGCTCGGCGGTGCTCAAAGCCGATCAGATCAGAGAGTGGGGAAGGATTCAGATATTTCAAAATTTATACATTTATGATGTGGTCATCGGTTGCGGTAGGCTTGAGATTGTGCAACGACATCCCGGTGTAAATCACTTGGAGCTTGACCCCGAGGCAGTTACCGACCGATCGTTCCCTGTCGCGTGACGGGAGCATCAGGGTTGATCAGAGACGCGACGATAGTTGAGTCCTCAGTTGCCAACACATCGACAGCCCTGCCGTTACTGACGAGTGCACTCTCGGTGTATCCGACTGACTCCCCTCTGATCTCTACTACTCCATCGAAGACATACAGGTAGGTGTGCCAGCCCGGCCGCAATGGAAGCTTAGACGTAGTGCCGGCTTCCAGTTGGCAGTCGTAGAATTCGACATCGTTTCGAACGTACAGTAGGGCGTCGGTTCCCTCTGGATCGAAGAGGTGTCGCCACTCACCAGCGACCAGCTCCGGGATCGGCTGGTGCTGGATATCTGGTACGAGATTTAAGCTATGAAGTCGAACAAAAATCTGGAGCATCCGCAACGGTGGATCCGGATCAGTGTGCCCGGATCCATGAACGACTCGACGACGGTAGCGAGCGGTTCGTAGTCGTGATCGGGAACGGCTCGACCGGGGAAGTTGAAGTGGATTCGGAATTTGCCCTGGTTTTGGGAGATGTCCGTTCGCGGAGCTGTGTGAATAGCGGGCTGTGTCGAAGGGGTTGGGGAATCGTTCATTGGGTTATTATTGGTTGTGACCTTGCGGTTGTTCCGAACTGTTTGAGTTCAGCTCCAAGCGAATATTTCTGTCAGTGAAATATATAAATATTAGTTATTTAATGGTATATACTCTACTGTTTGTTATATTGCGCACATACCAGCGTACTTGTCTTTCTCGCTATCTAACCCATATGATGGCAAATAATACTTCGCCAACAACGAGGCGTCGGATTCTACTCGGAAGTGGTGCGGTAGTGGGAAGTACGATGGCGGGTTGTCTCGGAACCACCGATGGGGGTAGTGAAGCAGATACAACCACCAACAGTGATGGAGATAGTTACGATGTCGGGTATGGCGATTTCCAGACAACGGTGAGTTCCTCACAGTTCCCGACTGAAGAACAGTTGTACATCTACTGTGTGCAGTCGGGTTGGATGAACTGGCCGTCGGTGATGGAGGCGTTCAATCAGGAGTACGGGGTTGAGTTGAATGACAACGATCGATCCTCAGGTGAAGCACTCCAGGACGCCCGTTCGAACGCACAGAACCCAACCCACTCTGCGTTCAATGGCGGCTACAGTTACGCACTCCAAGCGATGGACGATGGTCTCACTCAGGGGTACAAACCGGCGAACTGGGATAAGGTACCTGAGAACGCCAAGACTGAGAATGGCCATTGTACCGGAACCCGGAAGGTAACGACTGCACTGACCTATCGGAAAGATCTCTTCGAGGAGCGCGGGCTTGACGAACCGGAGACATGGGAGGATTTGCTCCATCCTGATATCATGCAGGATCTTGCACTCCAGACACCGCAGGCCGCCGTTGGGTTGGCAGCTGCACTGTCAATCAATAACGCACGCGGTGGGTCATTGGACAATGTTCAGCCAGTCATCGACTACTACAATCAGATCCAAGAGGGTGGTGCAGAGTTCACTGATAACTTCCTTGCGCAGTTTACCCGTGGTGAGTACGGTTCATTCATCCGCTATGACTACTCAGGTCTTGATCTGAAATACAACAACGAGGATCTGTCCGAATCAGATGTTGGTGTCGCCTTACTTGGTGGCGAGAACGGTAACCAAGGGGCTTTCAATGCCCTCTATGGGTATGCTCTGTTGGCGAACGCGCCTAATCCAGAAGCTGCGAAGCTGTTCATGGATTATGTCTTATCTATTGAGGGCCAACAACACTTCACCGATGCATACGTCCGACCGATCCGAGCTCCGGAAATGGATCTCCCTGATGAGTTCCCGCCCCAGAGTCGCTATGATGAGACCGAGTTCACAATCGACCAACAGACGCTTGTCGAACAACAGGAAGACATAATCCAGGAAATCACACGTGGTGCCGGGCTGTAAGAAATGGATGTCGACATTGACTCTACCAACGCAGGACTAGTGAGTCACCTCCCAGAAACCCTTTCTGGGATCCTGTGGCCACAGTCTGAACGTCAGCGTGAACGCCGCCGAATCGTTGGGCTCTGTCTCCCCTTTCTGGTACTCCTCCTATTTTCGGGGATTGTCCCGTTGATGGAGATGTTCCGAATTAGTTTCTCAGAGGCTCGGCTCGTGACCGAGGGATTCACGCTTCAATACTACGAACAGTTGTTCGCTGATCCGTACTATCGGACGATTGCGATCAATACACTGTGGTTCGGTCTGGCGACGACTGTCGTCTCAATCTGCGTTGCCGTGCCAGTTGTCCATGCTCTTGCGAAGTATGACCTACCGGGTGAGTCACTTATCCTCACGATACTCTCATTCCCGAATAGTCTCCCTGGCATCGTCGCGGCGTTTATGATCATCGTCCTGTTTGGCAATACAGGATTGATTACCAACGTGATCGCCGCTTTTTCGGGTCGTTCTGCGATAGATCTTGCAATCTCAACTAGTGTTGTTGGACTGTTTTTCGCTTATCTCTATTCGATGATCCCGCGAGCAGTGTTATTACTTCGCGGGACGTATTCAGAGATCAACTCCGATGCTGAAGAGGCTGCCAGAAGCCTCGGTGCAACACCGTTCTGGACGTTTCGTTACGTCACGTTACCCCAGATCAAACCCGGACTAATCGGTGCATTTGTACTCGTCTTTCGGACTGCACTAGCTATCTTCGGGACAATCCTCATCCTGAAGAGCCTCTTGGTGTGGACACTACAGATAGATAGAGAAATCGCACAGGGATTCAATATCGCTCAGGCCTCAGCGATGGCAACCGTCTGGTTCGGCTTTGTCTTTCTGTTTACGCTCCTCGCACTCCGGTATACGAGCGCGGAGGTGAGCATCTGATGTGGTCGTTCAGACAGGGAAGCCTCTCGGCGCGGTTCGGCCGACCGTTCGTAAAACTTGTATTGGGAGCAACGGTGGTATTCCTCTCGTTGCCCGTGATATTGACCTTCGTCAGCTCGTTTGCAGCTGAGTGGGTTGGATCGCTCCCGAGTGGCTTTCTGACATTTGCGAATTGGAACGATGTTATCGCCGGCACCGGTGTTGGTGCTGATGTCTCTGTTGGTTCCTCGTTGCTGTACAGCGCGGGCCTCGCCGTTGGTGGGGTTCTGATAAACCTTTGTGTTGGTGTCCCAATCGCCTACGCAGTCGCACGATACGAGTTCTGGGGTCGGAGCTGGGTGAATGTCTTCGCTATTTTGCCGCTGGCTCCCGGAATTATTCTGGGGATTGCCTTCCTGCGAACGTATCCTGATCTCTCGACATCGGGTATCGCGCTTGTGATTGGCTACTCGCTGCTGAAATCACCGTACATGGTGATGGCGGTTCAATCGAGCTTCCAGTCGATGGAACTCCAGCAAATTGAGGAGAGTGCGCGGTCACTGGGAGCCTCTTGGCCACGGACGTTCCTAACGGTGATCATCCCGAATGCGAAAGAAGGGATCATCGCTGGGTCGATCATCTGCTGGACCCTTGCGGCTGCGGAGTTCAACTTCTCGTATATCGTTTATTCTCGCGGGACACCGCCGCTGTCGATCTTTCTCTACAACAACATCACGAACGCATCATTTCTCAACGCCGCTGCAGCCGTCTCGGTGTTCTTCTTGTTGATCGCACTCGTGACTATCGCACTACAGATAGTTGGCAACCAAGCCGCTGTACGGAGGCTCTGACTCATGGCAACGATCACACTCGATACGATAACCAAACAGTTCGATTCAACGACTGCTGTTGATGAGGTATCGCTCACAATCAACGACGGCGAAGTCTTAGGCATTGTCGGTCCCTCAGGGTGTGGCAAAACAACCACGCTCCGTCTCATTGCGGGCTTCGAGACGGCCACTGAGGGAGTAATCCAGTATGATGATGAGGATGTGACACACGTCCCGCCAGAAGATCGGAATGTGGGGCTCGTCTTCCAAGGCTATGCGCTATTCAACAATATGACTGTTCGCCAAAACGTGACATTTGGCCCGAAGATGAGAGGCGTTGACAAGCAGGAACGCCGTGAGCGAGCCAATGAATTGCTCGAAATGCTGGATATTGGAGAGCTTGCTGATCGAGCTCCAAAGACGCTCTCAGGAGGACAACAGCAGCGTGTTGGTCTCGCTAGGGCCCTCGCTATCGAGCCACGTATCCTCTTGCTGGATGAGCCCATGACGGGCTTGGATGCGAAATTGAAACAGACTCTTCGGCAGGAGCTCGGTGAACTACTTGAAGATCTCGGTGTGACCACGTTATATGTCACTCATGACCAAGAACAGGCGATGTCGATGTGTGACCGGATCGCTGTAATGAATGACGGCCACATTGAGCAGGTTAGTTCTCCAGCTGGCATTTACGAGTCACCAGCCAACGAATTCGTCGCCAATTTTATCGGCACCTCAAATATTGTTTCTTCCGATGCATTACAGGGAACTATCGATACTGAAGCTACCGAGAGTATAGATCCCGAACTGAATGGCGACGCACGGTTTGCAATCCGTCCTACCGACTTTGTCGTTGGTCAGGGGCCAATTGAGGCAGATATCAAGAACCTATTCTATCTCGGCGAGCAAGTCCAGCTCATCGTTACTACCAGCGACGGAACTGAGTTGACAGTCCACTGTGATCGTACCGCAGTCGATGATTTCACCGTTGGCGACCAAATCACGATGGATGTCGACACCAGTCGTATACACACTGTGGCCAGACAGAGCTAACACCGATGGTGGTTGGACTATCCACCTACCACGTCTCTGATTACACTGCTCTGTTGAATAGCAGCCTCTGAGTCAAAATATGGCATCCACCGTTTTGAGATCGCTTGCTTCAACCGCTCACAAGCTACTTTTGATTTTGATGATCGGCGATAGCACCGCTATTCAACAGAGCAGATTACACTGTGCCTGTGATTGAAACGGTATTTCCAAATTGGGCTAATCCTGAAGCAATAGCGGCAGTAGTAGGGCTTCGAGTGTTGTGCAATCTCGTTATTTTTTCGTGGGTTGCCCATACTGTGGGCGTTAGATCAGCGTATACTGCCATAGTCGGCGGGCTATTCGGATTCTCGACAGTGACAACAATGCTATTACTCTCTACGAATTGGCTCACCCATCCGATCTCGTATATAGAACAGCTGAGTCAACTCCTTATTCTTGTAGTACCGCTTTTTGTTTCAGCTCGGAATAAATTGGATGTACTCACAATCGTCTTACTGCTTGCGTGTAGTGGTGCTGCATTCTTGATGCTACCAATGACTATCGTCTATGCAGAAATTTTTGTAGCTCCGTGAACTACCCACCCTACTCGCTCACCGCTAACGCGGTTCGCTCCTTGAGGGTTGGGCTTCCTGATTCGATGACACGCTTTGCAGATACGGGTGTATCTGCAGGGAGCGCAGTCTCCACAGGCGTTTCTTTGGCGTCTCCCACGGCTGGCTGGCTCAGTCCGCGAGAAAGGATGTTGATCGCCGTGTTCGCGTCCCTGTCCGCTTCGCGGACTACGATGCTCTTTGAGGAAGGGGACTTATCACCTGCTTTCAGCTAACTAATATATTTTGTCCGCCTGAAACTGGAGTGAACCCTGAGCATTGGGATATTAGAACACTTCTTGTGCTACGCGCCCACAAAGATGTGCTATAGTCCCAATCCCTAGGAGTCCCCCGGCAAAGGCGAGAAATATGAGCCATGTCGGAGAGTCAGTACTTGGCGGCAACATGAGATGGTACCCAATCAGATACACTAAGAATCCTCCAACCGGGCCTACCGAGAGGAGAACTGCCGTTCTGATATCTTGGCCCTTTATTGATCCGTAGAAGGCACTCACCCCAACGATGAGTATGACACCACCCAGCACATATGCGAGTACGTCACCAAATGATTGACCAGTCGTTTCGTACAGGAATCGCTCAGTACCGAATACTGCTAATGTTAGAATTCCCAAGATAACAGAGAGCCCACAATAGCTTATTTGAGTATGATTATCTACCCTGTAGAGGGCTTTTAGCGCGTTCATATGTTGAATATTCTACTCATATGAAAAGATGTCTTCGGGTCTTTTAGATTGAATTTTTGAGTTCGTCAGTTTGGATTGTGTGATCGTGCAGCTGCGGTTCCTTTTCAATTGTAAGGAGGGTGTAGTTGCCACTCACTGGATCGTCTGGTGTTTCTTTGCTTACAGCGTTCACAGAATAATGTGTGAGTCCTGGTTTGTCAATTGTTTCTGTCTGGTGAATATGACCACTGACTGTTGCCTTCGCTGTATCTGTGAGTATGTCTAATACCTCTTTTCGATCCCAGAGATATGCTCGCTCTGGATATTCATGAAACCAAGCATTAGCCGCTATATCGAATTTCCCAAGAGGGTGATGAGACAGAACAATGGCATTCTCTGGTATTGATTCCTGCAGCCAGTTTTGTTGTTCGACACCTACAGCCCCTCGGGCCCCAATATCGACTTTCGTTGAGTCAAGATACACAAAGGGTTGGCCGCTGATCTCAATCGTTCCATAAAACGATTCTTGATCCAAGATCTCAGCAACCGCTGATTTTGAAAGCGTCTCGATATCGTGATTCCCCAAGAGATACGTGATCTCAGAGGGCCATTTCTCAAAGAGATCACTGAGGGTATGTAATTTTTGGCGGTCTTGTGCAGATCTACTATCTTCTATCAAATCACCTATGATAAATGTGTGTAATATTTCCGTTTGAGTTTGGATATCGTTCTTTATTTGCTGAAGTGTTTCGATAATTTCTGATTGATGTTCTTCTCGAAGATGGATATCCGAAAGAAGAGCTACTGATTGCATGAGTATCCTCTCACTACGATCTGGATCCAACTGATTGGATTCTTGTTCATAATGAAGACTATTAGACGATCAAAATAGCTGTTTGTATTGGGTGTTTGTAATGCTATATAGAAATATGATATTTTATATCTCAGTTTATTACTAATACCAAACAATAGTAGGGTATTGCTGTATTTGATATAAATACCACAAATATAAATCGGTTTTAGCAGATAATATTCACTCTTATTCGATGGCTTCCGACTCCAACCTGTGGACTAGTACCGCGACTCGACGAAAGGTTTTGACGGCTGTCGGGGGATCGAGTATTGCCGGGCTTGCAGGATGCAGTTCAGCACAAGGCAATGCTGATGATGACTCATCTGACGGTGAACAGGATGTTGCAGATCAAGTAATTATCACCGGCCCACTTGATGGCTGGGCAAACTACGGGCAGCTCCGTGAGACCTTCATGGAGAAACACTCTGGTATTGAGTGGCCGGAAGGAACAAAAAACAGTGGTCAGTCTCTCAATGCGTTGCGAAACGAGGCGAATAATCCTAACCACGATGTAGCCCATCTCGGCATTACCGACGGGCTCAAAGCAGCCGATGAAGAACTGCTTCAACCGTATGAACCGACCAATCTTGATGAAGTTCCTGACGGGTTAGTTGACGCTGATAACCGTTGGACAACTGCCTATTTCGGCACGATTGCGATGGCAGTCAATACCGAGCTAGTTGATTCTGTTCCGTCTGGGTTTGAGGATTTGCTTGATGAAACATACAACGACACGATCTCGTTTTATGATCCCACCTCGGCGTTCAACGGTTTCGTTGCGTTTACGAATATGAACCTGGCAATGGGTGGCTCGCTTGACAATTACGATCCGGGGATTGAATACCTCAATGAGCTCAACGAGATGGGTAACATTGCAGGCGTACCCGCTCAAGGGCTCCAAACTAGCTTCCTCCAAGGACAGTTCCCAATCTACATCGCCTACGACTTCAACATGTATCAGGCTAAATACCAGTCTGATATGGATCCTGACCAAGTGGAGATCGTTATTCCGTCTGAACTCTCAGTTCAGGTACCCTACGTCGTTGGATTAGTTGATGATGCACCTCGACCAGAAGCTGGCAAACGGTTGGTTGATCACCACCTCAGCGATGAAGGACAACGCCTGTTTGCTGAAGCCTTTGTGAACCCCTCGCGTCCGATTGAATATCCGGACACTATCGCTGAAAGACGCCTTCCTGAGGAGGCCTATTCTTCGTCTGACTCAATTGACTATCAGAAACTCGTTGAGGTACAGAATTCGGCACGCGAGCGGTATGTCAACGAAGTAGCCTGATACGTAGAATGGCTGGAGATATTCAGAACCAATCTGGGATTCGCTCTATTCGGCTACAAGGCCGATTAGATGCTGTTGAGTCATATTTGCCCTTCGCGCTTTCTCTGCCCTTAGCGATTTTGTATCTGCTGTTTTTGGGGCTCCCGCTGGCAACGATTGTCCAACTCAGTCTCCAAGGTGAAACGCTCTGGAGTAACTATGTGGCGGTCTTCACTGAGTCTGCATATCGCCAATCGATTTTCATTAGCCTGCAAATAGCCGTCACAGTCACGGTAATCACCACATCGGTTGGGCTCACTATTGCTTATTTCCTCTCGAAAAACGAGTTTCCGGGAAAACGGATTGTCATATCGATTATTAATTTTCCAACTAGTCTGCCCGGGATCCTCATCGCGTGGGGCATTATTGTCGTCGTTGGGCGACAGGGCATTTTCAGCCTCTTAGCCAGCGATATTACTGGTGCAAGACCGGGAACATATGCCTTCGCAATCGGGTACTGGGGGATCTTAGCAGGATATACGTATTTTACTCTTCCACGAGTGACGATGACCTTATTATCGTCACTGGAAAATTTGAACCAAGAACTTGAAGAAGTCGCATACAGTCTTGGTGCCTCCCGACTGCAGACGTTTCGTCATGTGGTTCTTCCTGAGATCATGCCCGGAGTCGCCAGTGCGGTTGTACTGGCATTCAGTATCAATATGGTTGCCTTCGGTACTGCGTTACTTCTTGCTGCTGGGGAGGTATCAGTTCTCCCGCTTCAAATCTATTCAGTAATCTTAGGATTCGGTGATTACAATCTAGCGTCTGCGCTGGCCGTGGTGTTGACTGTAATTACACTTGGTGTGATCATGAGCTATGGCTACTTCTTCGGAGGGAGTATATATGACTGAGTATGCTTCCTCCCGAAGAACACCGAATGTGCTCGGCAGTTTGTTCTTCTATTCAGTCATCGGAATTACCATTTTGTTTATTCTACTCCCGATATTAGTTATTCTTCTGTATTCCTTCGTGGGGTCTCTCTCTGGGAATTTGCTGGAGTCATTTACCTTTGAATATTATCGAGAAGTGTTCGACGGTGGGTTTGATCCACTAATACTCAGTTTACAACTTGCGATCGCTACGACGATTCTCGATGTGGTGATCGGAGTACCGGCGGCTTATACGCTCGATCGATATGACATCCCCTTTGCCGACCGACTTCGGGATATTACTATTCTCCCGATGGCTATTCCCGGAATAGTTCTCGGGATCGCTATTGTCCGGACATGGGGTGTCCCGAAATTTGGAGTTGATCTCTCAGGGACAGTTCTCCTGTTGCTGATTGCACACGTGATTTTCACTGTTCCTTTTATGATCCAAACAACGACCTCGGCTCTACAGTCTATTGATTATCAAGCCCTTGAGGAAACTGCTCAGAACCTTGGGGCCAGTTGGTCACAATGCTTTATTCACGTGTTGCTTCCAAATATCTACAATGGAATCCTTAGTGGTGCAATTCTAACGTTTGCCCTTTCGATGGGTGAATTCAATATCACCCTTTTTGTCTACAATCCGACCGACAAGACGCTCCCAATCGAGATGTTTGGTGGATTTACTACCTCCGCTGTCGGTCAAGCGAGTGCGTTGTCTGTAGTGTTTGTTGCCATCATCATCGTATCGCTCTGGTTGATGCAGTACCTTGGTGAGCAGGATCTTCCGAAGGTGGCCAATGTATAGCTTCCAAACAAACGGACGGTGCGGCTTCATCCCATCCTCCCATAGGTTCTAACAATAAAACAATGTCAGAAATACACATACAGAACTTGACGAAACGGTACGGTTCAACAAAGGCGGTAGACTCGGTATCGCTAACCATCCCTGACGGAACAATATTCGGCCTTGTAGGGCCGTCAGGATGTGGCAAATCAACGTTATTGCGGATGATCGCTGGATTCGAACAGCCAACTGCTGGTGATGTCCGGCTTGATCGAGCTTCGATCCTCGGCGTCTCACCGCAAGAGCGCGATATTGGCTTAGTCTTCCAATCGATAGCCTTGTTCAACAATATGAGTGTCATTGATAACGTCTCATTTGGCCCTCGGATGCGAGGCGAATCCGAGGACGACTACCTAGATCGAGCCCGCGATATTCTTGCTATGCTTGGTATTGAAGATCTTG
>Ga0209917_1001196_pt1 | contig 10544 bp, 11 predicted proteins | sample SalPon2_C_H2O_MG_FD_185710 | JGI IMG/M metagenome (GOLD analysis project Ga0209917, IMG submission 185710) | Salt pond water microbial communities from South San Francisco under conditions of wetland restoration - Salt Pond MetaG R2_C_H2O_MG... | ecosystem: Environmental > Aquatic > Non-marine...
AACTGAAGGAAACACCACTGCGTTCAAGTGATGGTTTCAACTCTTCAAGACGCTCAATTTGTTGAGCAGAGTAACAGTTTCCATCAATAAGCTCCACAAATGAATGGATATCTGAACTTTCCGGTGAGAAAATTGTGTCAGGAGTTGCAAGATCATCGGCGATATCAACGGGATCACTTTGATTTGGGAGATACGCATCAGTGGTGACGACAAGTGCTTTAAATAAAAAGAATGGCAACTCATCACCGCCAGAATACTGAAGTACTTCATCAAAGAAATATTCTGCTTTCGCAGATAAGGTAAACCAATAACGTCCAGAATCAAACGATGCCCGTATCTTCAGGTCCCCCTCTGACCCCTGGCTGAGTTTTGGAGGCTTGACCATGTGAAATCATGACAATCATCATTTGAAAATGTTCCCCTGGATGCCGTATATTACAATTTAGCTAATCTAAGCGTGTTATAGACGTGTTCACAAGCCACCAGACCTCTATTGAGGCATTCTATACTGCCACTATGAGAATATTTACCGAACACGCCCGGTTACATGAGAGCTTCAAAACGGCCCCGTCTGGTACTACTGCAGACTTTACAAACCGCCATCCAGAGACACGGTTGACCGCATTCCCACCAGCCTCCTCGCCAGAGCAGGAACAAGCCACAGTGAAAAGCCGATCTATCATACATCGTATGAAAATGAATTACTCTACTTGTAAGTAACATATCGTTAGTTGAGTTCGTCATCTTCGCTGTTTTGTTATAATGAACACAAGATGTGACCTGACCGACGGCGACTCTATCTTCGGTCGATTGTTTGACCCACAAAACGTAGCACAGTAACAGAAAGCGCCTAGGTCTAGCAATCAAATGCTCGTTGTATCTTCGGTGGTGACTCTACCATCTGTCCGAGAACGGATCGCGGAATTGTTCTACGCGATTATTTCTGCCTGACTGAGCAACTGAACTGTATCAATAATCACCTACAGAAGAGTGTTCATTCGAATTCTTCATCAAACACTTCTATGTCACGGTCCCACATGATACCCGTGTCTGAAATGTACATTGGATAATGGGTAACGAAGCGTTCTCTATTTTTTTGTAAGGTACGTTCAAATTTGACACGTTCGATGAGATATTCCATACTCATTTCTACGTCTTTTTCCTGATGTTCCTCTTCAAAGAAATCTAAAAAAGCCAGTGCAAATGTTTCGGGATCAATCGCCTCGTCGTATAATAATCGGTCACGATCAAAATAACCGATTCCGGAAAGGCCCTGAACATTGAAAACGTCTTTAATTTCTTCTAAACTTCTAAACCCGTGAGGAAGTTCATAGTCAAATCTCTGTTCGTTCGGATATTTAATGGCTAGTTTCTCCGGGGGTGAATTGTTAATTACACCGGCCTGGCATAGTGAATGGGACAATCTTAGACCTTTGTTATCTCCCATTTCATCCATTGACAAAACAAGAAATGCGATTGCATCTGATATTGCTTTACGCATCTGAACTTCTGATCTAATATCACCATTAGAGAATTCAAATATCTGCTCTAGATCTCGATCCTCTAAGAACCGCCAAAGAAACATGAAATCAAGTATCCCATTTTTTATTCGTTCTCTTATTCGTTTTCGTGCTTTCCTTTGACCCACTGCTGACGAGGGTCGATTGATTCCGCCCAAAAATTCCCGATCTGATTCAGTTAAGATGCCACGCGGTCGATCTGTGTTTTTGTTATCGGTCATACTTTTCCTCGTGTACCGACCCACATAACTGTTCCCGGATGTGGATACGAATCAGATTTTCGTATAGCGAATCAGGCTACGATATTTATATGCGTATATTTGTTCAATATCACACCCCCCATTATGGCTGTTGTAGTCACGATAGATATGAAAGCCCCCCTTCAGTTCCTGAGGGCCACAATATCGGGAGCTTCCACCGAGCACGCGTAAGCGAGCGTACCTGGTCTACTAAATGACCAGATCTTCGGTGCGATACGAGGTGTACGCATCCGGAATATCCGCTTCCCGAGGGAGCGGGGACCCCGCGTCCGATTCTCACGGAGCTAGGTGAACGCGAACGTGCGGAATACAGCGAACCCACAAGCGAGAGCGTAGTTATAGCGGCCGCTACGGCACCGCATCTCTGGTAACCTGTCTCAAATAAGAGACTCCCTCGGAGTGTACACAGAGAAAACCCGTAGTATTCAAACGAGATATGAAATCCACAGTTACTGACGAGACGACAGATGCATCGACACAAATCACTCCCGCGACGAACGGGCTGTCTGGTCCGACGAATCAGAAGGTCAAGTACGATCTTGATGATCTTGCGGCGATTAGAGGCGGTGAAGTAACTAATTCTCAGCAATCCGATTCAACCCGGAATGCAGGATTTCAGAGTACAGAACGGGTTCGTGAACTCCGTCGGATGCTTGTCCGGAATAAACTCTGATGTTCCGAACACGACTTCCTGTTCAATACTGCGGGAATACGCACATTCGGAGTGAATCGTGGTGACAGACGACCGGCCTGGGTTGTTAACAGAGCGTGAGCAGAACGTGTTGACCGGTCAGTGGTCATCAGAGAGTGATGACACGGTGTCACGTGACGAACTTCTCGACCACCTGTCCAACTGTATTCCTGCTGTGCTCGCTGATCTTGAGCTGTTATATCTGTGCCTGACAGAAGAGGAGTTACGGCGAATCTTTACCGGACGCGGTGACGGTCGGGCTGTATCGATACGTGCGACTGCTCAGTATGTGATCGCCTTGATGTACTATGGGTTGGTTTTGACCGGAGACGATGTCGAATACCGGGTCACGAGTGCTATCAAGCAAGCTGAAGCAGACTGCGGGATGCACGCAACAGTTGAACTCAATATTTTGACTGAACCGTTTTTACCGCCGGATCAGCGACTTGCAGCGTTGAAAGACGATGGCTTCACGCGAGTGTCGTTTGAGGCGTTCGATCGGTTGTTCTATGATGAGCGGGTATCGGCTGAGGAACTCGCTGTGGCTGCTTCAGCGATCGATGAAGAGGGACTTACAGCAGAAAATATACGCAAGATGCGAGAGGCGGCGACACACTTCGAGCGGGTTCCGACGCCGATCGTTACGAGCGTGCAAACGGTACCCGATGATGGCGATAATTGAGTGTTTTAGGCACCTGTAGCAACAGATGTGACAGAACAGGCGACAACAGTGGAACGTGGAGTTGAGCTGATGATAGTGAGGTTGCTGTGTGGAAAACCGGGTTGGTCAACAAGAGAGACCGTATGAGTATAATAACAACTGAGACCGATACAGGGGTACTGTCTGAAGAAAAGTGGCCGTTTAGTCCTGAGGTGGAACGGGCATTGGTGTTCTATTGAGGAAGCTGATGAATTGGACGGTGATGCGCTCGGTGCTGCGCTGACAGCATTCGGTGAGCCCGGGCAGCTCAACATTCGAGACATGCTGTTACCGGCCGAGGTCCGTGAAGTGTTGTTGGGAAATTATCAGTCACGGGCGGAGATTATCGCGGCACACAGCGAGGCGTTATTCGACCGGTTTGAATTCGTGATTGAATTCGACCGGCTTAATCATACCGAGCGCGACGCGGCACTTGACTGGCAGTATGACCATTTCCGGCAGTCCAAGAATCCAGACGACACTGAACAGTTGAAAAAGTACATTGCGTGGGTGCGAGAGTTCGATCCGGCAATCTCAGAGAAGACGTTGGAGCGGATTAAGCAGTATAAGCGTGATCGGATCGGAGATTTCGGGAATGTTCGTGAGGGCATTTCGGTCCTAACGGTTGCCTACACGATTGCCCGGCTGAATCATCGAGATGTGCAGCTTGCGGATTACGAGACGACTTACACCCTCGTCAAAACACAGCGGTAAATCAATCACTATGACACAAGCAAACGAAGAGACGATTCACGACGAACTGACCGCAGTAGTAGAGAACGCGATTGCGGACGGTACTGCACCAGAACGGATTGAAACGATACTACAAAGAGAAGCACAGAACGTTAGACAAACCCGCCGGGTCGCTGAAGTGTTCACCTTTGAGTGCCCGGTTGAGGCGTGTCGAGAGACGGCAACGAAGGCAATTGATCGGTCGGCGCTGTACTGTGATGTCTGTGAAGAGCAACTGAGTCTATTCGAGTCGCAGATTCTGACTGATAGTGGTGTTAAACTGCTGAAGTTCACGTGTGACGCTCACGATACAGTTCGGGTACACCAGTTCCCACGGAACAAGCGGACTTGTTCACAACACGGTGAACAGATGGATCTCGTTGAGTCACACACGAGACGGGAGACGGAGCGCTACGAAGCATGAATCGACGGAAGTTCTTTGCGATGCTTGCTACAGGGACAGTGCCACTAATTGATGAGGAGTGGCGTGACCGGATTTGGGGCTCGACCGATCCGCCGTCAGTGAGTGAGCAGACGTATCTGCGGGATTTCGTGCTGCCGGAAACAGCGCTTGACGATATGTACGTTCCAGCTGAAAGTGACGGGATGGGTGGCCGGACCTGCGGGGATGGGTCAACTTGCGAACCGGGGCTTCAGCAACGTACAGTCACTACACGAGATTCTTCAACTAACCACCGTTCTCAGACGCGGCAACGTGAGGTTAGCTCGAAAGGTGAGAACTACTCAGACATTATACGGTATGATGTTGCGGCAAAAAAATATGTGGTGCCGGTTGAGACGACTGGGACGGAAATAGAAGAGGAAGCGACTGTGCGTACGAAAGCAGCGAAGCCGTCAGAGATTGATGCGTCTGTAGGTACACCGGCTGACATTCACCGGCAATGGCATCGTGATTGGTGGGGTTCGGATGTTGAACCAATTCAAGAGTACACGACCGACTGGGTAGAAGTGCGTACGAATGAAAAAGAAAAACCGCATCGGTGGACCGAATCCTTTGTTCGGCAGCCGGTGTTGTACATCGACCCGGAGCTAATGGATGCCGGCGGTTCCCGGAGCCCTTATTTTGAAGAAGCACGGGTGATTGCGACGACCGATTGGGGTGTTATCTCACTGGAGAGCAGGTCGCTGACATTCGACAAAAGCGATGAGGCGTTCGACACGGTACAGGAACTTGCCAAGGAGCTTTACCAACAGGCTCGGGAAGCACCAGCACCAGTCTTTGACTTAGAAAACCGTTAGTAGATCTCCTTCGGGGATTCCGTCGGTCGTAGAAGTCAGCGTCTAAGCGTCCGTTCTATGCCGCGTGGAGTGATGTGAACTTACGGTGCTTGATCAGCGGCCGGACCCCGTGGTGACGGGCAAGTTATCCGATCTCCTGGTCGTCGTAGCCTTTGGCACCGAGTAAGATGTCTAATCCTTCGGCATTACGATTGATCAACGAGAGCGTAATCTGGTTGTTGTGTTTTCGTGTTGTCGTCCCTTGTAGATCGATGATTGCGTTCATCCGGCTCTGTTGAAATTCTTCGCAGGTGAGATATTCTACTCCAGTTGTAGTCAATACAGTGAATGTAGGTGTTTTCAGGATGGTGCCAGATGGAGTATGAGATATGTTTATCCGATACTATCACGGAAAAGGGACAAATGAGTGGAATTGAAACCGCAGTAATAGCTGCCGTCGGTAATACCGTTACGAAGGAAGCAATTGATTGGGTACGTAGTCGGGGGGATGACTTTTCTGAGGGAGACTGGAAACAAGCAGCAGAACCTGTTTTGAGACAAGTTCGTGCTACCCACGAGCAGTTTAGAACAGCGCGCTATGATAAGGCTCAAAGAGGACAACTGAAAAAAGAGATACGGGTCTCAGGAAGGATACTCCGCGAGTTAGAGTATGTGGGGCAACATAGAGGGTTCGATCCGGACACAATTGAGAGATACTCAGAGCTTGCTGATCTAATGGCTGAGTGGTACAAGTCGCCAGAGATTGAGTTAGAAGACGAGGCTGGACCATGTGCAGAACGGTTTGAAAAAATGTACCTTGAATACAAAGAGTTCAAGTAGATATTCTAACTGCTTCATTTCAGCTGTGTATCCCGAAACTATCGCAGATGAGAATTCGAGGAGCTACCTGGTTCTAAAACAGAAGGTTCGTTGATACACACGCTGGGCAACGCTTGGGAGACTGGAGATCGTGACTAGTTGTGAACATGTGTTTTAAGAATCAAAATCAAAATCTACTCACGGGACTGGAAACGCCTATCTCTGTTATGTCCAGTCATCAAGATCCATTTGTTGTGACTGCGTATTGGAAAGTGCCTCTGTAATATTGCTCGCGCCTTCGATGCTGGTTGTGTTGTTTGACGATCTAAGTGTGGATAGTCCCCCGCTAGGTTCGATGTTCAGTGTTTCCGGTGGGACGAACAGAGGTTGGTCTAATTCGCTTGCTATGTTGTACTGAGCGATAGTTCCACCGCTGCCATCTGTAGCGACGAAAACCATGCCGTCACTAAGTGCAGCGATGAGTTCATTCCGGTCGATGAATGCGTGGCTCGTTGGCTGGGCATCTGGTGGACGCATTGAGAGTAGTAATCCCCCTGTATCGATGATCTGTTCAAACAAGGATTCGTTTTCTGGCGGATAAGCGACGTTAACACCCGTTCCAAGGATGACAATCGTTGAATCATCGGCTTCAATTGCGCCACGATGGGCAGCTGTGTCAGCGCCGCGAGCGCCGCCACTAACAACGACAAACTCGTCTTGGACTATTTCTGCTGCCAGAGAGCGAATCCACTGTTTCCCCGTTGTGTTGGTGTCGCGCGAGCCAGAAACGCCGATTGCGGGTTCGTCAAGCAGTTCGACATTCCCTTTTGCGTAGAGAAGGGGCGGTGCGGGGTTGGTACGAACGCTGGCAGGGTACTGGGTATCGTCGATACCGAGGATAGTAATGCCCTCAGATTCGTATGTAGCGAATCGCTGCCGATAGGCTTCAAGTGTGTCATCAAGTGATTGGAGTTGATTAACCGTTGTGTTGTCGATGTAATGGAAGTCGTTGGTTAGTGATTCAGGACCGCTTAAAAGATCAAATGGGTCATCGAAGTGGGTATATAATTCATAGGCGCGGGCGTCGCCTATACCGGAGAGATCAGTAAGTGCAGCCAGCAGCGCTTTGTCAGATGTATTCATGATTCTAATCCAGCGATGATAGTTGACGCTGGGGCTTCCGGGTCAGTGATTTCCTTAACATCTGCTTGTGAGCCACCAGGCGTGAGTCCAAGTGTGATACACACAACGCGATCAGCACCCGCTTGGCGAAGGAGATGTGAACCAGCTATGAGTGAACTACCCGTTGTACAAATATCGTCAAGGAGAATGACGGTGTCATCATTGAGCTTTGCTCGTGTTCGAAGAGATCTAGATGGGTTAGCAGCGATCTGTTGACGTTCTTCTTTTGATTTTTGTCGTTGTCGTTCGACAGTCTCAGTGCGCTCAAGAAGTGGTGTGTAGATGATTTTTGTTTCCACGACAGAATCCTGTGCTAAGTTAACTAATTGAGGATTGAGTGAGTGTGCTTCGTGACTGGGAAAGACTGTGATATAATCGTAATCCCATGTGTCAAGGAGAAATCGGCGGTGAATCAGATCCTGTAGTCGTGGTCGGAATGTTGAGACAGAATCGTCTTCTCCGTGTTTGGCAAGCGCCTGGAGCCCGTTGAAATTCGGTGTGTTTGATCGGTACCAATCTAGTGCGAAGACGTTCAAAACTCTGTCTGTAGGTGAGTCTGCTGGTGGGTTTATTCGCTTGAATAGGTGTGAGAGCCGTCCGTAGTCTAGGAGTGTTGACTCTGCTTCTGCTGTTGATGTCGGTGTAGCAGCTGGAACTGGACCAGTTGGTTGCTGGTTTTCTACTGTGGTTAGCGGTGAAAGATCAGCTTGGTAGTCTGGACTGAGGCCCTCAACACACATTTGATAGATGTCGGTGATTGGAATGGGTTGAGCATTTTTCCCGCTCTCTGGTGGAAGTGGTGGATAGGCTGGAAACGTGGCAAGTCGTTGGATGGCGTCTTGTAGCTCTTCGAATGTTCCGGGGAGTTCAAGAAGTGGAATCCCGGTTCCGGGGATACAAGGCCGGACGAACTCTTGTCTTGATTTCACACTCGTCTTCTCACGGAGAATCTTGTGTGTGTCCTCTCCGAACGGTTTAGTATTGATAACTTGATAATCGGTCACCGTCTCGGCATTCCCGAACACCTTTCGATAATCTTCGATGCTGAACGGAAGCCTATCTCGATGCTGAGGTCCATATCCAGTGAATGGTGTTGATATGTCACCGAATCCAATACAGGCATCAAGGAGAATAAAATACTGAACACGGGGATCTCTGCGGTTATCTGGATTAATATCGACGTTGGGAATCTGGAAGACCAATTCTAGAACTGTTCGCGCGCTGCGGAAGGCTTCATAATACTCCGACAAATAGTTCGGATAAACCGTACCACCACCAGGGACTGTGTACTCTTCTTGTGCTGGAACAGGCAATTCTTCGGGAGCTAAGGCATCTTGCAGTTTATCACGAGGCGAGGACTGTTGTGAAGGGTTCTGACCGTGGGTTCCAGACTCTGTCTTGGAATTGCTTTCCGTGTCTGATCTCCCACGTTTGGATGAAGGTGCTTCTATTCGAGTATTTGTTGACGTGTGCGTATGAGAGGTGCTGAGGAGCTGAGTTGCTACTTGTTCGTCGTCTGGATCCAATGAGGAGAAGTTGCTTTTCTCGGCGGCGTTTTGGAACCGTTGTATCTGGTCGAGAGATAAATCAGACTGTTCGGTTAATTCGTTAGGGGTGACAGATTGGAGATCTGCGATCGTTGTGATACCGGCGTCAACGAGGGCACGTCCAGTATTAGGACCGATACCTCGTACTGCGAAAAGTCCGTCTCCTCGTAGCATTTCCGTAAGGTATCGCTGTACGTATTCGAGTGCTTCTCTCTGTGAACACCCAGATTCTTTCAATCTACTAACTGTATCTTCAATATCTTCGTGGTCAAGTGTTGTTGCTGCTGCGAGTGAGTCAGTTCCGAAGTTCCTGGCTCCGGATTTTGTGGAATAATCTGTGTCCTCTGAACTGCTTGAAAGCGGGGTTACAGAAGGTGCGTCAGTAATCTCTGCTAGTAGTCGGTAGATGTGGGTGAGTTCGGAAAGAGTCTCGATCGCCGCTTGATGTATATTGAGGCCAGGGAGATCAGTCAAGTCAAGATCCCGTGTTATTGCAAATCCGGTATCGATTTCAGCAGTGATAGATTTAATGTCCTTCGTACTCGGTTGATCAAGCCTGGATGTTTTCGTCAGTAAAACATACTCATCGTTATCTGCCAAGAATTGGGTGAGCAGAGCACTATGTTTTCCGAGTTGTTTTTTCGCAGTCTTGATAACGTCATCATCTGCCCACGGACCAAGTAGAATCCCCCAGAGAACGTCTTGAGCTAGGAACCCGGTAGCTGAACCCGTATCAAGACCGAATTCTATTTGTAGCGCGTTTGAAGCACGAGACCGATCTTGATAGTGTTTGTCGATGAGACCCAGCCAGATGTACGTTGATTTCTGAGGTTCGTTCGGCCCGAGATACGGTGTTGTGAAGTTCTTCTCCCAGATGTACCGGTTCCCCCAAGCGGTGTCACTGAGTGCTTCTGTGAGGGTATGACGTAGATGTGCAAATGTCTCGACAGCAGGTTGACTATCTGGCTGTTCGTCACTAGAGACATCTAGCTTTGTAAGGTCAGAGACTGAAAATTGCGGCAAATCAGCCATCAGAGCCACCACTCATTAGAAATGAGATCTTGTTGTCCAGTGATAATATTTATGCATAGTGTGGTGGGTTTAGGTCGAATTATTTCAATCGTCAGGTCAACCGAAGAAGATGCGAGTACGTCATGCTAGTGAGTCTGGCGACAGGCTACCTGCACACCCATGAGCCGCTCACTACTGTGAAGGCCACTCACACATCTGGAATTGTGACGCTGCTAATGTCGATTAGTGACCACGAAAGGTAGTCTCCGGTTACGCGTGAAAGCGTCGGTACCATTCACGCGGGAAATCGGAATCGTCGTGCTGTGAGTCTGGCTCCCCGACTGTGAATCTGACATCGGCCCTTCTCTACCTCTGTTCCACTGAAGTCCAGTCTCCACTTCCCACCGAGTCTTGATTCACTGGTTGCTCACCTGTCCCAGAACGCTTCGATACGGTTGTCGAGTCGAGTGAGTGCTGTTGTGAGTACGTCTCGCCAGTTATCGGGGTAGGTCGTGTCCTCGCCGGGCGTCGATGCGTCTGGTGGCGGGTGGAAGTGCTCACGGGTGTTGTGAGAGTCCCAGCGACATTCCCACGCATTGCCGGTCTGGTATTGCTTCGAGTAATGAATTCTGAAGTCGTCGGTCTCGAACCAAGGGTCTTGATACGGGTGTGTGAACGCTTCTATGACACCTTTTAAGTCGTCTTACCAGAATCACTCCGAGGCCGAGTGTCCACCTCTAGTGAGAACACTCTGCTGCCTCGGAGAAAGCACTAGGAGTCGTTATTCTGCTATCTCGTTTATCGAGAAAGACAGTACACTGACTACGGACACCCACGGTGAAC
>Ga0209917_1001197_pt1 | contig 10539 bp, 11 predicted proteins | sample SalPon2_C_H2O_MG_FD_185710 | JGI IMG/M metagenome (GOLD analysis project Ga0209917, IMG submission 185710) | Salt pond water microbial communities from South San Francisco under conditions of wetland restoration - Salt Pond MetaG R2_C_H2O_MG... | ecosystem: Environmental > Aquatic > Non-marine...
GCGTTTGAAACCTATGCAAGTGGAACGATCGCTATCCAAAAAGACGTTAATCAAGATCACATGGCCTGGCATGCCGGGGCTGGCCTGTACCGATTGTTTGGTCACACTAGCGATACTGAACTCCCAAGAGCGTTTACGACGCGTTCCCGATCAGCTGATGCGAGACAAAGCTGGCCGAAGTGAACTACCCCACCCTACTCGCTTACCGCTAACGCGGATCGCTCGTTGAGGGTGGGGCTTCCTGCTTCTATGACACGCTTTGCAGATACGGATGTATCCACAGGGAGCGCAGTCTCCACAGGCGTTTCTTCGGAGTATCCCACTCCTAGCTGGCTCAGACCGCGAGAAAGGATGTTAATGGCCGCGTTCGCGTCTCGATCCATCTCGAACCCACACGCCGGACACGAGTGTTCACGCACCCACAGCGGTTTCTCGGTTTTCACGCCGCAGTTAGCACACTCTTTGGTCGTGTCCTTTGGGTCGACCGCCACAAAGTGCGTCTCTTCGCGTTCACACTTGTATTCAAGCATCCGCTTGAATGTCCCCCACGCTGCCGATGCCCGGTTCCGTGAGTTGCCCGGCAGTTCGACTAGGCCCTTCGTATCTAGATCCTCGACAGCTACGAGGTCGTATTCATGGGCGTAGTACCCCGACAACTTGTGCAAGAAGTCTCGCCGCTTCCGTTTCAGGTCGGCGTGTCGCTGGGCGACGATCTTTCGCTGTTGCTCCCAGTTGTTAGAGCCGTGTTCCTTCCGTGAGAGATCGCGCTGGGCGCGTTCCAATCGCTCACGTTCTGCCGACAGGTCAAGTGATTCCACGGCGGTTCCGTCAGTATCGTGGGCGTATTTGAGGATTCCCACGTCGATCCCGACACACCGCTCCGGGTCGGCTGGTTTCTCCGGTGTCTGTTTACCGTCGACGGTGAAACAGGCGTACCACTCGTCGGTTGGTTCTTTCTTAATCGTGACCTCTTTGATCCTCACGTCGTCGGGTATCTCTCGGTGCTTGACAATAGGAATATCCGCAAGTTTCGACAGCGATAGCACAGTCTGACCGTTCTTACTATCGAACTCGAAACCAGACTGTACGTAGGTGAAACTGCGGAACTCAGCGGGAGCCTTCCAGTTGAGGCTACCAACGTTGTAGCCTCGCTCTTTCAATTCGGAAAGAGCTTTGATGCTGTCCTCAATTCGCATGACAGCGGCTTGTGTGACTGTCGAATACAGGTTGTTCAAGTCGTCCCACCACTCTTTGAGGTCAGTGAGTTGATCCCGAACCTGTCGCACTCGTTGGTTGAGCGTCCCCGCCGATTGTGGAATGTCTCGAAACTCACCGAGAGCGTGATTATACAGTTGCCTACAGGTATCGCGGTGGTAATCCAGCAGCTCACATTGTTCGGACGTGGGCTTGAGTCGGAACCTGTAGGTGTAGTGCATGGGCTATTCGTCGGGTTCGGACGTTCGGACGATTTTCACGTCTGCGCCACGCCAGTGTTTCGGGACGAGGACGTGTGCGCCGTTGCCGGTTGGCTTTACCTCTCCCTCAATGACTTCGTGGCCTTCGATTTCGTGTCTATCCATCACCCGTGTTTACATATTGTTTCAACATAGATGTGTCGGTACGTGGGCCTGTGGGGTAGTGATAGATGACAGTGTATGAGAGACGATGACGGCGGTGTATCCCCTCCCTATTGCGCTACTCGGTCGCTTTGCTCCCTGCGTTGCTTCTTGAGGAAGGGGGCTTACCGCCTGGAGTCAGCTAAGCTACAATCTTGGAGTTTCTGTAGGTTTTAGATAGCTACTGCACTGCGTCGAGATCGGGCACCTCGACGCGTAGCGTATTGCTGTTGTCAGCCCCGACGCTATAGCTTGCACATCGAGGACAGATGGCCGTCGCGGGCTCGGGATGAGCCTGCCAGGTGTACCCACACTCTGGGCAGGGGCCGGCTTCGACAGAACGGATCATGGCCCGATCCCGGCGTCTTCGAGTTCCGGTTTCCGGTCTTTCCCTCGCCGAACATTCTTTCGACAATGAAGTGTGAGTCGGAAGCGAACGCAGACTACAACGCGGCGAAGAATATCGGGATGCGGTATGTCCGTCGGGGCCAACAGTCGTTTCGGCGGACGGGCAACAGCCAACTTGCCCTGAAGTATAGAACGGTGACACCGAGTGGCGAATTTACCGCCCACCCTGACGGGTTCGAGGCCGAGTTCACGGACAAGCCCCACCTCCACGAGCGAACCCGTCAGGATGGGCGAAGTAGGGGGGTAGTTGACGATTGCAGTGCAACAGGGAGAACAAGAGATCACTCAGGTTTTCATTTCCTCATCGTTTGTGGAGCAAATTGCGAGTAGTGACTGGGACGGCAAGTTCGGCTGTCCTTCGAACGCTGGTCGGATGCGGAGACTGTACAGCGGGCACTTGTCGGCGGGAGACAGTGACACAGACCAATAGCGCATCCCTCCGTCTTCAGGCGTGAGAGAAGATCAATGGGGTGGCATTATTGAAGCAGCGGGGTAGTTAGGACAGTCGGAAGCACTCCGTTGGTAACGTTCTCCGCGTCTGTGGCAGCAAAGTGGGTGATAGTTCAACGGCCCACTGAGCGAAAAAAACAGCGAGTGTGGTATTGACGACCAGCGGAGCGTAGCTAATCGCCATTTGATGTCCCAAGTTGTACATACCATGCTGATTGACATGGGACGTGGCCGCCACAGAGGTAGACAGTGAGTGCATGGGTCAGTTTATGCACTACCGTCCCGATGACGGGTACTCTGGGATACCAATCCAATACGATAGATCCGTATTCACACAGCAATATAGTCTGAGATAAATATATCGAACAGGATGAATAAAATTGGGAGGATGATAGAACTCACAAGTTTCGTAATGATACTAATTGAAAGGGGGTAGAGCTGCACGTTTTGATTATCACGGAACTCCTGTCTTGCCCGTTGGATTTCCATTTGCAACAGTTGGTTCTCCCGTATCGAAGCGTCATCTCCCTCATCTGGGATTGCTAACTTGGCCTCGAGCTCACGGATCCGCTGTTTATTTTCCTCCAGAGCTTGTTCTCTGATCTGTTGGGCACGACGATTCATTTTGTAGGTTGGGTACCCGAAGAGAGCTATATTGTTCAAAATAAATAGAAAAACACCAACGTACACGAAATAGCCGAAGGCGACCTCTGAAGCTAATTCAAAAGACAGCGGCAGTGCAAATGATCCCAATGAATTAATCAAGGTGACTTGGATTGCAAGTTCTCCAACCGCGCTCAATCCCCCTAAGCCATCAGGGTGCAATGGTTCAACATCAAGCTCCGCCTGTTCGGCAAATGACTTGACCGCTAACACAGTAATCAAAGCAGCGTGAGTCCGTAAACCCGCAATAAGCAACCAGAAGGAGAAGAATACCAGATAAGCTCCGCGCTCAAGAAGTGTTGTGATACCTTGTGCCTCAAAATAAGACTGACTGACTACAAAGACTCCTAACACCAAAACGACCCAGATAGCAACATTAGCCCACCAGTATCGTGCGTAGTAGCGATCATATTTACGGGAAAGTTTTGATAGGGTTGGATCTGCTGTCGGAGTCAGGCGCTCATCGGCGGATTTGAAAAATCCAGGCAGCAGTTTTTGATCAAAGTACCACACATCGAATGGGCCAACTACAACCATCAAACAAGCCAATGTCTGCCCAATGAGAAACATTCTATCTGCTTCTCCGGGGTCGACAGCGATCATCGTGGCCACAACCGGAATCCATCCAGCAACCAGGAGTCCTGAGAGGAATGCAGAGTTCGTGTATTTCCTTCCCCATTCAACAAGACGACTCAACCAAATCACATCAGCGTGATATTGTTCATCAGCTTCCATGCATTTGACACCTGATGAGTTGTCAAACACTAACGATTGGATAAATAGAATTCGGTTCCAGGGGTCAATCGAAGTGTCATATCAGCTGTGAGAGGAGGATCCGGAACACGGTGTGTCTTAATCGACGGTTCGTTGTCTTCCGTGTGGTCTATTCGAGTGAGGTTAAATTTGCGACCAATTATCGCTAAGGCGAGTTTCGCCTCTGTGAGCGCAAACTGGCGGCCAATACACAATCGTGGGCCACCACCGAAGGGAGCAAAGGCGTACTCAGGCACCCCAGTTTGGATATCCTCTTTCCATCGTGACGGGTCAAATGTATGGGGATCATCGTAAAATCGGTCATCAGTCTGTACTTGACGAATGCCAAGCCAGACCGGTTTGTCCTCTGGGATCTGATACCCATCCATGGCGACCGGCTCAGTCGTGATTCGTGGCACGACAAACACAGCAGGATACAGCCGCAGTGTTTCGTTGACGATCCGCTCCGTGACAGGGAGGGTTGATAGCGTAGCTTTATCAATCGGTGGATCAACCGAATCAATTTCAGCATGAAACCGGTTCCGGAGCTCCTCATCGCGGGACAGTTCATAGAGTGCCAACGCTAAGGTTGAGGCTGTCGTATCATGGCCCGCAAACACGATGGTGACGATTTGATCACGGAGCTCCGTATCAGTCAACATATCTTCCCCGGTTGAGTGCTCGCGGAGAGCAATCAATAGGGAAAGTAAATCATCCGGATCATCGCCCTCAGCCCTTTGATCAGGAGATTTCTCGGTTAACATCTCCTCAGCGATTGATTGCAACTTCGATCGACCGTGTTTGAATCGACGTCTGGCAGGTGTTGGAACCCACTCAGGGAGCGGATATGAAGTGGGCGTAAACCACTCATGGAGGTGGATCGCGGCTTTGTGGATATCGCTATCCCCTTCCAAATCGAGTTCTCGACCGAATAACGTGGCAAACAGCGTATCTAATGTCAGGCGCCGCATTTCACGCTGTAAATCAATTGTCTCCCCTGCCGTCCAATAATCCGTCCGACGGTGAATCTGCTCCACCATGCTTGCAACGTAGGTTTCGATTGTCTCTTGGGTGAACAATGGCTGTAACAACTGGCGCTGCGTCTGCCAGGTAGCTCCTTCTGTTGCGACCAAGCCTTCGCCAAAGGCGGTCTGAAAATCATCTGATTTCCCAAATGAATCTCGGTCTGTGACCAATACCCGCTTGAGATGATCGGGGTGGCTGAGATTATAGATGTCACCAGCCCCGAAAAAGTAACTCCGTGCCACATCGTAGTCATCCATGAGCTGATCACGGAAGGAAAGCGGCTCTCGCATTGTTCGAAATGAATGTGTCAATGGGTGTCCGATAACGTCCGGATATGGGGGCAGCGGAAGCTCCTCGGGTGTCGGATTGGAATCAGTCTGGTGAGACCCACTCATTGATTGATACTTACGGTGGTTCGACAAAGATGTATCGCAGCCGGCATTTAGGGTTCCTGTAATTGACGAAAGATCTGGGCACACGATCCTGTAGTCTCAGCGTTATGGTAACCTCGCGTATTGTGAAAACAAGACAGCTGAGATTCCCCAGGCTGTCTGTCAAAGTGGCACAGGTCGTCGAGACTGAAATGCATCATTGAGTACTTCCCACCGGGACAATCTCAGAAAATCGCGATGGATTGAATCACATATTCGATACCGATCAACAAGATCGGCAAGATCACTGAGGTGAACAGCCGAATCAAGATCGGCAATTGGAGGGGATACAACCGAACATTCCGGTATTCCCGATACTCCTCTTGCAACCGGTTTAGTTTTTGTTCGGTTGCTTGGTCGGTGGCATCGACAGAGACGCCGATTGTTGGTTCGTCGGCACGATCTTTGAGCGTGTAGTATTGCTGCCGAAGATCATCGAGGATCTCAGCCCTGATTGCCTCGGCCTTTCGATTGATTTTGATCGTCGGGTACAGAAACGACCCAGCGATAAAGAGACCGTAGGCAGATCCCATAATGTAGATAAGCGTCGTCGCGGCCTCACCGACGCTTGCGGCATACTGCAGCTGTACGGGAATGAGCAACGCTCCCAGGGAGAACAACGTGGTGGTGCGAATCGCATACTGGCCGATCGCGCTCATCCCACCCAATCCATCGGGGTGCATCGGGTCGATTTCCAGCGGTTCTGCGGCCACGTCTCGTATGGCAAGGAAGGTAATTGCAACCAGCAAGAAGCCGATCCCCACGATTACGCCAATCCACAACAGGAGCCCCCCGACGATCCAGAAAAGCAGATCAGAACCGCCGAACAGCCCTCGTTGGGTGAGGAATGGATCGCCAACGTACAGGAGGACTGGAATCGGCAACGAAGCCAGCAGAGCGGCAATCCACCACCTTTTCGCAAGCAAAGTGTGATATCGCTTGCCGATGGCTGCAACGACGCCGTCTGCTTGGATGAGTGGATCCACTTTGGTTCGGAACTCAGGAAACAGGTGTGAATCGTAATACCAAATCAGATACGGGGCGACACTGGTAACAACCAATATCGCCAGCAAACTGTACAGATAGGTTGGGTTCATATACGACCACCGGGCGACGGCGTAGGTCAGGACAATGCCGGCTGGGAGGCTTCCGAAGATGACGGTGGCTCCGACCGTTCCATATTGACTCTGGAGTCGTTCAAACCATCTTGTAAGCCAGAGGTGTCTCACTGACTCAGCGTCCGGCGGTAGTGTGTCCATGCGGGTGGCATGTCTGGCCGATGGATTAGATGTTTGCGTCGAAGGTGGATTGAAACAGTGTGGTGCCGTAGATTGTGAGTGATAGCAGCGCAATTATATCATTCCAACCCCTTACTCAGCTGAAGGAGACGCAGGTTGTCGACCTCGACGGTCTGAACTACTCCCGGCTTGAAGACAGCGAGACCTTTCTCGTGGAGGTGACCACGACGTTGGTGGTGACAATGAGTTAGGAGCCGAGATCATGGAGGGCTCTCTGCCGGGGGTTCAAGACAAGATCGGGAGTCGAATCACCACCAAGGTAGAGGCAGAGAGTCAGAAAATTCAAATAACTTCTCAGCACACGTGTTGTCACAGCAACCAATCAGTATACGTGACTTCTATGGCTTCAGACAACACCTATCCGGATGCTGTTTGGGTAACGCAGATCGTTCAGCGGGGGCAAACGCTGGTGGCCTCCTCATTCCTAGCTGCACTGCTCACACTTGGGTGGATCCCAGTGGTGACCTCAGTCGTCGTTTTCATGCTGGGAACCCCCAGTCAGCTGTTTATCGTGGCCCAATCTCTTACTGCGAGTATCGTCGTCTTGGGCCCCTATCAAGCGTATCACTACGATACTGCGGTACTCCCCTCTTTTTTTGATTCAGTCACGGAACTCGTACCGGATGAGAACCACGACCAACTGACACAGCTCCAAGCAAAGTACGAACGTAAATTCCGCACAAGCCACCTGTGGTTTGTGCTTCTATGGACCGCCGCTGTTGTCTCGGTGCTCCCATTGAATGCACCGTACTTTGCAGCCCAAGGGCTTCAGTTTCTGGGGCCCTCATATCTGGCTTATTTGATTTTTCTTGTTGATTTCGGCGTCCTCTCCGGGTTGGGATTGTACTCTGTTCTGGTGACCACGCAGTGTATCGATTCTGTTGCTGATCTGGGTATGGAAATTGAGCCCTTGCATCCCGACGGCTTGGGGGGGTTGAGTGTTGTCGGAGACTTTGCGGTGTGGACGACGCTCTTAATTTCAAATGGCGCGCTTGCAATTCCGCTCTCGTTGGATATGGTGTCTTCCAGTGGGGGCAGAGCTGTCGTATACGCCGGCGTGGGAACGTACATGCTGCTGATAGCGGTTTCCTTTGTATACCCGACTGCGAAAATCAATCGCAAAGCCCAGCACCTTCGTGAACAGCATTTGGAGACGTATCGATCCAAAATCCGCTCGCTCGAATCTCAATTAGCAGCAATCGAGGCCGAAGACCAGGTCGAGCTGAAAGAACTCGGCTTACGAATGGAGATTGAACGGGCCCGAAAGGAGTTTCAGAATTACAACAATGTACGGCTCTATCCACTTTCGATTGGGATTCTGACGCGGTTGGCGAGTTCTGTGTTGCTGCCAATCGTGATTACCGTCATCGAATTCTTTATTTCATCGGCATTGGCGGGATGAACACGAAACACAGACTACGAGTGGGCCCTAGTGGGAATTGTGACCCACGACCGAATCCACGCCCGCAAACCAACCCATGATCGTGATCGTGATCGGTGGTCGGTCGGAACCATTGCAGAAATCGACCACCGAGATGGCCACTGCGTAGTGACTGTTCGCACGCCGGACGGCAGCGACGTGGAGTTGGTCGTTACCCAGGCAATTCGGGAGCTATTCACTAGGCGGTTGGATATCACAGAGGGAGACTCGCCTGTCGGCGAGCAGGTTTGGTATCGGAAACACGGCGGGTGACTGTGATACAAAGGCGATAAGTCGGAACCACGGACTTACTAGTCGGTTAATAATAGAATGGGACATGGCACACTGTCGCCGACATTGACGCAGCCGAGGTGATGTGCGTCAATTCGGATACAACAATCCAAGAGGCCATATCGATAGACTTGGCGATGAATCACGAAAGAATGCACCCCCGTGATTTATTACTACAGGAGCGACTACGTTCTACTATGAGCGCAAAGGGCCAGCTCCGTCGGTTCGAGAACAGGGCGCAGTTGTTGCGCCATATCTCTGAGGAGACCGGCACGGACATAGACACGCTTTGGGATGAGTACGAAGCCCAAGTCGAATAGAGCCATTTGTAATTTTTGACGCGTGGGCGACGACATTGATCTCGATTTATCGTTCACAATAGACGCAGAGACAGTCTCTCTGAGCCCTATCGGGGAATATCAGGTTCTCGATCTAGAAGGGCCAGTAGTCATCGTTGGAGATGCGTCATACCGCGTTGTTCCGGTCGGTGAAGAATCAGACCCGTCAGAAGAGGTCCGGGAACTTAGCGTCGACGAGATACGTGCTGCACTCAGCGAGCTCGCTGACAACGACGACTTCCAGTCAATCGTAAACAATTGTCCGACGAATACGCCGCTCGTCTACGACGACATCGATTATTTGACTCGCCATCTCCCCAGAACTTCGCTCCAGAAGTGCCAGAAGCTGAGTGAGAGCACCCCTTTCGAGAAGGAAGTACTCCTGCAAGTTGCCTACGTAGAACGCCAAAACTCTCTTATCGGGCACTCAGACAACGTCCTCGAGTACTATCTCGAACAGCGTGCTGAAATCGCTGAAAAACTTCGTTCCACTGACGGAATTGACAGCGACCTTGAGCGGTCATTCTTTTCGTATCTACTCCTTGCCTCGGCACTCATCGAAGAGTTGACGACAGAAACGGTCCTCAACGAGCTCTTTCGGGAGGAAGCTCGTCTCGACAGCATCACAGAGCACGTTCGGAGTATGGGGCACGCGAAGCGATTAGAGAAACTCTGTGATATCCAAATACTGACCGGAGGTGACCATGGATCGCTTGTCGAGGTCAAAGAACGCAGAAATAACCTCGTCCACGACGCGCAGAAACGTGCAGGCCTTGACGAACTCGAATCGCGTCGTGAAGTCGCGCAGATCCTCGAAAAGACTGATCGATGTGCGTCCGTGCTACTAACGATCTCGGGAAAGAACATCGAGTCAGTCATCGCGAAGCGGGGGTGTGAGCCCTATATCGAACACGCTCAATCTGAGGCAGTAGCCGACACAATCACCACTTGGGAACAGGAGTATCCAGAGCGCCTGTCGAGACTTCAAGACTGTGAAAGAGCGGTTCTTGAAGGGATTCGCTGGAATACCGAAGAGAGTGACCCTGGGAACAACATCACGGAGGGATTCACGTTTGATGGATTTGATGACGAAGAGCTGTATGAGATACTGATGGAGTTCGTCAGCGATGCCTCACAGGCGTTCCTCGACCGGATTGATGCCGATGCAAACGAGAGCAATCTCGATCGCTTCGATTTCGCATTGATGATGCTACTCTGTGCTGGTCACAGTTACGGAGAGATTGCCCGCTGGCTAGATACCGACGAAAAGTACGTCCAGCGGAAGGAAAACGTGATAGCTTGGAGAGCTTCCAAATTCGAGAAAGATTTGGTAGAGGACATCCCTAGGCCAGAAGACCCAGCATGGCCCCCTGAAGCGTAATCGAGGTAAGCAAAAGTTCTATGTGATTTTATCTCTTTAGAGATAACTATAAGTAACCGTACGACTGCGAACAGGAGACTACCTATAATGATCGAATTGATGGACTCGACGGCTAGAAAGATTGTCTTAGCAGTGAAGCGTGGCGATTCTATCAACCGCATCGCAAACAAGATCGACATCTCGTACTCGTGGGTATACGACTGGGTTGAGCGATTAGAAAACGCAAATATTATCACTATGGCCGGAATGATCCCTTCGGCCCGTGAGAGTTCCTTGAACGCATCAAGATCTTCCTCATCGCTGATCACGTGATACTCTGCCCGCCCAAGTGCATGCAAGGCCGCGTGTTCAGGGCCGACGGCCGGATAATCTGAACATCGCGCTTGTTACTGAGCGAGGATTTTTTTATCTCCACCTTCCCGTGGAGCTATGGAGTATACAACACTCGGTGATACCGGAACGAC
>Ga0209917_1001199_pt1 | contig 10536 bp, 14 predicted proteins | sample SalPon2_C_H2O_MG_FD_185710 | JGI IMG/M metagenome (GOLD analysis project Ga0209917, IMG submission 185710) | Salt pond water microbial communities from South San Francisco under conditions of wetland restoration - Salt Pond MetaG R2_C_H2O_MG... | ecosystem: Environmental > Aquatic > Non-marine...
AGACGACCGTGCTGGCGACACAGACCACATCGTCTGCGCGGAGGTCAGCCCGGTCGGCGATGATCGCCGCGAGATCGTCGCCCGGTTCGATCTCGGGGATGTCGGCGACAGTAAACAGTTCCATACCGCCTGGTGGGGATGTGGGCTAAAAAGGCCGGCCATAGGGGTCGAACGAGCCGGTGTTGCGGGGAGTGGTGGTATCGACAGTCGGGGCTGTCTCCGTCGCTGCCGTCGACCTGTCGAAACACCGAGCAATGGAAAGCATAGTATGGTGGGGCCCCAAGCATCGTTGATGACACACGTCGTCACCACCTTCCTCAAACATCGTGGTGCGGTGCTGTTGACCCAACGGGCAGCCGACGCCGACACTGATCCCGATCGGTGGGACGGGCTGTCAGCACCCTCCGCGGGCGGCTCAGCAGCCGCCGCAACGGAGGCCCGCAGCCTTGTCCGCGAGGCGACTGGCAACCCAGAGGTGCCGCTGGCCTCCGCGGGCGAGCCGGTGACCGTCACCCGCGATGGCGAGGAACGCACCCATTACCCGTTCTGTTTCGAGGTTCCGAGCCGCGACCTCGTGGAACTTGCTGACGTTGCCGACGTCGAGTGGACAACACCAACGGCGATCGTCGACCGCGAGACCGTTCCTGGGCTCTGGGAGGCCTACCAGCAGGTCGCCCCCTCACCGGAGACGATCGCTGCCGACACCGCCCACGGCTCGGCCGCGCTGTCGATCCGCGCCCTAGAGGTGCTGCGTGATCGCGCCGCGGTCGTTGACGACTGGGACGCGCTGGCCGAGGTCGCCGCCGATCTGCAAGCCGCCCAGCCGAGTATGGCGGTGCTTGCCAACCGCGTCAACCGCGTGATGAACGGTGCCGAGCAGTCGCCGGCGGCCGTCCACGATCGCGCCATCGAGGAGATCGACGCCGCCCTCGACGCCGACGCCGCCGCAGCCGCGACCGCTGCCGACCGGCTCTCCGGGCCGATCGCAACGCTGTCGTGGTCGGGAACGGTCAAAGACGCACTGCTGGAACTTGACGCGCCGGTCACCATCGGCGAGGCCCGGCCAAACCGCGAGGGGATCGATCTCGCGGAGACCCTCGCTGCCGACGGTGTCGACGTGACAGTTACAACCGATGCCGCGCTGGCGTCGGTGCTGGCCCGCGAGGAGTTTGGGGCCGTCCTCGTCGGGGCCGACACGATCTTGCCGACCGGCGATGTCGTCAACAAGGCCGGAACGCGCGGGCTGGCACTCGCGGCTGAGGCAGCCGATATCCCGGTGTATGTGGTCACCGCCCGCGATAAGGTTTCGAAGGATGACACGTTCCATCCCGAGGCGGGGCCAGCCACCGAGGTCTACGATGGGGATGCCGACTTGAACGTGGCGAATCCACAGTTCGATCTCACACCTGGTGATCTCATCGAGGGCGTGCTCACCGAGGATGGCCTGCTCGACCAACGCGGGATCGAACTCGTCGCCGCCCAACACCGATCAAACGCCGAGTGGCATCCACCGGCGTCGACGACGAGCCACTGAGACAACAACACCGTAGCAGTGGGCCCAGCACACAGCATCGAGTTCGAGTCATAAACTGTGCGGGACGTGTCTGCGCTGCTGGCGCGGGTGGTGAAGAATCCAGCCCGCACTATTGTTTGACTGATACACAACCATTTTACCAGCAGAGAACAAAGTAAGTGTATGGAACAAAACGTCGGTGGCTTCGATCGGACAGCCCGTCTCGTTGGCGGCCCTATTGTCGCACTTGTTGGGATCTTAGCACTGCTACAGCTCGTCCCCGTGGGTACCGCTGTCGGGGGCGCACTCCTTGCGGTCGGACTCGTTGTCTTCGGAACCGGCGTCACGCAATTCTGCCTGCTACACCGGCTGTTGGGCATCAACACCTGTCAGCGGTAGGCCGGTTAGACTGTTCGCGCCGTCGACCGATCGGTGACCCGTTTGGTGAGCCACGCGGCGACACCGACAAGCCCCGAGAAGAGGATCGTCCCGAAGATGGCAGGATTAATGCTTTTGAGCCCTGACAGGCCGCCAAGGGAGACATAGAGGATCGCCGCAAGGACGACCGCCGACAGGCCGACCAGCGCGATCCCGATGGCGTTGAACAGGAGCTCCATGCGACTGTCCGGTGTTTGTGACTGGTGGTCGCTCATATCCTCCCGTAGCTGTGTCACATATAAAATCGGCACCTGGATTCCCAAAATCTGAAACTCAATCAGACAGGGCTCACACGCTGATGGCGATGGCAGTGTATCGCTGACTACTAGCGGTTTGATGGTAGGCTAAGGAGTAACGGTGGCTCAGGTTAATCCCTCGTCACACGGGGCTCGGTGGGGGTAACTGTCATCATCGCCACCATCAGGGCTTTACTGTGGGACAGTAAGAACCCACGCTTCCTGATCGGAGAGCGAGGAGAGAGAAGCCGGCCGATTAGCTCATAAACAGCCGTCGATCCGCGCGTTCGTGTGCCATCCCTCGCACGTCGGCCAGCGGCGCGAACGAGTACATCGCCGTGAGGTCGGCGTCGTGATACCGCTCACAGATCTCCTCGATCACCGGGAACAGCGTTGAGAGCTGCGCTTGGATCGCGGTATGGCCGAACCGGCCGAGCCGCTGGGCCGCGCTGAGCAGTCCGGTGACCGAGCCGTAGGCACTCACCAAGGCAGCCTCCCGACAGCCGAGGCCGGCCTGCTGGCAGACGACGCCGAGCACGACCGGATAGTGGCCTTCGGTGCGGCCATCCTCACAGGCGGCCGTATACTCGCCGAGCAGTCCAGTCGTGTCGGTCGCAGCGAACGGGCCGTCATCAATTTCGTCAAGGAGTTCCAGCAGCTTCCCGCCGGCTTTCGTCGAGGAGTCGCGGAACTCCGCCGGCAGCGTCGCCGCAGCGAGGCGTTCGTCGGCCGCGAGTATCCCGTCGAGATCGCCGGCCGCCGCCGACCGATGGGCATGGCCGAGCGCGACGATCTCGGCGGGGCCGATCACACCCCGGAGATAGCCGTCGATGAGCTCGCCGAGCTCGTCGGCGGTGTCGATGTCGTCCTCGTTGAGGTACTGTTCGACGCCGTAGGAGGCGGTGTAGGTGCCGACCGGCAACATCGAGTCCGAGAGCCGCAACGCCGTCAGCAACGCCTCAGACGAGGTCATCGCGGCTCGCCCTCCGAGGCTGTCGCGGTCGCCGAGTCGGTGTGATCGTGGTCGTGTGCCTCGTCGGTGTGGTCGTGCTCGTGTGAGTGGTCGTGGTCGTCGTCATGGTTGTGCTCGTGTGAGTGGCCATGTGCGTGGTCGCCATGGGTGTGATCGGCGTCGTCGTGAGCGTGATCAGGGTCGGGATCGCTGCTGTCGACGAAGCGTTCGGCGTCGACGGTCTCGTAGCGCGTCGCCGCCGACTCCGGGATATAGGGCCCCAACACGTTCTCGATAATCGCGCGGTCGGCGTCGACGGGCACGTAGATCCTCGCGCCGTCGACGGCGATATCCCAGTGTTGGTTGCCGATCCGATGGCCGAGTTCAACCCCTGTCGAGACTGCCGCCTCGGCGGCCGCGAACTCGATAACGAACGCCTCCCGCTGCTCGAAGGCAACGATAACAGCGCGGTCGTCGTTGCAGACGAGCACGTCGCCAGCGACGAGTTCGGGCTGATCGACGAGCACGCCGAGATCGGTGCCCGCATCGGTCGATACCCGGAGCCGGGATCGCTTGCGTTCGGTGTCATCGAGCACGATCGTCTCCAGCGTCCCTGCCTGCTCGTGGGCGTCGATCTCGGCGGCAAGGTCGGGATCGCGTTCGACGTTGCCGACAACGCCGTCGACGCGCTTCATCGCCCGCGACCCTCCAGCGGTGCGCCAGTGCCGAGCAGTGTGTGGCGGGCTTCGTCCCATGCGGCCTCGACGGCGGCAGTCACGTCAGCGCTCCGGTCACCGAGGACACGGACGGTCACGCCCGCGTCGTCTTTCAGGACTGACGCGCCGGCAGCGACCTCGTGGTCGGCCAGCCGGTCGTACAGCCCGTCGGCAAGCGCGTCGGCGTCGGCAGCCGATGTGAAAACGTACAGCGTGCCGACGACATCGTAGTCGCCGACCGTTGCCGGATCGCGGGGGTCGCGTTCGTCCGGTCGCAGGTCAACCGCGTCGGCACAAACCAAGGTGTCGTCGACGCGGGCCTCCAGCCGACTGTGGAAGTGATCGAAGCTGAACGGTTCGTGGTCAGTCAACCCATCAGGAACGAACACGTCGCCGACGATGACGGTCGCGTCCGGAGCGATGTCGACGGTCGTCGTCTGCAGACAGCGGGCGTCCTCGTTGAGGATCGTCGGCCCGGGGATGTATTCGAGATGGGCCCCTGATTCGGCAACCAGCGTCGCGTCCAGATGGGCGTAGCTCGCCTTCATCGTCTGGATTTTCGTCGCGCTCTGGGTTGTGACGTGCGCGCGCGACCCGGGCCGGGCCTCAACCGAAAGCGTCTGGCGGTCGCCTTGGGTGACTGCGCCCGTCGGATCCTGCAGACAGATCGTCGTCATCCCCGCAACTGGATCGCTGTCGAGCGTCCCCGTCAGGTGGTAGGGCACCTTCACCAGATCCGACACCAGCCGGGTCGGGTTGTCGCCCTCGCGGGCGACGACGAGATCGGCAATACCTTGTTTCCCGTGGCCGAACGCCGGCGACTGCGGCAGGTGCTGGGTGCCGTACTCGCGGAACGCCGGCGGGATGTCAGGGTCATCAGTTCCGGCAGCAACATCGCCGTCGCTGTCGGGTGCCTCGCTGGGGGCGTCGGCGTCTCCGTCAGTCCCGGTACCGTCGCTGTCGGTGCTCACGCGAACAGAACGCTCCGTTCGATGTTGTCGATGACCGCGTCGATTCCATCTTCGGCTTTGCAGTTCGTGAAGACGGTCGGCTCCTCGCCACGGACTGTTTCGGCGTCTTCCTCCAGCACATCGAGGTCGACATCGACGTGTGGGGCGAGATCGGTCTTGTTGATCACCAGCAGATCAGCCTGTGTGACCCCTGGCCCGCGCTTCCGTGGGATGTCGTCGCCCTCGGCGACAGAGATGACGAACATGAAGTAATCCGCGAGTTCGGGGTTGAACGTCGCCGCGAGGTTGTCGCCGCCGGACTCGATGAGGACGACATCAAGCTCAGGGTGGGCCTCGGTGAACTCGTCGATCTTATCGAGGTTCATCGAGGGATCCTCCCGAATCCCGGTGTGCGGGCACGCGCCGGTTTCGACGCCGGCAACGAGATCCGCGTCGATCCGACCGGCGAACGACGCCTGCAGCCGGTCAGCGTCCTCCTGTGTCATGATATCGTTGGCGATGACGCCGACGTTGTAGCCCGCGTCGTCGAGCCGCGGGACGAGCTGCTGGACGAGGGCGGTCTTCCCCGAGCCGACGGGGCCGCCAAGGCCAACCTTCGCCACGTCTCGGTATCCCATCAGTCGAGTTGCTCCTCGGTGTCAGCCCGGATCGGCTCGTGGACGGTCACAAGTTTGGTGCCGTCGGGGAACGTCGGCTCGACCTGTACCATATCAACCATCTCGGGGACGCCCTCCATCACGTCTTCCCGGCTCAGCAGGCTCGTCGCCTCCTCGCGGATTTCCGCGACGTTTTCGCCCTCACGGGCGCGCTCACAGACCCAATCGGAGATATAGGCGACTGTCTCCGGATGGTTGAGCTTGATGCCGCGTTCCTTCCGTCGTCTGGCGAGCTCTGCGGCCATGAAGATCGTGAGTCGTTCGTTGTCCTTGGGTGAGAGTTTCATAGCGTGTACCTCTGTGCGAGTGGGACTTCCTCGGCCGGTTCACAGGTGACGTGTTCGCCGTCGACTTCGACCTCGAAGGTCTGGGCGTCGATCTCGATATCGTCGGGGGCGTAATCGTTGTGCAGCATGTCGGATTTGCCAACGTCGCGGGTGCCACGCACCGGGCGCACACGCGATTCGAGGCCGAGTTCGTCGCCGATGTCGTTCTCGTAGGCAGCCTCGCTGACGAACGTCGTACTGAGGCTGTGTTTCGCCTTGCCGACCGCGCCCATCCGGGAGCGCTGCATGACGGGCTCGCAGGTCATCAGCGAGCCGTTGGCCTCGCCCATCTCGCTGTGGACGGGGAACCCACCCTTGATGACGTACTTGGGTTTGATGCCGAAGAACTCCGGCTCCCAGAGGACGATATCGGCCATCTTGCCGGGCTCCAGCGAGCCGATGTAGTCGTCGATGCCGGCGACCTTCGCGGGGTTGAGCGTGTACTTCGCAATGTAGCGTTCGATCCGGCTGTTGTCCGCGCCCGTCCCTTCGTCGGCCGGCAGCGGGCCGCGCTGGGCTTTCATTTTGTGGGCAGTCTGCCACGTCCGGCAGATAACTTCGGCCATCCGCCCCATCGCTTGGGAATCGGAGGTCATCATACTGATCGCGCCCATATCGTGGAGCACGTCCTCGGCGGCGATGGTTTCCGAGCGAATCCGGGATTCGGCGAAGGCCACGTCTTCTGGAACATCCGGATTCAGGTGATGGCAGACCATCACCATATCGAGATGTTCGTCGAACGTGTTTGTGGTGTACGGCATCGACGGGTTTGTTGACGACGGCAACATGTGCTCGTGGCCGATGAGTTCGAGCACGTCGGGTGCGTGGCCGCCACCCGCTCCCTCGATGTGGAAGGTGTGGATCGTCCGGCCGTCGATGGCCTCGAAGGTGTCCTCGACGAAGCCGGATTCGTTGAGCGTGTCGGTGTGGATACAGACCTGTACGTCCGCCTCGTCGGCGACGGTGAGGGCGGTGTCGATGACGGCGGGCGTCGAGCCCCAGTCCTCGTGGAGTTTGAGCCCGCAGGCACCGGCCTCGATCTGCTCGACGATCGGGTCGGGGCCGCTGGAGTTGCCCTTGGCGTAGTAGCCGACGTTCATCGGGTACTCCTCGGCGGCTTCGAGGAACCGTTTGATGTTCTCGGGGCCGGGCGTACAGGTCGTCGCACCGCCGCCGTAGCCGCCGCCCATCATGGTCGTCACGCCGCTCGCAAGGGCGTGTTCGAACAGTTCCTTGCTGTTGAAGTGAACGTGAATGTCGAACGCGCCCGGCGTGGCGATGAGGCCGTCGGCCGGTGCGGTGTCCGTGCTCGGGCCGATCACGAGGTCGTCGTCGACGCCGTCCATCGTATCGGGGTTGCCGGCCTTGCCGATGCCGGCGACCTTGCCGTCGCGGACGCCGATGTCACCTTTCTGGACGCCCATCACGGGGTCGATGACGACGGCGTTGCTGAACACCCAGTCGAGGGCGCCCTCGGCCTGCGTCGTGCCCGACTGCATGCCCATGCCGTCGCGCATCGTCTTCCCGCCGCCGAAGACCGCCTCGTCGCCGTAGGTGCCGTGGTCTTCTTCGATTTCCGCAAGCAGGTTGGTGTCGCCGAGTCGCAGGCGGTCGCCCTCGGTTGCACCGAAGAGATCAGTGTAGGCCTCCCGGGAGAGTTCGCGGCTCATCCGTCAGCCCCCATATAGCCGGCCTCGCGGGCGCGTTCGAGCGCTGCGTTCTTGACCTCCTCGTCGTCAAGCTCGCCGTTGACGAGGCCACCCATCCCCTTGATGATTCGGTCGCCGCCGAAGGCGACGAGGTCGACATCCTCCTCACAGCCCGGCTCGAACCGGATCGCCGTCCCAGCCGGAATATCAAGCCGCATCCCGTAGGCGGTTTCGCGGTCAAAATCGAGTGCGGGATTGACCTCGAAAAAGTGGAAATGTGAACCGACCTGTGAGGGTCGGTCGCCGGTGTTCTCGACGGTGACCGATGCCGTCTCGCGGTCGGCGTTGATCTCGACCGGTTCATCGGCGGTCAGCAGCTCGCCGGGAACCATATCACTCATCGGTTTCGGCCTCCATACCCTCTTGCTGTCTGTGAACGCACTGGCATACGGAGAAGAAGTGGAAGAACAACAGGCAAAAACATTTCTTTTAGCGTAGTATTCGTTCCTGCTCGGAAAATAAAAACCGGTATGAGATTAAACACGGATATTTTGCTCACATTTGAGATTATTTCTTGCACAGCGAGAGAATACTTGACAATGCGTATTTTTCGTGCGGTCAGGTGGCGCGTGTCGTGTGAGCAAGCCTTTGTTCTGCCGGAGAGTCAGCTGTCGACGATACAACAGATCGCGTCGTCGGGTGGGCGTCAGTGCCAGATACCTCCTCACCTTCGGTCGCTATCCGTTTTCGTGCAGAAGATACTCTCGCGCTGCCGACACCGTGAGTGGAAGCTCCTCGTCTTCAGTGATGCCCTCGAAGAGCCGCACTGTTACCGGCGGTCGGAGGCCATGCTCCGCGAGCAACGACCGGTTTGTCAGTACCTCTCGTAGCGAGCCGTCGGCGGCGATCGAGCCGTCTCGGCCGACAAGGATGATCCGGTCAGCGAGTTCAGCGACGAGATCGACCGATGGCGTGAACAGCAACACCGTGCCGTCGTGGTCGGCGATGCGCTCACGGATCCGCTCCCGGTAGGTGGCGTCGACCGCACCAAACGGCTCGTCGAGAAGGAGGACATCGGGATCGAACGCGAGAACGCTCGCCACCGCGGCCCGCTGTTTTTCGCCGCCCGACAGCCGGAACGGCGGCCGATCCAACAGGCCATCGAGACCAAGCGTGTCGGCCAGCACCTCGACGCGCTCGGCTGCGGTCGCCCGTGACTGCCCCAACTGTGCGGGCCCGTACTCGATGTCCTCGCGGACGGTCGTGTTGAAGAGGTAGTCGTCCGGATCCTGCAGCAACACGCCGAGTCGCTCCCGCACCGCCTCGGCGTCGGTCGTCTCGCCGAAGTACGTCACCGATCCCGCTGTCGGCTCGATGAGCCCGCCGAGAGCGAGTTGGAGTGTACTTTTTCCCGAGCCGTTCGCGCCGACGACCGCAACCCGTTCGCCGTCGTCGACGGTCAGGCTCACATCGCGGATCGCCGTCGTGCCGTCAGGATACGCGTGGGTCAAGCCGTCGGCTTCGATCACAGGCCCCATCGAATCACCCCCACACCGAGCACGGCCGCGGCGGCACCAACGAGCAGCGCGTAATCGCCGGTATCGAGCGGTTGCTGGTGGCTGTACGGCGACGGCGGGCGCGCCCCGCCGCGGGCCCGCATGCCGCGGCCGACGCGTTCGCCGCGGTCGAGCGTTCGGAGCAGGAACGTTCCCGCGAGCCGGCGGCTATCGCGCCACCCGCCACGAAGCGTCGACTCCCCTTTCGTCCGGCTGTTTCGCGCCAACACCAGGCGTTGGAGCTCATCAAAGAACAAAAACAGATAGCGGTAGGTGACCGCGATCACCCACACGAGCGCGACCGGCACCCGTAGCTCCCGCAGCGCGGCGATCACCGCCGAAAACGGCGTTGTCAACACGAGCAGCGAGAGCAACGCGACGCCGACGCCGACCCGAAGCGTAAAAAACACCACGTAGGCGATCCCGGCGTCGGTGACCGTTAGCCCGAAAGCGGCGACAACCGCCTCCCCCGGCAGCAACACGGCCTGCGGGAGGACGATCAGTGAAGAAACCAGCGGGACGACCGCCGCCCGGGCGAGCAGCCGGCGGAACGGTACCGCCGACAGCCGTGCGAGTCCGAGTGTCACGGCAGCAAACAGTAGTGTCACCGTGATCGTGCGGGCGACCATCACCGCCACAGCGAGGCCGGCAATCGCCACCAGTGTCACCCGCGGGTCGCGTCGCTGGAGAAACCCATCCCCGCCAGCGACCTGTTCGGCGGTAAAAACGGCCCGGAGCGCGGCCGTGATCGACTCGACTGATCGCCCGACAACGCCGGTCACTGTTCGAGCAGTCGACCCGCGCCGATGGCGACCCCCAAGGTCAGTCCCGTGCCGACAGCCGCCGAGATAAGCGTGCCGAGCGGACTACTCAGCCCTGGAACGCTGTAATCAGGGAAGAGACCGGGAGTGATCGTGTCGGCGGCGTCGGCCGCACCGGTTGCTTCGGCGGCGTTTTCCAGCGGTTCGGCGTAGCCGACAGCCCCGGCGGCCAGCCCAAAGACCGGCGCGAGCACGACAAGCACGAGGAGGCCGGCCACCGCCCCGCGCAGCCATGAGTCGGTCGTTGCGGTGCTCATGCGCCCACCTCCGGTGTGAGCGCGTCGTCATCGACCCGACCGCCGATGAGGTTCGGCCGCGCCGACGCCACGTAGCCGTAGACGGCGGTGGTGATCGCTCCCTCGATCAGCCCCAACAGTGCGTGGCCGACGACCATGATCGGCACCGTCGTCCCCCATTCGTAGGCGAACGCCGACGAGAAGCCAACGCCGACACCGACGGCGAGCGCGGAGACGGTGATCGCTCCCCACCCAGCAACGAACGCCGCGCCCGTCTCGCCGAACCCACGGAACGCCCGGAACAGCCCGTAGCCGACCAGCACGTCGACAACGGCCATCGCAAAGAGATTGCCGCCGAGGGCGATGATCCCGCCGTCGCCGAAAACGAGGGCCTGAATCGTCACGACCGCGGTCATGGCGAGGACACCCAGCGACGGGCCCAACAGGATCCCCGCGAACGCGCCGC